>Ga0102943_1000136_pt1 | contig 50088 bp, 44 predicted proteins | sample SalPonC_black_MG_FD_78174 | JGI IMG/M metagenome (GOLD analysis project Ga0102943, IMG submission 78174) | Salt pond soil microbial communities from South San Francisco under conditions of wetland restoration - Salt Pond MetaG... | ecosystem: Environmental > Aquatic > Marine > Intertidal zone >...
AGACACGGGAACTGCCGGTGAACCGCCGACACGAGCTGAAGTACGCGTTCTGAGGGCCGAAACGAGCGGGGCGAGCCGATGGGCCCGCCCCGCTGGGGAATGCACAATCTCGGAGGCACAATGTTCCGATTACCGGGATCGCTCGCCTGTCCCTATCTTGGGCCCCGCGGCACTCCCCTTCGCCCACGATCCGAGGACGCGCATGACCGCACTTCTGCGCAAGACCCTGCGTGGCCGTCTGCCCGCGGGAGCGGGGGCAATGGTCCTGGCGCTGTCTGCGTGCGCGTCCACGTCGACGACCGATGTTCCGCGGACACCGACCGCGCCCAGCCAGGCCACGCTCGACGTCCCCGACCCGGTTCTGCCGGAGGACGTGGCGATCGCCCTGCTCGTGGGCAGTGCACTGCTCGAGTCCGGAGACGCGCGCAGCGCGCTGGAGTACTACCGCCGCGCCCATCGTCTGCTCCCCGAGGACCCCGAGCTGGCACGTCGCTACGTCGACGTGGCGCTGCGCGCCGGCCGCGCCGAGGCCGCACTGACGACGCTCGAGGACCTCGTGGATCGCTTCCCCGAAGACGCGGGTCTGGCGCGGCAGCGGGCCCAGCTGCTGGCCATGACCGGCCGGACGGAGCAGGCACTGACGGCCGCGGAGGAACTCGTCGAGCGTTTCCCCGGCGACGACTTCGGCGCGGAGCTGCGGGTCGAGCTCCTCCAGCAGGCCGGACGGCCACAGGAGGCCCTGGCCGCCGTCGACGCCATGATCGAGCGGGAGCCAGAGGTGGCCGCGTGGAGGATCCGCCGTGGCGATGTCCTGCTCGAGCTGGAACGCCCCGAGGAGACCGAAGCCGCCTGGCGCCGGGCTCTGGAACTCGAGCCGGATTCGGTCGAGGCGATCGATCGCCTCTCGGAGTTGCTGCGTCTGCAGGGGCGGGACGAGGAGCTGTTGACCATGCTCCAGGACCTCGTCGACCGCGACGCACTCGGACCGACCCAACAGGCGCGCCTGGCCGATCTCTATCTGGCCCGCGGAGACCGCGAGCGCACGGTGGAGCTCCTCCTGCCGATGGCTCGGCGCGGGGTGCTGGAACCACGAGCACGCATGATCGTCGCCGACCTGCTCGCTTCGCTCGACCGGCGGGAGGAGGCGATCGCGGTCCTCGAACCGCTGGTGGAGAATCCCGAGGTGGATCCGGCGCGGGTGCGGCGCACGATCGGCGAACTGTACATGGAGCTCGACGACTACGAGCGCGCCGTCGAGGAGCTGCGTCGGGCAGCGGAGGCGGCTCCGGAAGACGGAGGCGCGCACGTGAGCCTCCTGCTGGCCATGTCGCAGGCCGATCCGGGCCTGCTCTCCGGGCGTGCCGACGAGCGGGAGATCGCCGCATTCGAACGCTGGCTCGATCGCACCGCCGACGCCGTGTCCGGGGACAGCGTGCGCCAGAACTACCTCCTGGGGGCCCTTCTGCGGAGGGCAGGGAGCACCGAGCGGGCCCAGCCCTGGCTTCAGCGGGCGGCGGAGCTGGATCAGGAGAACTTCCAGGTGCTCTACGACCTGGCCGTGGTGCAGGAGTCCAACCGCGACTTCGAGGGCGCACGCGCGACGCTGGAGCGCCTCCTGGAGCTGGAACCCGACGACGCTCACCTGAAGAATTTCTACGGCTATCTCCTGGCCGACCAGGGCTGGGAACTGGAGCGCGCGGAACGTCTGATCCGGGAAGCGGTCGCCGAGGAGCCCGACAACGGTGCCTACGTCGACAGCCTGGGATGGGTCCTGTACCGGCAGGGGCACTACGAGGAGGCTCTCGATCGTCTGATCGAGGCCGTCAACCTCCTCGGGGACGATCCGGTCGTCCTCGAGCACGTGGGCGAATGCCTGGCGGCGCTCGGCCGCCACGAAGAGGCACTGCGCAGCTTCGAGCGGGCGCGCGTGGCCGGCGGCGACACCGAACGCCTCGAGGAGCGGATCGAGGCCATGCGCGAGGCGATGCGTGAGCAGCCCTGACCGTCGCCGATACGTGGTGTTCGCCGTGGCTGCGGCCCTGATCGTCACCGCGGGTTGCGCGACGACGCGCGGGGGCGGAGAGGTCGCCCCACCGCCCCTGTCGGGCACGCGCACGGGGGGCGTCGAGCTCCGGGGCACCGCGCGCGGTCCGTTGCCGGGCATGGGCCCCGAGGCCCGGGTCCACGCCTTCCTGCGCAACGACGCGTCCGCCCGTGTCGAGATCCGCTACCGGCCCGAGGGCAGGGCTCCCGTCCACGAGGTCCTCGTCTGGACCGCGGACACGGCTCTTCTGTTCGATCGTCGCACGGGGCGATTCACCGACATGGGGGAGCGCCCGGGTCGATTCGAGGCCCAGGGCGGGTCGTTCGAGGTCGGAGATCTGGTATGGATCCTGACCGGCCGCACGGTCGGGAACCGAGCGCGCCCCTGGGAGCGCGCCGGCGACGAGATCCGGCGGCGTGGCGAACGGCGCGGATGGAGGCGGGCACGGTCCCGACCGCTGGAATGGGCCGAACTGGTCTGGCGGGTCGACGACGAGGTCCGTACGATCCGAACGGTGGTCGAGGCCCACGAGGGTCCCGGGCCTGGTGCTCTGCCACGGCGCCTACGGATCGGAGCACCTGGTGTCGAGGCTCCGATCGTGGTGGACTGGTCCGAGATCCGGACCGTCGCCGCCCTGGGCGATTCGATCCTCGATCCCCTGTGGGAACCCTGACGCACCCACGGTGTAGACCTCCGGGAGTACGGTTGCCCCGGAGGGAGTCCACCATGGGTCTGGCCGAGAAGGTCACGATGCTCGACCCCGATCGTCGGCCGGTCGATCGCACCGAGCTGAGCGACGAAGACCTGATGCTGCGCGTGCAGGCCGGTGAGAAGGCCTGTTACGACATCCTGGTCCGTCGCTACAAGACGCGCCTGTACAACTACCTGCTGCGCTTGGTGAGCGACGGGGACCTGGCCGAAGAACTGGCCCAGGATGCCTTCGTGCGCGCCTATGTGCATGCCGACAAGTACCGGACCATTGCCCGGTTCTCGACCTGGCTCTACACGATCGCCACGAATCTGGTCCGCAACCGCTACCGTCAGAAGAAGCGCCGTCCCCCGGTGCTGTCGATGTTCTTCAATCACGGCGACGGCGACGAGGAAGTGGTGCAGGAGATCGCCGACGAGGCGCCCGATCCCGAGCAGGTCGCCGTCGGCGAGGACCTCGAGCGGATCATTCGCGAGGTCACCGAGCAGATCCCCGAGCGCTACCGGATCCCCTTCGTGCTGCGCGAGGTCAATCAGCTCAGCTACGAGGAAATCCGGGCGGTCACCGGCCTCAAACTGGGGACCGTGCGCAGTCGTATCAATCGTGCTCGGAACCACTTCCGTAAGTTGATCGAACCGATGCTCGAAGACGGTCCAGCCACCCCTGACGGCGAAACCCGCTGAACGAGGACACCACGATGAGCTTCCTTCCTCCTTCTCGTTCCCGTGACTGCCGGCGCGCCCGCACATGGATCTCGCGCGCCCTGGATGACGATCTCGGAGAGACCGAGCGCGTTCGACTCGGCGAGCACATCGGCGCCTGTCCCGAATGTCGGCGTCATCAAGAGGTGCTCGAGCAGGGACGGCAGTGGATGCTGGCGGCTGAAGCCGAACCCTCGGAGAACTTCGAGTGGAAAGTACAGTTGGGGATCCAGAAGGCTCTGCGGGAGCGGGCGGCCGAGGCCACGGATACGGCCATCGTGGGTGAGCGTTGGAGCTTCTGGCGTCCGGCAGTCGCCAGTGCGCTGGCGGTGACGGTCCTCGTGGTCGGAATGGGCGCCTGGTTGCTGCCCGGTGACGGAACGGGCACCATCGGCGATGGTAGGGACGTCGAGGCGCCGGTCGGCGCGACCTCGCTGGTCGGAGCGCGGACGGTGGGCGAAGAGGAACCGGATCTGAGCGGAGCGGTCCGCACGAATCCCTTCGAGATCGACGTCACCGACGGTGACTTCGGCATCCGCACGGTGGGCGGCCCCGGGTTCCGGGACGACCTCTACGCTCCGGTGCGCGAAGGTCGGCGCGGCCTGTGGCCGACGCTGCCGTCGTCGATGCAGACGACGATCATGCAGCACCTGTTCTGGAACAGCCGGGCGGGGGCGGCGCAGGAAGGCGGCGTTCAGCGCTTGAACATGCCGATGCGGCGGTCCACACTGCCGACGTCGGGCGACGTCCGGGACTCCATCGCGACCGGTTCCGCCGGCGAGCGCCGCTGATCCATCCCAACGTTCCTCGGGAGGGCCCTGTGCGCTTGCGTGTTTCCCGGGTGCTCCTCGCCGCCGTCCTGGCCCTGGGGCTGGGCGGGTGTGGAGATTCGTCCCCGGTCCTGAATGCAGTCGGAAGCTATTCCGACGTGGCCATCCTCACCGATCTCGACCTCTTCAATCCCGTTGCGTTCCAGCTGAAGCAGGCCCTCGAGGTCGATGCGAACACGGGGATCCGCCGGGAACCGATGCTGCGTGTCGACATCTTCGACTTCGACGCGAAGGACGACGCGCGGCTCTACAAGAACGTCATCGTGATCGGGTACCTGAAGGGCAAGGACGGCGCGTCCCGGGAGATCCGCCGACGGCTCGGGGGGACCCAGATGAAGGTCATGGAGTCGCGTCACCTCTTCTTCGCCGCTCGCGAAGACGTCTACGCCAACAACCAGAACGTTCTGTTCCTGGCCGGATCCGACCGCAGTTTCATGCAGAGCGCGATCAACCAGGAGGCCCCGGCCCTGCGCGGCCAGATCGAGGAGATGAACCGCGAGCGCGTGATGGAGTACATGCTGGGCCTCGGACGCAACGCCGAGGCCGAGCGGTCCCTGCGCGAGAACGCCGGCATCCGCATGACCGTGCCCGAGGGCTACCGGATCAACGGGATCAAACAGAATGCCGAGGGTGACCTGGGCATGGTCGAGGTCCTCCACGAGAACCCCACGCGTGGCGTGGTGGTGTTCTGGAAGACCCTCGAGGATCCCGAGGCCTTCGACATGGAGGATCCCGAGGCGCTGCTGGCGCTGCGTCGCCGCTGGGGCACCTTCCTCGACGAGGCGCTCCAGGATCTCTACGGCTACACGTGGTCGACCGAGATGTTCCGCGGAGAGCCCCGACCGCAGCTCGCCGGGATGTACGAGGTCCTGTCGGCCCAGGTGGGCGGCCCCTTCCGGACCCTGTTCCTGCTCGACGAACCGTCGCGTCGGCTGTTCGGGATCAACTGGTTCACCTACAATCCGCAGGGCGACAAGCATCCGTACCTGCGAGAAGCGCGTGCGGTGGCGGGCACCTTCGTTCCGCGATCATGAGAAGTGACTCGAAGGTACGGCTGCAACCTCCTTATCCTGTTAGACTTCGGGAAACGTTCGGTGAGGCGTTCAGGGCCCTGCGCGACGACCGGTCGGAGGCGGTCGGTCTGGTCGTCGTCGACCGGCGGGTCGTCGATCGGCACCCACGGGCCCTGGCGGGACTCGACGCCGAAGCCCGGCGCCGGACGGTCGTGCTCAACGGTGGGGAGTCGGTCAAGACGCTGCGCTCCTTCGAGCGTCTCCATCGAGCTGCAGCCGAGTTCGGTATGGATCGCCAATCGCTGGTCGTCGCCGTGGGCGGGGGAACGATCGGTGACCTGACCGGGTTCTTCGCTTCGACGTGGATGCGGGGCGTTCCCTGGTGTCCGATCGCGACCACGAGTCTGGCCATGGCCGACAGCGCGATCGGCGGGAAGACGGCGGTGAACCTGGCGGGGGCGAAGAACGTGGTCGGCACGTTCCACCAACCCGTCGGCGTCTACGGGGTCCTCGAGGCGCTCGAGACGCTTCCCCGCCGGCACACGCGGTCCGGGCTCGCCGAGGTGCTGAAGGCGGGGGTGATCGCGGATGCAGCCTTGTTCACCCGGACGTCGGAGGCGGCCGCGGCGCTACGATCCCTGGATCGCACGGCCTGGCTGGAGGTCCTGGAGGGCGCGAATCGGGTGAAGGCAGACGTGGTCGCGGGCGATCCGCGCGAGTCCGGCGGGCGCGCGGTCCTGAACTTCGGCCACACCGTGGGCCATGCCCTCGAGGTTGCCCACCGACCGCGCCTGACGCACGGCGAGGCGGTCGGGCTGGGCATGATAAGTGCTTCCTGGGTCTCGGAACGCCTCGACGTTGCCCCGGGTGGGACGACCGGCCGCATCGTGGAGGCACTCGGACGGCTCGGACTGCCTCGGAAGGTCCGTGCGATCGACGAGCCAAAGTTCTGGCGCGCAATGCGTTACGACAAGAAGTCGAACGGCGGCGAGGTCAGGCTCGTATTGACGCACGGAATCGGCTCGGCTACGGTCGGCCACCGCGTGGAGCGGAAGATCCTGCAGCAGTCTCTGACCGTCCTCGGCGAGGGGCCACCGTAGGGGCGGCCGAGGCCGGACCGGCAACGGGGACGGAACCGTGAACGATCGCCAGTCGCTCGAGAACGAACTGCAGCGCCTGCAGCAACGGCAGGTCGAGCAGCCGGAAGGGCGTGTCTTCGCTCCTCTGGCCGACTGCCTGCGCAAGCTCGGCCGCCTCCAGGAGGCCCTCGGGGTCTGCCATACGGGCCTGGCCCGGCATCCGCGCTACTCCAGCGCCTACGTCATCCTCGGCAAGATCCACCTGGAGCGCGGCGACGACGAAGCCGCGCGCGAAGCCTTCGATCGCGTCCTGGAGTTCGACCCCCAGAACCTGCTCGCCCTGCGGCAACTCGCCGAACTCGACGAGTCTCGCGGGGACCTGGTGGCCGCCGCGGAGCGCTGGGAACTCGTCTGCGGGCTCGAGATCGATCCCGCGACGGCCGAACGACGCCTCGAGGCCCTGCGGTCGCAATTGGCCGGCGTCGGCGACCAGCCGGCGGTCGAGACGACCGACGAACCGGCCGGGGACGAGGTCGTCCCGGACGTGGCCGAGGTTCCGGAGGATTCCGACGCACTCGAAGTTGCCGACGTACCGGAAGTCTACGACGCGTCGGACGACGAGCCGATGGAGAGCACGCCGGTCGGCACGGCCGGAATCGAGATTCCCGAACTCGTCGAGGCTTCCGAAGTCGACGATCCGATGACGGAGAGTCGCTGGGGCGAAGATCCGACGGGCGAGAATTCGGAGATCGACCTTCACGACGAGGACGATCCGCCACAGGACGAAGGTGACGCTCCCGAGGACGACGCCGAGGCCACCGCGTCCGCCCCGGCGGTCGAGGTGGGTCCGTCGGAGACCGCGGTTCCGGAGGACGAGGTCGATGTGGCCCCCGAGGCCGTGGAGGTCGCCGCGCGTCCGCGCCCCGTCGACGACAGCGAGATTCCCACGACCGAGATCGCGACCATGACCCTGGCCGAGATCTACGCGGAGCAGGGGTTCCGCGAGAAGGCGTTGGACATCCTCCGACAGGTGGTCGAGCGCCATCCCGACGCCGAGCGCGTCGTGTCCCGCATCGCCGAGCTCGAGGCCGACGACTCCCGTGCCCCGGAGGCGACCGCGGTGGAAGCCGACGACGGCGTCGACGACGAGATCGCACGGACACTCGCGCCCGAGCCGCTCACCCTGAGCGCCACCCCCTCGGAGATCGACGACGACGAGCCCGAGGTCTCGCCGTCGCCGCCGCTCGAGGCCCCGCCCTCGGCCGGGTCGGAGCAGGAACGCGAGCGCGAGCGGTTCGAGCACTTCCGCAATTGGCTGGACCGGATCCGCGTCGACGACTGACGACGTCCGCCCTCTGCTGTATGCTGCGCGGCGAGCGGGCCGGAACGGTCCGCGGGTCGACGTGTTTCCGTGCGGGGAACCCCGGTCGATCGGAGCCCGACGCGGAAGGAGATCGGCGTGAACGTCCTGATCCTGCACGGCCCGAACCTGAACCTGCTCGGCAGCCGGCAGCCGGAGATCTACGGGGATCTGCGGCTCACGGACCTGGAATCGAGACTCGTGCACGTGGGGGTCGAGCTCGGGGTCGAGGTCGATGGCTACCAGAGCAACCACGAAGGTGAGCTGATCGATCGGATCCACGGTAGCAACCACATCGACGGATTCGTGGTCAACGCGGGTGGCCTGACCCACAGCAGCGTGAGTCTGCGCGACGCCTTCCTGGCGATGGACCGGCCCCTGGTCGAAGTCCACGCCTCGAATCTCGCCCGCCGCGAGGACTTCCGGCAGCGGAGTCTGCTGTCGGACATCGCCGTGGGCACGGTCGCCGGTTTCGGGATCGAGAGCTACGAACTCGGCCTGCGCGGTCTGGTCCACGTCCTGCGCGATCGCCGGGAAAGCGGCGGACCGCAGGCCTAGGCACCGCCCTTGCCCCGGCCCGCACTCCATGTACACTTTCGCGGTTCCCGGCCCGGCGTCGTCCGTGGCCGACCACTCCTCGCGTCCAGGGATCCAAGAGGCATGGCCGACACGAGCGACTTCCGCACCGGTTTCACCATGGAGATCGACGGCAATCTCGTCTCCATCGTCGAGTTCCAGCACGTGAAGCCCGGAAAGGGCGGTGCCTTCGTCCGCACCAAGCTGAAGTACGTCGAGTCGGGGAAGGTGGTCGACAAGACCTTCCGCGCCGGCGAGAAGGTCGAAGAGGTCCGGCTGGAGAACCACGAGTACCAGTACCTCTTCAACGACGGCGACATGTACACCTTCATGCACACCGAGACCTTCGAGCAGATCGGCCTGCCGAAGGAAGCCCTCACCGATGCCATTCCCTACCTGAAGGAGAACGACACGGTGACGATGCTCATGCGCGGGGAAAAGCCGATCACCGTGGAGGTCGCCAACCACGTCGAGCTCGAGGTCGCGAAGGCCGATCCCGGCGTGAAGGGCGACACGGCCCAGGGCGGGACGAAGCCGGCCGAGCTGGAGACGGGCCTGGTGGTGCAGGTGCCGCTCTTCGTCGAAGAGGGCGACGTCCTGCGGATCGACACGAGGACGGGCAAGTACCTCACGCGTGTCTGAGCCCTCGGGCTGCTTTGGATGTTGCCCCGAGGGCCCGGGTCCGCGATAGTGCGACCCGAGGCCGGGGCCCCGCGGGCCGCCGAAACCGCATCGAGGACGCGCTCCGAGCGCGCGCCGTCAGCCGGGGAGTGGTGATGGAGCTGGACAAGATTCGCGAGCTGGTGCAACTGGTCGAGGACAGCCAGATCCAGGAGCTCGAGCTCTCCCACCGGGGAGAGACGATCCGGATCGCCAAGGCCGCGACGGCGGTCCCGGCGGCTCCGATGCCCACCCCGGTCGTCCCGGCCGCCGCGCCGGCACCGGAGGCCCCGCCGAGCGAGCCCGAGCCGGCCGCGCCGAGCGCGACGGGGCGCGAGGTCGTCAGCCCCATCGTCGGCACCTTCTACCGGTCGCCGTCGCCGGAGGCCTCGAGCTTCGTCGAGGTCGGACAGCGGGTCGGCGCCGGGGACGTCCTCTGCATCGTCGAGGCCATGAAGGTCATGAACGAGATCGAAGCCGAGTTCGCGGGCATCGTGCGCGAGATCCTCGCCGAGAACGGTCAGCCCGTGGAGTTCGGGCAGGCCCTGTTCGTGGTCGAGCCGGACTGAGCCCCGATGTTTCCGAAGAGCGTCGGGCCGGGAGCGGCCGGGCGCGCCGTGTGACGACGGTCCGGATTGGACCGTCGTTTGCTCGTTCTGCCTCCCGGAGTGACGTGCCCCCGCGGCGCGGAGCGACGCGCAATTCTGCGCTGCGATCGCACTCCACGCGGACCCGGAGGGGAGCGATCACCGTGGCGATCCAGATCAAGAGCATCCTGCAACGCATGATCGAGCTCGAGGCCAGCGATCTCCACCTGAAGGTCGGGGTGGCGCCGACGGCCCGGGTCCACGGCCGGCTCGTGCGGCTCGAGTTCGAGGCCCCGGGGCCGAAGGACATGGCCGAGGTGGTCGAGCACATCCTGACGCCCGCCCAGCGCGACGAGTTCGAGACCACACGCGAGGTCGACTTCGCCTTCGGCGTTCCCGGCCTGGCCCGATTCCGCGCGAACTTCTACGTGCAACGGGGCTCGGTGGCGATGGTCTTCCGCCAGGTCCCCGTCGAGATCAAGGCGCTCGAGGAACTCGACCTGCCGCCGATCGTGCGCGACATCGCGCTCTACCCGCGCGGGCTGGTCTTCGTGACGGGAACGGTCGGGTCGGGGAAGTCGACCACGCTCGCGGGCATGATCGACACCATCAACACCGAACTCACGAGCAACATCATCACGATCGAGGATCCGATCGAGTTCCTGCACCGCGACAAGCGCAGCCAGATCAACCAGCGCGAAGTCGGCACCGACACCTCGAGCTACACGAAGGCGCTGAAGCACGTACTGCGGCAGGATCCCGACGTGATCCTGATCGGCGAGATCCGCGACAACGAGACCATGAAGACGGCCCTGACGGCGGCCGACACCGGCCACCTCGTGTTCAGCACGCTGCACACCATGGATGCGACCCAGACCATGCACCGCATCCTCAGCTTCTTCCCGCCGCACCAGCACCAGGAGATCCGCTATCTCCTGAGCAACACGCTGCGGGCCATCGTCAGCCAACGTCTGATCCCTCGCATCGGGGGTCGGGGTCGCGTGCCCGCGGTCGAGTGCATGATCAACACGAGCACGATCCAGGAGTACATCCGGGAGCCCGAGAAGACCCACATGATCCAGGACGCGATCGCCGAGGGTCACGTGACCTACCGGATGCAGACCTTCGATCAGTCCCTCATGTCCCTCTTCCGCAGCGGCGAGGTCAGCCTCGAGGAAGCCATGCGGGCGTCGACCAATCCCCACGAGTTCAGTCTGCGGGTGAAGGGGATCCAGGGTGCCAGCGACGGCCGATGGGACACCTTCGAGAAGGGTGGCGAGAAGGCCGCCGCGACCGACCCCGGGGGTCCCACTCCCGTACAGGGCGACTATCTGGAACTCTGAGTCCGCGCGGAACCATCGAGCCCGTACCGGACCATCCGTCGACCGTTCCCTTGCCGGCGGCCGCGAATTCGGGCATCGTGAGCGCTTCGTTCCGTGCGCCCGGCGGCCGGAGATGCCGCACCGACCCGTGACGGGGGACATCGATGATTCGCAAGGTACTGGTGGCCAACCGCGGCGAGATCGCTCTGCGCATCATGCGCGCCTGCCGTGAGCTGGGGATCGAGACCGTAGCCGTGCACTCGACGGCCGACCTCGAGGCCCTGCACGTCAAGTTCGCCGACGAGTCGGTCTGCGTGGGAGAGCCCCTGGCCACGGCCAGCTACCTGAACGTCCCACGGCTGGTCGCCGCTGCCGAGATCACGGGCGCCGATGCCGTGCACCCCGGCTACGGATTCCTGGCCGAGAACGCCGAATTCGCCGAGATCATCGGCAGCTGCGACATCAAGTGGCTGGGTCCGGCGCCGGAGATCATCAACCGCATGGGAGACAAGGACCAGGCCCGTCGCACGGCGATGGAGGCGGGGGTGCCGGTCGTGCCGGGCAGCAAGGGGATCTGCACGACCGTCGACGACGCAGCGCAGGTGGCGGCCGAGATCGGCTACCCGGTCATGCTGAAAGCGGTCGCCGGTGGTGGGGGCAAGGGCATGCGTCCGGCGATGAACGAGGTCGATCTGCGCCGCGCGTTCCCCATGGCCAGCGCCGAGGCGGCGGCGGCCTTCCGCAACGGCGCGATGTACGTCGAGAAGCTGATCCTCCGTCCCCGGCACGTCGAGATCCAGGTCCTGGCCGACGAGCACGGGAACGTCGTGCACCTGGGAGAGCGCGACTGCTCGGTGCAGCGTCGTCATCAGAAGCTGATCGAGGAATCGCCTTCGCCCGCCGTCGACCCGGATCTGCGTCAGCGCATGGGCGACGCGGCCGTGAAGCTCTGCCACCACGTGGGCTACACCTCGGCGGGCACCGTCGAATTCCTGCTCGACGAGGATCGGTCGTTCTACTTCATGGAGATGAACACCCGGATCCAGGTCGAGCATCCCGTGACCGAGATGGTCACCGGCATCGACCTGATCAAGGAACAACTCCGGGTGGGTTCGGGTGAATCGCTGCGGTTCACGCAGGAGCAGGTGAAGATCCAGGGCCACGCGATCGAGTGCCGGATCAACGCCGAGGATCCCCGCCGGGACTTCGCACCCTCACCCGGCCGGATCACCATGTTCCACCCTCCGGGTGGACCCGGTGTCCGCTTGGACACGCACATCTACGGCGACTACGTGGTGGGCCCGCACTACGATTCCCTGTTGGCGAAGTTGATCTGTCACGGCGCCGACCGGACCGAGGCCATCGCCCGCATGCACCGGGCCCTGGGAGAACTGGTCGTGGAAGGGCTGCCGACGAGTATCGAGCTGCACCGGGCCGTGCTGGAGGATCCCGTGTTCGTGCGGGGCGAGGCGACCACGCGTTACCTCGACGACCGCATGGGCGACCTGGCGGCCCAACTCGCCGCCGAATCGGCCTGAACCGACGCGTCCGGACGTTGACCCCGGCCCCGCCTGGCCCTACTGTGCGGCGTGTCCTGCTCCGGGAGGATCCGGAGCCGGCCGACGTCCGGTGGTCCGGCGCTCCCCGGGGCGTCCCGTCCACGCCGCGCGAGCCCCGGCGCGGTCGCGTCCGGCCGTGGCGGCACTCCGACCCGCGGGTCGCACGACCCGTCCCCGCGCGACCAGATCGACTCCGTTCGCCTTCCGCGTGAGGGGGCCTCTGCGCATGGGCCGACGCGCCAAGTCCACCCGACCACGTCTGCTCGACGTCGTCCTCACCGCCCTGTTGAGTCTGTTCCTCGCCGTGGTCGCGGCGACGGTCTCCGGCGTGGTGGCCGCGGGGGCGGACGGCCGTCTGCCGGTGGGTCCGGTCGGGGACTGGATCGGTACCACCGTGCGCGATGGCGTGGGCCCGTTCCTGCTCTGGCTGCTGCCACTCCTGCCGTGGGCCTGGATCCCACTGCGGCGTGCGGCGTCGAAGCGGCAGGCCGTCGTCCGCGGTGGCTGGGCCGTGGTCTTCGTCCTGGCGGTCTCGTCGCTGCTGGCCCACGACCACCTCGATCGTCTCGGGGTGCCGCCGGGAGCGGGCGGCCGGATCGGGGAGTGGGCGGAAGGTCTGTTGGCCTCGGTGGTCGGTCCCGTGGGCAGCTTTCTCGTCCTGGCCAGCCTCGGATCGTGGCTGGTGTTGCGCCCGATGCCGCCGCTGCGCCTTCCGCTGCCGGCGATCGACGGACTCGCCGCGCGGGTGAACGCCGCGTTCGCGCCCCTGCTGGGTGCGACCACCGACGCGTTCCGCGGACTCGGTGAGGGCATGAGCGCGCTCGGGAATCGCCTGCTCGACGCGCGCGACGCCTGGCGCGAGGAGCGTGCGCAGGCGCGCCAGGCCCGAGCGGTCCACGATCGGGACGCGGGACGTGTCGACGACACCGCGCGGACCGACGCCGAGGAACTCGAGGAGGCCGACGAAGACTACGAATACGAATACGAGGACGACGAATACGAAGACGAGGACGGTGAATACGAAGACGAGGACGGTGAATACGAGGACGACGCCGAGGTGGACGAGTTCGTCGCCGACGCCACCGACGTCGAGCCGGTTCCGGACGCCATCGAACCCGCGCCCGCCCGGGTCGTCGAGGCCGGGGTGGCACCGCCTCCGTCGTGGGCGCGGCAGGGCGCCGATGCGAGCGAGGAGTTCCGCCTGAGTCGCGACCCCACCGAACTCCTCGACGAGGACGACCCCGAGCTCGCCGTGCCGAAGCGACGCCGCCGTCGAGGCGACTACCCGCTGCCGTCGCTCGATCTGCTCGAAGAGGTGAAGAAGGAGCAGCGCGGTTTCAGTCGCGACGTCCTGCAGATGAACGCGCGCCTGTTGCTGGAGACCCTGGGCAATTTCGGGATCGACGGGCAGATCAACGAGATCCGTCCGGGCCCGGTGGTGACCACCTTCGAGTTCGAGCCGGCGCCCGGCGTGAAGGTCAGTCAGATCGTGTCGAGGGGCGACGACCTGGCCCTGGCCATGCGGGCCACGCGCATCCGCATCGAGGCCCCGATTCCGGGCAAGGCGGCGGTCGGCATCGAGATCCCGAACCCCTACCCGCAGATGGTCGGCCTGCGGCAGGTGATCAGTTCGCTCGGGAGCGATCCGAACGACGTGCCGCTGGAGATCGCCTTCGGCAAGGACACCGAGGGCGAGCCCTTCGCGGCGGACCTGGCCGACATGCCGCATCTGCTCGTGGCCGGAGCCACCGGCAGCGGCAAGAGCGTGTGCATCAACGCGATCATCTGCAACCTGCTGCTGCGGAACGGACCCGATCGCGTCCGCATGCTGATGATCGATCCGAAGATGCTCGAGCTGTCGGTGTACAACGGCATTCCGCATCTCATGCATCCGGTGATCACGCAGGCGAGCGACGCCCTGAAGGCCGTCAAGTACATGGTGGCCGAGATGGAGACGCGCTACGCGCGGCTGTCCCGCCACGGAGTGCGCAACATCGCGGCGTTCAACGAGAAGGTCCGCGCCGGCAAGGCCGTCGACGAGAAGACCAACGAGAAGATCAAGGAGCCCTTGCCCTACGTGGTCTTCGTGATCGACGAGCTGGCCGACCTCATGATGCAGCTCGGCAGCGACCTCGAGACGCCGGTGGCGCGGCTGGCGCAGATGGCGCGCGCGGTGGGGATCCATCTCGTGCTGGCCACGCAGCGGCCCTCGGTGAACGTGATCACGGGCGTGATCAAGGCGAACTTCCCCAGCCGGATCGGATTCCGGGTGATCAGCAAGGTCGACAGCCGCACGATCCTGGACGGCCAGGGCGCCGAGCAGCTGCTGGGCAAGGGCGATATGCTATTCTTGATGGCCGGTCGGGCGCAGCCGGTGCGCGTGCACGGCGCCTTCGTCTCGATGGACGAGTGCGAGAGCGTGGTCGAGCACTGGCGGCAGTTCGGCGACGACGCCGGGGAGCCGATCGATCTCGACCAGGGCAAGGGCGCCGGTGGAGGGATCGACCTGGGAGAGGACGACCTCCTCGAGCAGGCCCGCGCGTTGGTCGTGGCCACGCAGATGGGGTCGACCACCATGTTGCAGCGCCGCCTGCGGGTCGGCTACACCCGCGCCGCCCGGCTCATGGACATGCTCGAGGCGGCCGGCGTGGTCGGGCCCTTCGAGGGCAGCAAGGCGCGAAAGGTGCTCGTCGACAAGGACGAGCTGGAGGCGGAGAATTGACCGGACCGCAGGAGCGGGGGGCGACGCCCTCGCCTGCGGCCGAGCGCACGGTCTACCTCGACACGCTCGGCTGCGAGAAGAACACGGTGGACAGCGAAGGCGCGCTGGGACTGCTGCTCCAGCGCGGTTTCCGTGTGGTGGACACGCCCGACGACGCGTCGCTGGTCGTCCTGAACACCTGCGGCTTCCTCGACACCGCCCGCCGCGAGTCCCTCGATCGTCTCCAGGAGCTGGCCGCGGCCAAGCACGACGGCCAGAAGCTCGTGGCCATGGGGTGCCTGGTCCAGGGAGAGACCCACGACCTTCGCCGGTCGGTTCCGGGGGTCGACGCCGTGCTCGGCGTGGGTAGCTACCACCAGCTCGGCGATCTGTTCGAGGGGGGGGAAGCCGGACCCCTCGGCTCTCCCGACGAGGCGCCCTACGCAGGCTACGGCACGCGCGTGCTCATGACGCCCTCGCACGTGGCGCACGTGAAGCTCGCCGAGGGCTGCAACCAGAGCTGCAGCTTCTGCAAGATTCCGGCATTGCGCGGCCGCCAGCGCAGTCGCCCCGTCCCGTCGGTGCTCGAGGAGGTCCACGGCCTCGTCGCCCAGGGCGTGCGCGAGGTGATCCTGATCGCGCAGAACAGCTCGGCCTACGGCATCGATCTGCCCGGCCGACCGCGCCTCGCCGACCTGTGCCGGGCCCTGGCCACGGTGCCGCAGCTTCGCTGGATCCGGATCATGTACGCCTACCCGCCCATGTTCACGGTGAAGCAGGCGCGCGAGGTCTACGACATCGAGAAGGTGGTCGACTACCTCGACCTGCCGATCCAGCACGCGAGTCCGCGTGTCCTCGAGCGCATGAACCGCGGCTACGACCCCGATCGCCTGCGGCGGCAGATCGACGAACTGCGATCGATCCGGCCGGATCTCATGCTGCGGACCACGGCGCTGTTGGGCTTCCCCGGCGAGACGGAGGAGGACGTGGTCGCGCTCATGGACTTCCTCGACGAGGTCCGCTTCGATCATCTCGCGACCTTCGTCTACAGTCACGAGCAGCGGACGAGCGCGTTCCACCTGGACGACGACGTCGACCCCGAGGACAAGGAGGACCGGCGGGCCCGGGTCGAGGCGTTGCAGTGGGACCTGGGACTCGAGGTCAAGCGCGCCCGGCTCGACCGGGAGGTCGAGGTGATGATCGACGAGGTCCACGCCGACACCGACGAGGCCGGACTGGAGGCCGTCCCCTTCGAGGACGGAGCGGACCCGCGGGGAGCGTGGACCGGGCCGGTTGCCTTCGGACGCAGTGAGGGCTTCTGTTACGAGATCGACGGCGGGATCTGGATGCCGGGCGAGGACCTGAGCCCGGGCGACGTCGTGCGGGCGCGGCTGGTCGGCTGCGGCCCCTTCGACTTCCTGGCCGAGCGCACGACCCTGGAGGGAGACGCATGACGACCCGTGACCTCGCGATCCGTGGCCTCGTGATCGGGGCACTCCTGGCGGTCGCCCCCGTCGCCGTCCACGCGCAGCCCAGCGACGGACACGTGGCCGAGGACCTACTCGGCCGGATCGTCGCGCCGATCGAGTCGGCTCTGCAGCAGTCGAGCGCGGCCGGCGTGGTCATGCGCCGTCCGCCGGGGACGGACGGTTCGGATCTCGAGCTCCTGCAGGACCGGATCGGGAACTTCCTGCACGAGCGCGGATACCACGTCTGGACGGTCGGCGCGCAGGCCGATGCTCCGGACGAGGGTGTCGTCCTGGACTTCGTGGTCGAGGCCGCGGGCTTCGACTATCCGAGCGAGCGCACCGGCTTCCTCGGCCTGGGTCAGAAGAAGGTCCTGCGTCGCGGGGCCCTCGGGATCCGCGGCCGCTTGGAGGACCCCGCCGACGGTCGCTGGTTGTGGCGCGGCTCCCCGCGTTTCGTGGCCGAGCACTGGGTCGATGCCGATCGATCCGAGGAGCTCGCGGCCGATCGCCCGGACTGGATGTCCGGTGCACCCCTCGAGACCCTCGAGGACGATTCCCGCTGGTGGGAGCGCGGCCTGATGGCCGGACTGCTCGCGGCGGTGGTCGTCCTCTACGCCGACGGGACCCAGTAGTGTTCGGGACCACTTCCATCCGCATGGCGATCGCAGTGGGGTCCGCTGCGGCTCTGCTCGCCGTCTCCGGTTGCGGGGGAGGGCAGGACTTCGAGTCCGAATTCGACGCACTGATCGAAGCGGAGCAGTGGGAGGAGATCCTCGCACGGGTGGAGGTGCACCATGCCGAGGGTGTCCGGGACGGCATGCTGGACTTCGCAGAAGGCCTGGCGCTCCTGCACCAGAACGCGGACGCCGCCGCCGAAGCGCCGTTGGATCGCGCCGTCGCCGACGATCCCTCGAGAGCGCCACGGATCGCCGCCGCGTATGCCGAGCTGGCGCGGGCCGACCGGGAGGCGGAATGGAACGAGCGTGCCCGTCGACGGATGGCCCGGGCAGTCCACTTCGATCCGGACACCGAGGCGGGACCGTTGACGGCGGATGCCGCCGACTGGTTCTACCGCGAGGCCAAGGACTACGCGTCGGCCCTCCCTCTGTACCGCAGATTGGCGGAGGAACTCCCCGAGCCGGTGGACGAGCATCCGTTGTACGTGTATCGCTACGGCTACTGCCTCGAAGAAGCCGAACGTGACGACGAAGCGCTCGAGGTCTACGGTGAGTTCTTGCGCCGCTTCCCCGCCGAGCGAACCTTCATGCGCTTCGTGCAGTGGCGTGCGATGAGTCTGCGGGTCGAGCGGGCCGAAGCGCTGCTGGGCACCGCTCAGCCCGAGGCTGCACTGGACGAGCTGGCCTTCTGCCTCGCTTCGGACTGGCACCTCGAGCTGCAGCAGCAGGCACGGTTCGTGGCCGCGCGCGCCGAGGAGGCGCGTGGGGATCTGCAGGCGGCACGGGAGTACTACGAGCTGGTGGTCGACACCGGATCGCGCTTCGGCGGGGACGTGGTTCGACGCGCCTCGCGACGCCTCGAAGAGCTGGGAGAACTGGGTGTCCACTAGGATCGGGATCTTCGTCGCGGCGGTCCTCCTCACCGGAGCGATCGGCTGCAGCCACCCCGGCAGCGGGTTGCCGGTGGGCAGCTACGAGAGGGGAATCGCCGAGTACGAAGGCGAACGCTACCTCGACGCGGTGCAGACCCTGCGTCTGTACGTGCGTCGGAATCCCACCGATCCTCGCGTCGACGAGGCCCAGTACCACATCGGTCTGGCCCGCTTCGAGAACGATGAGTACGCCGTCGCCGCGGTCGAGTTCGAGATCCTGCGCAACGACTATCCGAACAGCGAGTTGATCGAGGACGCCTGGATCATGGAAGGCATGTGCTACGTCGAGCAGGTGCCGTCGATCCATCACGAGCAGTCGGTCACGCGGCGCGCCCTCGACCACTTCCTCCGCTATCTCCAGGAGTTCCCCGACGGGGAAAGGAGCGCGGACGCGCGGGAGCAGGTCGACGCCCTCCGACTGCATCTCGATCGCAAGTGGTTGTCGAACATCCGTCTCTACGAGCGTCTGGGACGCACCGAGGCGGCGCTGGTCGAGGCCGAGGCCATGCTCGACGACCGGCCCGACAGCCAGTTGCGACCCGAGGTCCTCATGCTCGCCGCCGATCTCCACGCCGAGCTCGACCAGCTCGGCGAGGCACGACGCCTGTGGCGACGGATCCTCGACGACCACGGCTCGCACGAACTCGCGCCGCAGGCGCAGTCGAAGCTCGCGCGGATGCGCGACGGGGTCGACGAGGACGCGGGGTGAGCCCGCGCGTCGTCGGCGTCTACGGCGGAAGCTTCGATCCGGTGCACCGCGCGCACGTGGAGATCGCGCGGCGCGCCCGTGATCAGGTTCCCTGCGACGAGGTCTGGTTCGTTCCCGCTGCCGTGGCGGTCCAGAAGCCGCACGGCCCGATGGCGGGTGCGCAGGACCGTGTCGACATGCTCGAGGCCGCCATCGCGGGTGAGCCCGGACTGGCGATCTCCGACGTCGATCTGGGACACCCCGGCCGGCGCGCCCTCGACACCGTGCTGGAACTCGACCGACGCCAGCCCGGCGTGCGCTGGCGCTGGATCATGGGGCAGGACTCCTTCGACGCGCTCGACACCTGGTATCGTCCCGAAGACCTGGCGCGGCACGCTCCCTTCGTCGTGCAACCGCGGCCGGGATCCTCGGGGACGCGGCTGGAGAGCTTCGCCGGCGAGCCGGTGACGTGGCTGACGGGTCCCGAGCTCGACGTGGCGTCGACGGGCCTGCGCGAGGCGCTGCAACGCGGGGAGCGCCCCGAGGCGATTCCGGCGGCAGTCCTGGGGATCATCGAACGGCGCGGGCTCTATCGGCAGGAAGACGAACGATGAAGATCGTGCTCATCGACGGCTCGGCCCTGATCTACCGAAGCCATTTCGCCATGCATCGGCAGCCGCTGACGACCTCGCACGGTGAGATCACGACCGCGAGCTTCGGCACCGCGAACGCCGTCGTGCGCCTGTTCGAGGACTTCGGGGCCGACCGTGTGGTCTGTGCCTTCGACGTGAAGGCACCCACGTTCCGCCACGAGATGTACGAGCCGTACAAGGCGCACCGGCCACCCACGCCCCCGGACCTGGCCGCCCAGATCCCTCGGGTGCGCGAACTGCTCGAGGCCATGGAGGTGCCGATCGTCGAGAAGGAGGGTTACGAGGCCGACGATGTTATCGGTACGCTCGCCCGGCGAGGCGCCGACCGCGGACACGACATGTGGATCTATTCGGGCGACAAGGATTTCTACCCGCTGGTCCGTCCGGGCGTGTCGATTCTCAAGCCGTCCCCTCGCGCGAACGTCGAGGACGAGCCGATCGACGAGGGCACGGTGCGACGGAAGAAAGGGGTCCGGCCGGCCCAGTATCGCGACGTGCTCGCTCTGGTGGGCGACAAGAGCGACAACGTGCCCGGTGTTCCCGGGATCGGAGAGAAGACGGCGGTCAAGTTGATCTCGAACTTCGAGAGCATCGACCGTCTGCTGGAGCGGCTGGACGACAAGCGGGTCACTCCGCGTCAGCGCAAGGCGATCGAGGAGAACCGAGAGCAACTCCTGTTGAGCCGTCGACTGGTCACCATCGACCAGGACGTCGACGTCGACATCGATCTGGGAGAAGCGGGGCGTCCCGACCCCTGGACCGAGGATTTCCGGAGGATCTGCCGCGAGTTGGAGTTCCGGCAGCTGCTCGAGCGGTTCGAGCACGAGGTGACCGACGACGACGGGGGCAATCCCGGCGACGATCTGCGCTACGCGGTGATCGAGAGCGTCGCCGCCCTGAGCGCGCGGCTCGAGGGCCTTCCGCGTGACCGCGCGTGGTGCATCGACACCGAGACCACCTCGCTCGATCCCATGCGCGCCGAGCTGGTCGGTCTGTCGCTGTCGGTGCGCGAGGGAGAGGCCTGGTACGTCCCCGTGGCGCCGCCGTCGATGGCGGAGGCGGACGACCTCTTCGCCGCCGACAGCGCGAGCGGCCTGCCGTGGAACGAGGTGCGCGACACCCTGCGACCGTTCTTCGAGGAGCCGCGGATCGCGAAGGTGGGTCAGAATCTCAAGTACGATCAGATCGTCCTGCTGAACCACGGTCTGGAACTGCGGGGCGTCGAGTTCGACACCATGATCGCCAGCTACCTGCTGGCGCCGGAGCGTCGTCAGCACAACATGGACGTGCTGGCGGACGAAGAACTGGGACTGCGCACGGTTCCGTACAAGCAGCTCTTCGACGGTCTGGACACGCGGGATCTCCGGCGTGTGCCACTCGACCGCCTGGCCCACTACGCCTGCGAGGACGCCGACGTAACGCGCCGGCTGTACGAGCACTTCCGGCCGCAACTCGTGGCCGAGGAGCTCGACCAGGTGATGAACGACCTCGAGATTCCGCTGTCGCAGGTGCTCCTGCGAATGGAGCGCCACGGCGTGCGTCTGGACCTCGAGCTGCTCGACGGTCTGCAGAAGGAATGGAAGGCCGAGCTCGACGAACTCGTGACGTCGATCCACGGAATGGCGGGCGAGGCCTTCAATCTGAACAGCCCCAAGCAGCTGCAGGTCGTCCTCTTCGAGCGCCTGGGGTTGAAACCCACGAAGAAGACGTCGACCGGGTACTCGACCGACGTGGAGGTCCTCACCGCCCTGGCCGCCGAGCACGAGCTTCCGGCGAAGCTGCTCGAGTACCGGCAGCTGTCGAAGCTGCTGTCGACCTACGTCCAGACGCTCCCGAAGCTGGTGCACCCCGAGACCGGATGCGTGCACACCAGCTTCAATCAGGCGGTGGCAGCCACGGGGCGGCTGAGCAGCACCGACCCGAATCTCCAGAACATTCCGATCCGCACCGAGGCGGGCCGGCGCATCCGCGAGGCCTTCGTTCCTCGCGAGAAGGGCTGGTCGTTGTTGGCCGCGGACTACAGCCAGATCGAGCTGCGGCTCATGGCGCACTTCGCCGGGGACGAAGCCTTGATCGAGTCGTTCCGGGCTGGCGAGGACATTCATGCGCGGACGGCAGCCCTGGTCAACGGGGTCGGCATCGATGGCGTCAGCGGCGAGATGCGGCGCGCGGCCAAGGCCATCAACTTCGGGATCCTCTACGGAATGGGTGCGCGCGCGCTCGGACAGTCGATCGGCGTGACGCAGAAGGAGGCCAAGGCCTTCATCGACGCCTACTTCGAACGGCTCCCGAAGGTCCACGCCTGGATCGACGCGACGGTCGAACGGGCCACGGCCGAGCGCGAGGTCCGCACCATGTTCGGTCGACGGCGCCGACTGCCCGAGCTCGCGAGCAAGGACCCGCGACAGCGCTCCTTCGGAGAGCGGATCGCGGTGAACACGCCGATCCAGGGTTCGGCCGCCGACCTGATCAAGAAGGCCATGATCGACCTCGACGCGCGGATCGACCGCGAGGGCCTGCCCGCCCGCATGCTCCTGCAGGTCCACGACGAGCTCGTGCTCGAGGTCCGGGACGACGCCCGGGAGTCCGTCCGTGCCGTGGTGGTCGAGGAGATGGAAGGGGTCGCCGATCTGGCGGTTCCCCTGTCCGTCGACGCCCATTTCGGTGCGACCTGGGCCGAGGCCCACGCCTGAGGGGTGCCGATGGACGTCCGACACACCCCCGTCGTGGTCCTGGCCGGAGGCACCGGTACCGGCAAGAGCACCCTGGGTCGTGCCCTGGCCGCCGAGGGCGCGGCCGTGGTCGATGCCGACGTCGTGGGCCACGAGATGCTCCGCCGCCGCGACGTGCGGAACGCGGTGGTGGACACGTTCGGGCCCGACGTGCTCGACGACGAAGGCGCTGTCGACCGCCGCCGCCTGGGTGCGATCGTCTTCTCCGATCCGGCGCGTCTCGCCGCTCTGAACCGGCTGGTCCACCCGCCGTTGGTGGCGGAAATCGAGCGGAGGATCGATCGTCTGCGGCGGGATCCGGCGATCGGAGCGATCGTGATCGACGCGGCTCTGTGGCCCCAGTTCGAGCCGCGGCCGTCGGTCGACCTCGTGGTCATGACGACGGCGCCGCGCCCGGTGCGCCGGCAGCGGATCGTGGAGCGGGACGGAATCGATTCCGCGGCGGCCGAGCGCCGGCTGGAACGCCAGGAAGCGCTCGAAGCTTTCCTCGACGACGCCGATGCGGTATTGGATACGGCTCGGCCTCGTTCCGAGACCCGACAGGCGCTCTTCGATCTGCTCGACCAGCGGTTCGGGCCCGGATGGCGTCGGCCGCGTCCGTCGACCGGGGTCTGAGCAATCCCGGCGCCCACAGCTGCTGCGACGACCCGAACGACCCGGCGGAGGTCCCCCGTGTACGAACTCGACGACCTGAAACAGCGCACCACTCATCTGAAGGAGGGTCTTTGACCTCGCCTCAAAGATGAGCGAACTCGAGCGGCTCGAGAAGACCATGACCGAGGCCGGCTTCTGGGACGACCAGGAGAAGGCCCAGGAGACCATCGCCGCCGCCAACCGGATCAAGGCCTGGACCGAGCCGCTGGCCGAGCTCGACACGAAGCTCGAGGAGGCCGAGGTCTACACGGTGATGGCCGACGAGGACGAGGACGCGGCTACCGAGGCCACGCGCTCGACCGAGGCCGCGGGCCGGCTGCTCGACCGCCTCGAGACCAACTACATGCTGGGCGGCCCGGACGACGACAAGGGCGCGATCCTGGAGCTGAACCCCGGGGCCGGCGGCGTCGACAGCATGGACTGGGCCGAGATGCTCATGCGCATGTACCTGCGCTTCCTCGAGCGCGAGGGCTGGGACCACAAGGTCACCGACCTGCAGCCCGCCGAGGAGGCCGGGATCAAGCACGTGTCGATCGAGATCCGCGCGCCCTACGCCTACGGCTACCTCAAGGGCGAGAGCGGCGTGCACCGCCTGGTGCGGATCAGTCCCTTCGACGCCCAGTCGCGACGGCAGACCAGCTTCGCCAGCTGCTTCGTGTACCCGCTCGTCGAGACGAACATCGAGATCGAGATCGACGAGAAGGACCTGCGCGTCGACACCTACCGGGCCAGCGGCGCCGGCGGGCAGCACGTGAACAAGACCGACAGCGCCATCCGCATCACGCACGAGCCCACGGGCATCGTCGTGCAGTGCCAGAACGAGCGCAGCCAGCACCGCAACCGCGAGGCGGCCATGAACATGCTCCGTGCGCGGCTGTACCAGCAGAAGCTCGAGGAGGAGCAGGCCAAGCGCGACGAGCTGAGCAGCAGCAAGATGAAGATCGACTTCGGAAGCCAGATCCGCAGTTACGTACTGCATCCGTACACCAAGGTGAAGGACCACCGCACCGAGGTCGAGACCGGCGACTCGCAGCGCGTGCTCGACGGCGACATCGAGCTGTTCGTGCAGAGCTTCCTGCGCGCGGCCGGCTCCACCACGAAGTCCTGATGATCCGTTTCCCCCGACCGGCCGGCGCCGGTCCCGAGCAGTGGCCGCCCGTGGCCACGGTTCCCGGAGAGTGACGATGGACCCGCAGCACCGCCTGATCCAGGAACGCGTGTCGAAGATCGAGAAGTGGGAGGCGCTCGGCGAGCAGCCCTACCCGCCGTCGTTCACGCGCAGCCACCGGCTGGGCGACGTGGTCGACGCCGGCGAGGCGATGGTGGCCGAGAACGCCGAGGTCCGCCTCGCCGGCCGCATGATCAGCAAGCGCCGTCACGGCAAGATGGGCTTCGCGCATCTCGACGACCAGTCGGGCTCGCTGCAGATCTGGGTGCGCAAGGACCTCGTGGGCGAAGACGCCTACGAGAAGTTCAAGCTGATCGAGGTCGGCGACTTCTGCGGCGTCGAGGGCCGCATGATGCGTACGAAGACGGGCGAGCTGACCTGCGAGGTCACGTCGCTGCAGCTGCTGTCGAAGTCGCTGCGGCCGCTGCCGGAGAAGTGGCACGGCCTGCAGGACCCGGAGCTGCGCTACCGCCAGCGATACGTCGACCTGATCATGAACCGCGACGTGCGCGCATCCTTCGAGGCCCGCGCGCGCATCATCCGGGAGCTGCGCCAGCAGCTCATCGACGAGGACTTCCTCGAGGTCGAGACCCCGGTCCTGCAGCCCATGTACGGCGGGGCCACCGCGCGCCCCTTCGTGACCACGCACAATGCGCTCGGCGGCGCCGAGCTCTACCTGCGCATCGCCGACGAGCTGTACCTCAAGCGCCTCATGGTGGGCGGCTACGACCGCGTGTTCGAGATCGCCAAGAACTTCCGCAACGAGGGGATCGACCGCACGCACAATCCCGAGTTCACCATGATGGAGTGCTACGCGGCCTACTGGGACTACGAGGACATGATGGGCCTGGTGGAGCGGGTCTTCGCGCGGCTGGTGGAGGCGCTCACCGAGGACGGCACGATCGGCTACGGCGACCACACCATCGACTTCCGCAACGGTTTCCGGCGGGCGCGTTTCCTCGATCTGCTGACCGAGCACACCGGCGTCGACTTCCGACCTCTCGACCGCGACGCGGTGGCGGCCGAGGCCGAGCGGCTGGACGTCGAGGTCGACGAGGGCATGGGCAAGGGCAAGCTGCTCGACGAGATCTTCTCGGAGAAGGTCGAGCCGCACCTGATCCAGCCGACCTTCGTGTGCGACCATCCGGTCGAGCTGTCGCCGCTGGCCAAGCGCCATCGCGACGATCCCGAGCTGGTCGAACGCTTCGAGCCCTTCGTGGCGGGCTTCGAGGTCGGCAACTCCTTCACGGAGCTGAACGATCCCCGCGACCAGCGTGCGCGCTTCGAGGAACAGGTCCGCCTGCGCGAGGCCGGCGACGCCGAGGCGCAGCAGCTCGACGAGGACTTCCTGCGCGCGCTCGAGTACGGCATGCCGCCCACGGGCGGCCTCGGGATCGGCATCGATCGTCTGGTGATGCTGTTCACCGATTCCCACTCGATTCGCGACGTGCTCCTGTTCCCGCAGCTGCGCCCCGAAGGTCGGGGCGACGATGCGTGAGCCCCGCACCCCGCACGCCGGAAGGACGTCGTGAGTCTCGTCGGGATCGTCTCCGATCGTTTCCTGCGCAGCCGCGGTTCGCGCCTGCTGTCGCTGATCGCGCTGTTCGCCGGCCTGGGCGTGATGCTCGGCGTTGCGGTCTTGTGCGTGACCCTTGCGGTCATGAACGGTTTCCGTGATCAGATCCAACTGAAGTTCGTCGAGAACATGCCCATGGTCACCGTGCTGTCGCCCCGCGGCTTCGACGATCTCGACGCGACGGTGCGGACACTCGAACAGCGCGACGACGTCCTGGGCGCCGCGCCCTACATCCGCAGCGAACTGGTGATCACCCACGAGCGCCTGCCCGGGCGATCGGTGAACCGTGGGGCGGTGCTGTGGGGCATCGATCCCGAGCGTCAGTCCGAGGTGACGCGCTTCGACGAGGTCGTCGAGCCGCCGTTCACCGGCTTCGGGACCGATCACCTGATCCACGGGGGAGCCGATGTCCCCGGCATCGTCCTCGGGGCCGAACTCGCTGCCGGGCTCCGCGCCCTCGTCGGCGACGTGGTCGCGGTGCACGCACCGCGCAAGGTCGGCGCCGGTCCGGCCGACTACGAAACGACCACCCGCGAATGCCTGGTGGTGGGAATCCTCGATTCGGGCATGTACGAGTTCGACGTGGCCTTCGCGTACGTGCACCTCGACGTGGCGCAGGACATGTTCGCCCGCGAGGGAGGCGCCGACGGAATCGGATTGCGGGTGACCGACATGATGAGGGCACCGCGGATCGCCGACCGGATCGAAGAGGAACTCGCCGACCAGGGCTTCTATGCGAACGACTGGATCCGCCTGAACGGGCAGTTGTTCGAGTGGATCCGTTTCGAGAAGGCCCTCATGTTCCTGCTGCTGACCTTCCTGATCCTCATCGCGAGCTTCAACGTGGTGGCCATTCTCATCACCCTGGTGCGTGATCGCGCGCGGGACATCGCGATCCTGGCCGCCCTGGGGACACGGCGCCGTCAGGTCGTGGGGATCTTCCTCCGTCTGGGCCTGGTGATCGGGGCCGTGGGAACGGTGGCCGGGATCCTGCTCGGTCTGGCGGCGATCGTGGCCCTGGACCGCTACGGCTTCCCCCTGCCGGGCGAGGTGCTGTTCGTCGACACCCTGCCGGTGCACCCGCACGTGGCCGATTTCGTGCTCGTGGCGGGCGTCTCCATGCTCCTGACCTTCCTGGCCACGCTCCTGCCGAGCTGGCTGGCCACGCGGGTCCTGCCGGTGGAGGTGCTGCGCAATGAGTGAGACCTCGACGTCCGCGGTGGGCCCGGTGTGGTTGCGCGCCCACGGGCTCGACAAGGTGTACCGTTCCCGACACCGGCGCGTGGAGGTCCTGCGTGGGGCCGCGCTCGAGGTGCGCGCGGGTGAGAGCGTGGCGATCACCGGTGTCTCGGGTTCGGGCAAGAGTACGCTGCTGAACCTGCTCGGGTCGCTCGACCGGCCCGACGAGGGCTCGATCGCCTGGGGCGACACCCAGGACACCGATCTGACCAACCGTCCCGCGGTGGCCCGTCGGCAGGCGCTGATCGCCATCGGTGTGGGCCTGGCGGCCCTGGCCGCCGCGCAGGCGCTCGCGCTCTACGTGGTGGGGCGGCCGCTCTTCGAGCCCATGGCGTCGGCGGTGGTGGCGATCGTCGCGCTCGGGGCGGGAGTGGGCACACGGATCCTCATGCCGTCGCCGGCCGAGGCACGCCGGAGCCATCTGCGGAACCAGGAGATCGGTTTCGTCTTCCAGCAGCACCACCTCCTGGGGGATTTCACGGCGCTGGAGAACGTCCTCATGCCCGCTCGTGTCCTGGGACTCCCCGAGAGGGAGGCCCACGAGAGGGCCCGAAACCTGCTCGTCCGCGTGGGACTCGAAGCCCGTCTCGACCATCTGCCCGGGGAGATGTCGGGGGGAGAGCAGCAGCGGGTGGCCGTGGCGCGGGCGATGATCAACCGTCCCCGTCTCCTGCTGCTCGACGAGCCCGGGGGCAACCTTGACCGTCAAAGAGCTGATGATCTGCACGAGTTGCTGCTGCGGCTCGCCCGGGAGGACGGAATCGCGGTGGTGGCGGTCACCCACGACGAGTCCCTTGCCCGACGGGCCGATCGGTGGTTGCGTCTCCGGGAAGGGCGTCTCGTCGACGCCCGCGACGGGTCGGTGACGGAGGACACCGTCGCCGGACCCGACGGCCCGGCCGGAGAGGAAGACGTTTGACCCGAGACTGCGAGTTCTGCGGAAGCCCCGCCCAGTGGCAGTTCACCGAGGTGGTGGGCGGCACGAAGCACACGGTGTACGTGTGCGCGGATTGCGCGCGCGGGCAGGGGATCGTGGGCCAATCGACCATCGTGCCCACGACGGAGACCGAATCGGAACCGCAGCCCCCGGAGATGCCCTCGATCTCGATCCACGTGACCTCGCAGGTCGATCCGGGTGCGGTGCCCACGGCTCCGCGCCGGTGCCCCGGCTGCGGGGTCTCGCTCGTCGAGATCCGCAAGACCGGTCGCGTGGGGTGTCCGGCCTGCTACGCCACCTTCCGCGACCACCTCGAGCCGCTGCTGCAGCGGGTGCACGGCACCGTGCGGCACCGGGCCACTCCGGCCGCGGCGGCCGAGGAACGCGAGATGCGTGAGATGCAGCGTCTCGAGCGCGAATTGAGGAAGGCGATCGCCGAGGAGGACTTCGAGGCCGCGGCGCGTCTGCGCGACCGGATCGAGTCCCGTCGACGGTCTCCCGGATCGGAGGACGCCCCGTGAGCGAGCTGCGTGCACTGGCGGACCGCGCCGCGCCCTGGCTGCTCGAGTCCGGGGCACCCGACGCGGACATCGTCCTGAGCAGCCGCGTACGGCTGGCCCGGAACGTCACCGGATGGCGCTTCCCCCATGCCGTCGACGCCGACGAACTCTGCCGGCTGCGCGAGGACCTGGTCGAATCCGTCCGACGGGCGACGCCGGAGGCCTGCACCCGGGTGCACTGCATGGAGGACCTCGAGGAGATCGAGCGGCGATTCCTGCTGGAACGTCACCTGATCTCGAGCGATCTCGTACGTCACGTGCTGGGGCGTGGTCTCCTGGCGACCGAGGACGAATCCCTGGGCATGATGCTGAACGAGGAGGACCATGTCCGGCTGCAGGTCTTCGCCGCGGGACTCGGGCCCGAGCGGGCGTTGGAACGCGCCGTGGCCGGTCTGCGTTCGATCTCCGAGGACGTCGCCTTCGCCGAGGACGACGCGTTGGGCTACCTGACCGCCTGTCCCACCAACGTGGGCACGGGGCTGCGGGCTTCGATCCTGGTGCATCTGCCGGCGCTGGCGATCACCGAGGACGCCGACCGGGTCCTGAACGGGCTCCGCCGGCTGAATTACACCGTCCGGGGCTTCTACGGGGAGGGGAGCGGCGTCATGGGGGCGCTGTTCCAGGTCTCGAACACCGTGACCCTGGGACGGACGGAGGACGAGATCGTCGAGGAACTCCTCGTCCACGTCCGGAAAGTCATCGAATGTGAACGCGAGGCCCGGACCGCGCTGATGGAGCGCGACCGGGTCCGGATCGAGGACCGCGTCTGGAGAGCCTGGGCCTTGTTGACCCAGGCGCGGTTGCTCACCACGAGGGAGGCCTTCGAGTTGCTGAGCGACCTTCGGCTCGGGTGTGGACTCGGAATCCTGCCTCCGCTGGACCCCTCGGTGTCGAACCATCTGCTGACGTGTGTGCAGAGCGCACACCTGCAGGTGGCGGCCGGTCAGGCCATGGAGGCACCGGAGCGAGACGAAGCGCGGGCGCGTTTCGTTCGAGAGCAGCTCGGACGAGCTGAAGAGAGGAACGACGAGTGATGAACGACCGCTTCACGGAACGGGTTCGCAAGGTGCTCTTCCTGGCCCGCGACGAGGCCGGCCGGATGCAGCACGACTACATCGGGACCGAGCATCTCCTGCTCGGCATCATTCGTGAGGGCGAAGGAATCGCCGCGCAGGCCCTGCAGCGTCTCGGGATCGATTTCGATCAGATCCAACAGGCGGTGGAGGACATGGTCACGACCCAGAGTGGGACGCTGACCATCGGCGAGATTCCGTTCACGCCCCGAGCCAAGCGCGTGCTGGAGCTCTCGATCGACGAGGCCCGCATGCACAACCACAACTACGTGGGTACCGAGCACCTGCTGCTCGCCCTGATCCGCGAGGGCGAGGGGGTGGCCGCGCGCGTCCTGCAGGACCTGGGCGCCGACCACGAGAAGGTGCGCAAGGAGATCATGAAGCTGCTGGGCAGCAGTGCGAAGGGTGCTCCCGGCGAGGCGGGCGAGGCCTCCAAGAAGAAGAAGGAGACGCCGGTCCTCGACCAGTTCGGCCGGAATCTCACGCAGCTCGCACGCGACCAGCGACTCGACCCGACGATCGGCCGAGATCGTGAGATCGATCGCGTGATCCAGATCCTGTCGCGGCGCAAGAAGAACAACCCCGTGCTGATCGGCGAACCGGGCGTGGGCAAGACGGCGATCGCCGAGGGCCTCGCGCAACGGATCGTCGACGACCGTGCGCCGTCGCTGCTCCACGGCAAGGAGATCATCACCCTCGACCTGGCCAGTGTGGTGGCCGGGACCAAGTATCGCGGGCAGTTCGAGGAACGCCTGAAGGCGATCATGAACGAGATCCGCGAGGACGAGGACATCATCCTCTTCATCGACGAGCTCCACACCATCGTCGGGGCCGGCGGGGCCGAGGGTGCGATCGACGCGAGCAACATGTTCAAGCCGTCGCTCGCCCGCGGCGAGATCCAGTGCATCGGCGCGACCACGCTCGACGAGTACCGGAAGTTCATCGAGAAGGACGGCGCCCTCGAGCGGCGCTTCCAGCCGGTGATGGTCAACCCGCCGAGCGAGGAGGAGACCGTCGAGATCCTCTTCGGTCTGCGCGACAAGTACGAAGCGCACCACCGGGTCAAGTACAGCGACGACGCCATTCGTTCCGCGGTCTACCTGTCGGTTCGCTACATCAGCGGGCGCAGCCTGCCGGACAAGGCCATCGACGTGATCGACGAGGCCGGCAGCCGGGCGCGACTGTTCAGCAGCGCGGTGCCGAAGGACCTGCGCGAACTCGAGAAGCAGATCGACGAGGCGGCCCGCCAGAAGGAAGCCGCGATCCAGAACCAGGAATTCGAGAAGGCCGCCAAGTTCCGCGACCAGGAGAAGGAACTGCGTGCGAAGCTGGCCGACGAACGCCGGGCCTGGGCCGAGAGCCGCCAGGAGACCGAGGCCACGGTCGAGGGCAAGGAGATCAGCCGGGTGATCGCCGACATGACCGGCATCCCGGTGACCGAGGTCCAGGAGGAGGAGAGCGAGAAGCTCATCCGCATGGAAGAGGAGTTGCAGAAGGTCGTGATCGGCCAGAACGAGGCGATCGCGGCGGTGAGCAAGGCGATCCGACGCAACCGCGCCGGACTTCGCGATCCGCGGCGCCCGATCGGTTCGTTCATCTTCGCCGGCCCCACCGGCGTGGGGAAGACCGAGGTGGCGCGTCAGCTCACGCAGTTCCTCTTCGACGACATCAACAACCTGGTGCGTATCGACATGAGCGAGTACATGGAGAAGTTCTCCATCAGCCGACTCGTGGGTGCACCTCCGGGGTACGTCGGCTACGACGAGGGTGGCCTGCTCACCGAGAAGGTGCGGCGCAATCCGTACTCGGTGATCCTTCTGGACGAGATCGAGAAGGCGCATCCGGACGTGTTCAACCTGTTGCTGCAGGTGCTCGAGGACGGGGTGCTGACCGACAGCTTCGGTCGCAACGTCGACTTCAAGAACACCATCCTGATCATGACGAGCAACGTCGGCAGCCGTAAGGGTGTCGAGAGCAAGGCCATGGGCTTCGAAGCCGACGACGAGAAGCAGAAGGCCAGCCGGCTGAGGTCGTACATCCAGGAGGACATGCGAAAGACCTTCAGCCCGGAGTTCCTGAACCGTATCGACGACGTCATCCTGTTCGACGCGCTCGATCGGACGCACATGCACCAGATCCTCGACATCATGTTGCAGGACATGAACACGCGGCTGGCCAACCTCCAGGTGACCTTCGAGTACACGCAGGACGCGAAGGATCGGTTGGTCGAGGTCGGTTTCGATCCCGAGCACGGCGCGCGGCCGCTGCGCCGCGCGATCCAGCGCTACGTCGAGGATCCGCTCAGTGACAAACTCCTGCGCGGCGAGATCCGTTCGGGGGGCTACCTGCGGATCGACGTCGCTGGTGACCGCCTGGGCTTCGAGGTCCTCGACGAGGGCCGCGACCCGAGCGAGTCCGCGAGCGAGTCGTCGACGCCCAGCCAGAACTGATCCCGCGATCCGGGACGGCACACGGGCCGGGCCCCCTGCGGGGTCCGGCCCGTCGCGTTCCGGGGAGTCCGGCGGTTGACCGCCCGCAGGCCTCGGCGTACCTTGCGCCACGGCGCGTCCGGCCCCTGGGGAACCGATGTCCCCGACGCGCGTACGATCGCCCGACCCACCGGCTGCCCGTCCCGCGGGGGCGTTCCCGACCCGCATCAGGCCGACGAGACGAACTGCATGCTCTGCACCGAAATCCGATTCCGAATGCCTGCGTACGGCCTCCGCTCCGGGGTGATCGTCGCACTCGTGTGCTGGTTGTCGCTCTTCGACGCAGGGGTGGCGGCGGCCCAGCAGTCCCCGGCCCTGGGCCGGATCCAGGTCGTGGGCACCCAGACGGTGCGCGCCGAGCAGGTGGTCGCTTGGAGCGGCCTGGACGTCGGCGAGTCGGTCTCGCGCGAGGTCGTGGCCGGCGCGATCCGCTCGCTCTACGCCACGGGCAAGTTCCGCGACGTCTTCGTGTACCAGAACCGGGTCCGTCAGGGCGTCGTCGAGTTGATCCTCAACTTGAGCGAGTACCCGCGCCTGTCCGAGATCCGCTTCGAGGGCAACGACGAACTCGACACGTCGGAACTGAGCAGCGAGATCGATCTCCGGGTTGGCAACTTCCTCGCCCCGGCGGCGGTCCGACAAGCGATCGAGGCCGTCCGTGACAAGTATCGCTCCGAGGGTTACTACCGCGCCGAGATCGACGTCGACGAGGACCTCCTGAAGCTCGCCGGCAGCCAGCCGCTCGTCTTCCTCATCACCGAGAACCCGAAGGTGCAGGTGCGACGCATCGTCTTCGAGGGGAACGAGAATCTCGACGACGAGACCCTTCGCGACGTCATGGACACCAAGGTCGACAACTGGTGGCGCAGCGGAACCTTCAAGCTGCCGGAGTTCGAGCAGGATCTCGAGTCCGTGGTCCAGCGTTACGCCGACGCCGGGCACCTGGACGCAACCGTGGTCGATCACGAGATCCAGTTCCTCGAGGCCGAGGAGAACCACGTCGAGATCCGGATCACGGTGGACGAGGGGCCACGGTACCGTGTAGGGGAGATCGCCTTCGAGGGCAACGACGTGTTTCCCGAGGAACGGCTGCAACAGCTGATCGTACTCGACCCGGGTGAGGTGTTCAGCGCCGAGGAGTTCCAGGAGAGCCAACGCAACATCCAGTCCCTGTACTGGGACGACGGCTACATCTACAGCACGTTGTCGCCGCAGCGGAACGTTCGCGAGGGCAACGTCGTCGACGTCGATTTCGTGGTGCGCGAGGGAGAGCAGGCGCGGATCCGTCGTGTGATCATCTCCGGCAACGACAAGACCCGCGAAGAGGTGATCCGCCGCGAGATGCGGATCCTGCCCGGCGATCTGTTCTCGAACGAGGCGCTGCGCAACAGCCAGGGGGACCTGTTCCGACTGGGCTACTTCGAGGACGTACAGGTCGATTTCGAACAGACGCCCGAGCCGGAGAAGATCGATCTGGTCTTCGACGTCAAGGAGAAGCAGACGGGGCAGTTCACCATGGGCGTGGGCTTCTCGGCCGAGACCGAGGCGAGCGGCTTCTTCAACATCGGCGAGAACAACTTCCTTGGTCGCGGGCAGAGCCTTCAGTTCGCCTGGCAGTTCGGCAATCGCCGGAATTTCCTCAACCTGAGCTTCACCGAGCCCTGGTTCCGCGGAACGCCGACCCTGGTGGGTGTGGACGTGTTCAGCCGCTTCACCAATCGGGTGCGCGACTTCTACGAGACGAAGGTCCGCGGCTTCGCGCTGCGGATGGGCCGTCCGATCCCCGGAACGCGCTTCACCACCGCCTCGGTGCGTTACTCCTTGAACGAGACCGAGCTCCGGAACTTCGCCGACTCCTACACCAACGCTCTCGACGAGCTCGAGCGCGACCTCGGCGGACAGGGGCTGGAGTTCCAGCGTCTCGATCAGCGCGACTGGCCCGAGATCGAGAGCCAGATCACGCTCAGTCTCCTGCGCAACAGTCAGAACAATCCCTTCTTCCCCACGGCGGGGAGCAGGGCGTTGCTGCGCTACGAGTTGAGCGGGGGACCACTCGGGGGCGACGTCGCCTACTCCCGCATCAGCACGAATTACGACTGGTACCAGGCGCTGCCGCTCAAGCTGGCCTTCCACGCCGGGGTCTCGTCGGGCTTCATCACCAGTGCCGCGCCGGACTACGTGCGGTTCCGCCTCGGCGGCAACCGGTCCTTCCAGCTACGCGGCTACAACGACCTCGAGGTCGTCCCGCGTGACAACCTGCCGGCCCTGCCCTTCGTCGGCGGCCGTTTCTACACGACCTTCACCAGCGAGATCGCCTACCAGCTCACGAACGCCGTGCACTTCCTGGCCTTCGTGGACCAGGGCGACACCTGGAACAGCTTCGAGGAGGCCGACGTCACCAACCTGCGCACGGGCGCGGGATTCGGTGTCCGGCTCGAAGTGCCCCTGGTGGGCCGGATCGGTCTCGACTACGGTTACGGCTTCGACAAGAGCGGTCTGGGCGAGGATCCCGGCTGGACGGCACACTTCAACTTCGGTCAGTTCTTCTGATCCCCGACCCGGATCCGAGCCGGGAGGGGAGCCGATCGACACCCGATGTCGGTAGGAGGCGAGCGAGCATGCGTGGAAACCAGTCCGTCCCGAACCCCGGTCGCGTGATTCGGCGGTCCCTGGCCGCGGTCCTCCTGGCCGTCCTCGTGGCGGCACCGGGCGTGGGGCGTGCCCAGGACGGGACCAAGATCGGCGTCATCGACAGCCAGCGGATCTTCTCGGAGTACCAGGAGGCGCGCGACGCCGATGCCGTGTTCCAGGAGGAAATGCGGGCCTGGCAGCAGGAGATCGGAGAGCTGGAGCGCGAGCTCATGGACCTGCAGGAGCAGATCCGGACGCAGGCCCCGTTGCGCTCGAAGGAGAGCCTCGATGCCCTGCAGAGCGAATACGAGCAGAAGCTGGCGACCTACGAGCAGCGCAAGCAGGAGATCCTGGACCCGGAGCAGGGGCAGGCCGTGACGCGCAATGCCGAACTGAGCGCCCCGATCAACGAGCAGATCACGACCGTGGTCGAGCGGTTGGGCGCGGAGGGCGATTTCGACATCATCATCGACCGCGCCACCATCAACGTGGTCTACATGAGCGAAGGCATCGACCTGACCGAACGGGTCCTCGAGGAGCTCGAGCAGGGGAGCGAGGACGAGTGACGTCACCCCGCGACGCCCGGTTTGTGGATTGACAGCCGTCGGAGCCGGCGGCACCATCGGCGACCTGGCGCGCGGAGACGCCCTCAACCGATCATGCAGATCGATCTCAAGACGCTGGCGGAGCGTGTCGGGGGTCGCCTCGACGGACCCGCGGACCTGATGGTCCGGGGCCTCGCGGGGATTCGCGACGCGGAGGCCGGGGACTGCACCTTCGTCGCCGATCCGCGGTACCAGCGAGACCTGGCGTCGACGCGAGCCTCGGCCGTGATCCTCGGCGATGGCCTGGAATGCTCACTTCCCGCGATCCGCGTGGCCGACGCTGCCGTGGCCTTCGCGAGGGCCCTGGCGGAATTCGCGCCGAAACGAGAGGACCTCTTCCCGCCCGGTATCGACACGCGGGCCTTCGTGGACCCGGACGCTCGTCTCGGTGAGGACGTCCACATCGGGCCCTTCGCCGTGGTCGGCCCAGGGTGTAGGGTGGGAGACCGCGCCGTGATCGGCGCGGGATCGGTGTTGATGGCCGGGGTGACCCTGGGCGGCGACGCGCTCCTGTACCCACGGGTCGTGATCCGCGAGCACTGTCGGGTGGGCGACCGGGTGATCGTGCACGCGGGGGCGGTGATCGGATCCGACGGCTTCGGATACGCGCGCGAGGGAGCGGCCGTGCACAAGATCCCCCAGATCGGCAACGTGGTGATCGAGGAGGACGTCGAAATCGGCGCCAACGCCTGCATCGACCGCGCGACCACCGGCGAGACCGTGATCGGTGCCGGATCGAAGCTCGACAATCTGGTACAGGTGGGGCACAACGTGCAGATCGGTCGGCGGACCGCGATCTCGGCGCAGACGGGGATCTCGGGCAGCTGCTCGATCGGGGACGATGTGATCTTCGGCGGCCAGGCCGGAGTGGCCGACCACCTCCGGATCGGCGATCGCGTGCGGGTGGCCGCGAAGGCCGGCGTCAGTGGGTCCGTGGCCGACGAGGCCACGGTCGCGGGGTACCCCGCGCGCGACCACTCCGACTGGAAGCGGATACAAGCCCGCCTCTCGCGCCTGTCGCAGTACGCCGAGGAGATCTCCCGGCTGAAGCGTCGCGTGGACGACCTGGAGAACGCCTAGGTGCTGCGCCAACAGAGAACTCTTCGGGACGCGGTGACCTTCGAGGGCGTCGGGATCCACACCGGCCAGGCTTCGACGGTCCGCTTCCTTCCCGCCGAGCCGAACTCCGGCGTGTCGTTCCGCGTGACCCAGGACGGGCGCACGGTGGACATCCCCGCGCACGTGTCCCAGGTGCCGGAGAACGTCCCCTTCGCCCGGAACACCACGCTGGTCCGCGACGGTGTGAGCATCTCGACGGTCGAGCACGTACTCGCGACCGTCTACGGGCTGCAGATCGACAACTGCATCCTCGAGCTCGACGGCACCGAGCCTCCCGAGCCGCAGGACGGTAGCTGCAAGGAATTCGTCGACGGAATCCTCGCGACGGGGATCGTCGACCAGGGTGTGCCGGCGCACGCGCTCGAGATCCGCAACCCGGTGCAGTGGAGCAAGGAGGGAATCGGCATCACGGCCATTCCCTACGACGGCTTCCGCGTGAGCTTCACGATCCAGTATCCGAACCCGGTCATCGGCACCCAGTACGCCAGCTTCGATCTCACACCCGAGGTCTTCGCCCGGGAGATCGCGCCGTCACGGACCTTCGCGTTGAAGAGCGAAGTCAACCACCTCCGCTCGCAGGGCCTGATCCAGGGCGGAACCCTGAGCAACGCCCTCGTCGTCGGCGAGGACGAGATCCTCAACGACGAGCCCCTGCGTTTCCCCGACGAGTTCGTGCGGCACAAGATCCTGGACCTGATCGGCGATCTCAGTCTGCTGGGCACGCCGATCAAGGGGCACGTGATCAGCCTGAAGAGCGGTCACGGGCCGAACGTGAACTTCGTGCGGCGGGTCAGCGCCCTCGAAGCCGGTACGAAGCGGATCTACCGGAGCAAGAAGCCCGAGTACTGGGACATCCGCGCGATCATGGACATCCTCCCGCATCGCTACCCCTTCCTGCTCGTCGACCGCATCCTCGAGGTGCAGCCGGGGGAGAAGGTGCGAGGACTCAAGAACGTCTCGATCAACGAGCCCTTCTTCCAGGGTCATTTCCCCGGTCACCCGATCATGCCAGGGGTGCTCGTGGTGGAAGCCATGGCCCAGTGTGGGGGCGTGCTCATGATGAGCCTGCTCGAACAGCCCGAGACGAAGCTCGTGTACTTCAGCTCGATCGACAAATGCCGTTTCCGCAAACCGGTGTTGCCGGGCGACCAGGTCGAGTTCGAACTCGAAATGCTCAAGTTCCGGCGGCACACCTGCAAGATGCAGGGTGTGGCGCGGGTCGCGGGCGAGGTCGTGGCCGAGGCCGAACTGCTGGCCGCGGTCGTGGATCGTTGACCGAGGAGATGGATTCGATGCCGAAGAATCCCATGCGCGGTTCGCAGACGGCGTTGTTGGGCGAAATCCACCCGACGGCCCTGGTCCATCCCGAAGCCCGTCTCGGGCGCGGGGTGATCGTGGGCCCCTACAGCATCATCGGTCCCGACGTGGTCGTCGGGGACCAGACCGAGATCGGCAGCAACGTCGTGCTCGAGAACCGGGTGGTGATCGGTGCACGCAATCGCATCTATCACGGCGCGGTGATCGGGACGGCCCCGCAGGACCTCAAGTACGAGGGTGCCGACTCCATGGTCGTCATCGGCGACGACAACACCATCCGCGAGTACGTGACCGTCAACCTCGCCACCGAGGAGGACGAGACCACGTCGATCGGGAGCGGCTGTCTCCTCATGGCCTATGCGCACGTGGCCCACAATTCCCAGCTCGGTGATCACGTGATCATGGCGAACTCGGTGAATCTCGCCGGGCACGTGCACGTGGACGACTTCGCGATCATCGGAGGCATGACCGCCGTCCACCAGTTCGTGAACATCGGAGCCCACAGCTTCATCGGCGGCCTCAGTCGCATCTCCAAGGACGTGCCGCCCTTCGTGAAGGTGGCGGGGGTGCCGCCGATTCCCGCGGGTGTGAACACCATCGGTCTGGAACGCCGCGGCTTCGACGCAGGGCAGGTGGCCCGCGTGAAGGAGGCCTACCGCTTCCTCTACCGGCGGGGACTCCGCCGTGAGGAAGCGTTGGAACAGATCCTGGCCGGCGGACGCGACACCATCAGCGACATGTTCGAGGACTTCTTCGCGCGCGCGCATCGCGGAATCGTGCGCTGAGTCCGAGTGTGACGCGGCCCAGTATCTTCCTGTCGGCCGGCGAGGCGAGCGGGGACCTCTACGTGTCCCGGGTGGCCCGGGCCCTCCGGGCACGCGACGAGGGTCTTCGCCTGGTCGGGGTGGTGGGCCCGCACGGTCGCGCGGCCGGAGTCGAGCCCTGGGCGCGCTCCGAGGACCTGGCGGTCATGGGATTCGGCGAGGTCGTCCGCCACCTTCCCCGCCTGTTCCGCCTGGCACGAGAGCTCGAAGCGCGCGCCGCGGCCGAGGGCGTCGACCTCTTCCTGCCGGTGGACTACCCGGGCTTCCACGTTCGCCTCGCGGGCAGACTGCGCCGGCGCGGGATTCCGACGCTCGACTTCATCCCTCCCAAGACCTGGTCCTGGGCACGGTGGAGGCTCGGCCGCCTGCGTGCGAGCGTCGAGCGCTGCGCGGTGATCTTTCCCTTCGAAGTCGACCACTACCGCGGGGCCGGGATCGACGCCGTGTTCGTGGGCCATCCACTCGTCGACGCCCACGCCGATGCTCTGGCGTCGGACCCGCCGGAGCGTCGAGGCCTGCTGGTCGCCCCGGGGAGCCGTCCTCAGGAACTCACGCGTCTCGCGCCGATCCTCGCCGAGGGAGTCCGGCGGCTGGGCGACCGTGCCGACCGCGCGATCGACGTGCGGGTGAGCCGGGCTTCCGGCGTCGAGACCGAGTGGCTGCGGCCGCTGCTCGACGTGGGGGCGCGACCCGTCGAGGGCACGCTCTTCGACGAGCTGCGACGCAGCGAGGCGGCGGTGGTGTGCAGCGGAACGGCGACGGTCGAAGCCGCCCTGGCCGAGACCCCGCATCTGATCGTGTACCGGACGGGTGGGCTCTCGTACCGGATCGCCCGACGCCTGGCGACGGTCGAGCACATCGGAATGGCCAACATCGTGCTCGGCCGGAGGGCGTTTCCCGAGCTTCTCCAGGACGCATTGACACCGGGGGCGATTGCCGATCGTCTGGACGCACTGTTCCTTGACCCCGACGAGTCGGTGCGCGCGCAGCAGCGAAGCGACGCCCGGGAACTGCGACGCCGACTGGGCGAGCCCGGCTGCTTCGATCGCGTCGCCGCGCTCGCGCTCGAGCGCCTCGGCACCACCGCGAACGGGACGGACTGAACGTGCGACCACCCGTGTCCCCACCTCGCCTCGCCGGGCTCGTGGCCCTGGGCGACGCGTTCCTGTGTCGAGTGGTGCGCTGGCGGGTGGACGACTCGTCCGGCGTGCTCGAGTGCGCACGTGCCGGGCAGCCCATGATCTTCGCCTGTCGACACGGTGAGCTCTGGCCCCTGTTGTGGGTGGTCCGGGACCTCGACGTGTCGGTCCTCACGAGCCGCTCGGGCGACGGCGAACTCCTGGCCCGGATCCTGGAGCGTCAGGGCTTCGCGACCCTGCGCGGGAGCTCCTCCTCGCGCGCGATCACAGCGGGCCGCGGTGCGCTGCGCGTGCTGAGGCAGGGCGGCCGGCTGGGCCTGGCCGTCGACGGTCCGCGCGGACCGCGGGGCATGGTCCAGAACGGCGTCCTGCGCGTCGCGCAGCGGGCGGACGTGCCGATCGTGGCACTCCGGCGGACGGGGGGGCGCCCCTGGGTGGCCCCTGGGAGCTGGGACCGCTTCGAGATCCCGCGGCCGGGCGACCGGCTGTCGCTCCGCGTCTCGGCTCCGCTTCACGTGGGTCCCGCGGAGGCCGGGATCGAGGCCGCCGGGGAGCGGCTCGCGGAGCTTCTCGGGGGAACGCGGCCCGCCTCCGGCCCGAAGGCCGACCCCGGGGGAACCGCGGCCTGGTCGCGGGCCGGGGCCGACGCGGGATGATCGTCGTCGATCGCCGGGCTCCCGTCGTCCGGGCCCTCGATGCGCTCGATCATGCACCCGATTCCTTCTGGGCCGGGTTCCTGAGCCCTGTCGGGCAGCTGTACGCGGTGGCGGCGGCGGTCCATCGTGGGATCCGCGGCGAGCGTCCACTCCCGCCGACGCCTCCGAGCGTGGCCGTGGGAAACCTGCGCGTGGGGGGGACCGGCAAGACCCCCGTCGTCGAGGATCTCGGCTCGCGTCTTCGGGACCGCGGACTGCGCGTGGCGGTCCTCAGCCGCGGCTACGGCGCGGCTGGAGGCGGAGACGAGCCGGCGTGGCTCGGCGAGCGCGGCCTGGACGTCCACCTCGGGGCCGATCGGCGGCGCTCCCACGCCGCGGCGAGCCGCGGCGGAGCGGATATCGTGTTGCTCGACGACGGCTTCCAGACCCGGGCGCGCGCCTCGCGGCGCCTTGCCATCGTTCTCGAGCGGGATCTGATCCGATCCCCGCGGCCGCTTCCCTCGGGACCCGCACGGGAGGGGGTGAAGGCGCTGACGCGGGCCGACGCGATCCTCGTCCGACGTCCGACCGGTTCGACCACTGCCCTGCCCAACGAGCACGCCGACCGGCCCTGCGTGGGATTCCGGCTCGAGCCCACGGGATGGATCGACCCCGGTGGGGAACGGGCGGACGCGACACCGGTGCCCTTCGCGACGCCCGTCGTCGGTCTCAGCGGTCTCGCGCGTCCTCGGAGTTTCGAGGCGACGCTCGCGGCGCTGGAGGTACCGATGCTCGGTGTCTGGCGGGCACGGGACCACTGGAGGCCGACCGCCCGGGAGATCGCCGAGGTCGTGGACTGGGCGCATGACCTGGGCGCCCGCGCGATCCTGTGTCCCGAGAAGAACCGGGAACGGATCGTGGCCCATGATCCGGGCCTCCCGGTGTACGCACTCACCGCCGCGATCGCGTGGGATTCGCCCGACCCGCTGGCCGCGCTGGGGATCCTGCCCGGCGTGGTGGGCACCGTCGACGCGTGACCCCCGGAACGACGAAGGGGCGACACCGAAGTGCCGCCCCTCCTCGCGTCGGGCTGCGACGGAAGTCGTCGGTCGGATCAGTTGTCGTCGACGATCACGCCGATGAACTCGACGATGGCGAAGCCGGAGAACTGGACCTCGCGCTCGTCGCCACTGTCGTGGCCGGTGAAGGTGATCCGGGCGCCGGCCGTGAACGGCGGGGTGGAGCCGTCACCGCCGTAGGCATCGACGAGATTCTGGAAGTACGGGTCTTCCTTCATGGCGAAGGGCACGACCATGACGTTGAACTCGACCTGCGAGTCCTTCGGGATCATCACGTCGTACTGTGCGGAGTAGTCGAAGCGCCGCAGGTTCGCGAGCTGCTCCCCCGAAGTCGACCCGGTCACGGGGACCCACTCGACCTGGACTCCGGTCACGACGAAGTCTCCGAAGGGCTCGAGGCTCTCGGCCGTGATCAGGTCGTCGTACGACCGGTTCTGCAGGCGGACGAGCACGTGGCCCGGCGGAACGATGTCGTCGGCCGATGGGAAGAGCTTGTCCTGGCCGGCGTCGTAGATCCCGCAGACGAAGATCCCGTTCTCGGCCACGGACGCGACCTCGACGACCGAACGCGCGTCGTCGATGTCGTCTCCGCACCCCGAGCTCAGGACGAGGAGGCCGATGGTGGCCACGATGATCGAGCGCTTGACGAACACGGAACGCCTCCCGGGCATTGGATTCGAGCGGCCGCGGCGGACGGGCCGGCGCGACGCGTTGCTGGATCGCAAGGCACATGCCAAGGGTCGGAGTGCGTGAATCCACTGCATTCCAACGACTTGCGGCGCAGCTTGCGCCGATGACCGGAACGCCTCGTGCCTCAGCCTGCCGCGTCGCGGCGCGCAGTGCCGCAACCTGCAATGCCTCGAGTCGTTCGTCGCATCCGCGGGGCCTTTGGCCTACCATGTCGGGCCGACTCCTCCGACCGGACCGGCCATGAAGACCGAAGTTCTCGTCATCGGAAGCGGAATCGCGGGTCTGCGGGCCGCCCTGGCCCTCGCCCGTGCCGTCGACGTACTCCTGGTGACCAAGAAACGGATCTCCGAGAGCAACACCAACTACGCCCAGGGCGGGATCGCCTCGGTGCTCGATCGCACGGACTCCTTCGGGGATCATCTGGCCGACACCCTCGAGGCGGGCGCGGGAATCTGCCGTGACGACGTCGTCCGGGCCGTGGTGCAGCGGGGCCCGGCGATGATCGACGATCTGGTCGCCCACGGGATCGATTTCTCGCGCGAGCGCGACGGGTCGTATCGCCTGGGCCGCGAGGGTGGCCACTCCCACCGACGAATCGTCCATGCGGGCGACTTCACCGGCCGCGAGATCGAATCCGGCCTCGTGGCCCGCGTGCGGAGCCATCCGCGCATCCGACTCGCCGAGGACCACATGGCCGTGGACCTGCTCCGCGCGGGAGGGGACCGCGTGGTCGGGGCACGCGTGCTCGACCGGCACGACGGTCGCCAGTTCGACGTGCAGGCCCGTGCGGTCCTCCTCGCCAGCGGCGGCTGCGGGAAGGTGTACCGCTACACCTCGAATCCGGACATCGCGACCGGCGACGGTCTGGCCATGGCCTGGCGAGCGGGCGCGACACTCGCCGATCTGGAATTCGTGCAGTTCCACCCGACGTCGTTGTTCCATCCGCGCGCAACGAACTTCCTGATCAGCGAGGCGGTGCGCGGCGAGGGCGCGGTGTTGCGCAACCTCGACGGCGAAGCCTTCATGGGCCGCTACCACGAGCGCGCGGATCTCGCGCCACGGGACGTCGTGGCGCGCTGTATCGATCAGGAGTGCAAGAGCCGAGCGGAGACCCACGTGCTGCTCGACACGACGATCTTCGACCGGGACTTCGTCGAAGAACGCTTTCCCACGATCTCCGCCCGCTGCCGTGAGGTCGGGCTCGACATGACGCGGGAACCTCTGCCCGTGGTGCCGGCCGCGCACTACCAGTGTGGCGGGATCGTCGTCGACGGGGCGGCGCGGAGTGACCTCACGGGCCTGTACGTGATCGGAGAGGCCGCCTGCACCGGACTGCACGGAGCGAACCGCCTGGCGAGCAACAGTCTGCTCGAGGCCCTGGTGCTGGCGCACGCGGCCAGTGAAGACCTCCTGGGCCGTTGGGAGGAGATCGGCGAACCGCCGCGTGCCGACCCCTTGGAGTTCGGCAACGGACGCGATCCCATGAACCCCACCGCTCTGAAGCACGACTGGGAGGTCGCCCGGAAGACCATGTGGGACTACGTCGGCATCGTCCGTGAGCAAGAGCGCCTGACGGTGGCCCGGGACCGCCTCGCGACCCTGGCCCGCGACGCCGAGCACTACGCGGCGCTGCACTCCATGGAGCCCGATCTGGCCGAACTCCGGAATCTGACGCTGCTCGGCGAGTTGATCATCCGGTCGGCGGGATTCCGCCGCGAGAGCCGTGGCCTGCACGCGATGCTCGAGTATCCGCAGCGTGACGACGCCTTCGCCGGCGACACGCTCCAGCGGATCGATTGCGACGAGCCCTGGCTGCTTCCCCTGGACCCGCGGGGCTTCGGGGTCCGCGAGTGGGCGGCCGCGACGGAGGCGCAGGAGTGAACTGGTTCGAGGAGTCCTTCGGCGAGAGGTACCTGCGTCTGTACGCGCATCGTGACCGCGAAGAGGCGCGCCGCGCGATCGACACGCTGTTCCCGGCCCACACGCTGGCCGGCCGGCGGGTGCTTGACCTCGCCTGTGGCCCCGGGCGCTACCTCCGTGTCCTCTACGAGCGAGGGGCGCGGGCGGTCGGGATCGATCTGAGTCCGGTACTGCTCGCCGAGGCCGCGCGTGTCTTCGAAGCGCTGGACTCCGTGCCCCGGCTCGTCCGCGGTGACATGCGCCGGCTCCCGTTCGCCGATCGTTGCTTCGAATCCACGCTGTCCATGTTCACCAGCTTCGGATACTTCGAGTCCTTCGACGCCCACGCGGAACTCGCGCGTGAGATGGCGCGTGTGACCTCGGCGGTGATCGTGCTCGACGTCCCGAATCCCGTCGTCCTGCGGCGCGATCTGGTTCCGCGGAGTGAACGTCGAGCCGATGACATGCGTGTGGTCGAGCGTCGCCGGGTCGACGACGATCCGCCGCGTGTGGTGAAGACCATCGAACTGTCGGCGCCGGACGGCGACGAAGTGGTGGAGCGCTACGAGGAGAGGGTGATGCTGTTCGGGGTCGACGAGCTGACGTCGATGTTCTCCGAGGCCGGCTTCGCTCTGGAGGACCTCACCGGCGACTACGATGGCGCACCCTTCGACCTCGAGAGCAGCGGGCGGAGCATCCTGCGCCTGCGACGCAGCGGGAGATCGTCATGAGTGCGCCGACGATCCGCTCGGAGTTCCTGGAAACGATCCCGGGTTTGTCGGAGGTCGCCCGGGCGGTCCATGCGGGTGAGGTCACGGCACCGACGGCGGCCCCGGTTCTCGACACCTTCGATCTGGAGCTGCCCGCGCCCGGGCCCGCGTGGACGGACTCCGCGTTCCTCGAGGAACTCCGGCGAGACCACGTGCGGACGGGAGCGGGAATCCGGAGCCTGGAGGGGCTCGAGGCCCTGGCCGGTGGCGCCGCGTGCGTGATCACGGGTCAGCAACCCGGGCTGTTGCTCGGGCCCCTGTACTGCTTCTACAAGATCGCCGGTGCGGTGGCGATCGCGCGCACGCTCTCGGAGCGGCAGGAACGCCGGGTCGTGCCCGTGTACTGGTGTGGTGCCGACGACTCCGACTTCGAGGAGGTGCGTCGGGCGTGGGCGTACCATCCCACGCAAGGACCCTTCCGGGCCGAGATCCCGACCTCGGCGTGGGAACCGGGCCTTCGGGTGGGCGACGTGACCGACGCCTCGCTCCCGGACGTCGAGGCCGCCGTCCTGCGACGCATCGGCGTGCCCCACGTGGTCGAGGAATGGCTGGAGTCGATGCGAGAGCTGCACGCTCTCGGCGATCGTGCGCGAGCCTGGGCACTGCACATGTTCGCGGAGGACGGCCTGGTGGTGGTGGACGCCCGCTCGCCACGCTTGCGAAGGCTGGGGCGTCCGCTGTTCGAACGCTACGTGTCGGAACACCCGCGGATCACCGCGGCGCTCGAGGAACACACGCGCACACTCGAGGCGCGCGGTTGGCCGGTGGCGATCGACGCGAAGGCCCGGTCCAGTGGTTTGTTCCTCCTGGACGGCGACCGCAGGACGAAGGTCGAGGCCGACGAGATGCGTGCGGTCGACGTCGATCGCGTCACACCCTCGGTCCTGCTGCGTCCGGTGTGGCAGGACGCGCTGCTGGGCCCCGTCGCCTCGGTGTTGGGACCGGCGGAGCTGTCCTACCACGGTCAGCTGTCGCCCCTGTATGGGGAACTGGGGGTCCGGGCCGCACGGCCGGCTGCCCGTCCTCACGCCGTGATGATCCCCGACGACGTACCGTGGCCGCCCGACCACGCCACGAGGACCGCGGTCCTGAACGGGGATGCGTCGATCCTGCGCCGGTCGGGACTGCCCGAAGCCTGGGGACGCGCCGTGGACACCGCCGCGACCACGGTGGGCTCGGCGATGGAAGCCCTCGAGTCGACCGTCGACACCGATCGCGCGCGTCGCGAGGTACGACGCGTCGGGCCGCGCCTGACCCGCGAGATCGACCGTCTGCGGGACCGCCTGGCCGCGACGCGGACCGACGGGGATCCGGCGCGCCGGGCCGCGTGGTTCGACCTGCGGGGCCGACCTCAGGAACGCGCCTTCGTGGCGCACCAGTGGTGGGTCGCGTGGAACGGGGACGCGGCCCGTGCCCGAGCCGAGCTGGAGCACTCGTACGTCCGCGCGATCGATTCCGGTCGGGTGCCGTGCATCGCCCTGCACCTGGAGGAATCCGGACGATGAACCGGTCGAGGACCTGCGATGCACTGTTCCTCTCGCCGCATCCCGACGACGTCGAGTTGTTCTGCGGAGCCACCGTCGCCGTGCTGGCCGCCGCCGGACACGAGGTCCTGATCGCCGACCTCACGGGCGGGGAACTGGCCAGCAACGGCACAGCCGAGGAGCGCCGCGCATGCAGTCTGAGTGCCGCGGCGGACCTGGGCGCCTCGGACCGGAGACCGGTGCTCGGTCTCCCCGACGGCGGGATCGACCCCCACGACGACGCGCAACTCGACGCGCTGATCGATCTCGTGCGGGAGCACCGACCACGTTGGCTGTTCGCACCGTGGATCGACGACCGTCATCCCGATCACGAGGCGGCGGGTGCGCTGGCGCGGCGCGCCCACTTCTTCGCCGGTGTGGGGCGGCGAGCCCCCGATCGCGGGCCGGCCCACCGCAGTGAGCGCCTGCTGTTCTATCCATGCCACCACGAAGCTCCCACGCACGTGGCCTTCGACGTCGGAGCCGGCATGGAGGCCTGGCGCCGCGCGGTCGGCCGTTACGAATCACAGTTCCGACGTACGCTGGACACCACCGCCACGCCGATCAACGCGCCTGGCTTCCTGGCCGCCCACGAGGGTCGCCGAGCCCGGCTCGGCCAGCGGGTCGGGGTCGAGTTCGCAGAGGGATTCGTGGTGGAGGATCCATGGTTGGCGCCGGCGGAAGTACCCACACGAGGAGATCGACCATGAACGGGGCAGGGGGTCGGGACGGAGGCGCGGCGCGACGAAGAGTCGGTATCACGAGCTTCGCCTCGACGGGTGGCAGCGGGATCGTCGCCACGGAACTCGGGCTCGCGCTGGCGCAGCGCGACGACTACGAGGTGCACTTCATCAGCCACGCGCTGCCGGTCCGACTGCGCCACTTCACTCCCAACGTGTTCTTCCACGAGGTGGAGACGACGAACTACCCGCCCTTCCCGCACACACCCTACAGTCTGGCTCTCGCGTCGAAGATGGCGGAGGTGGCGCGCTACCACGACCTCGACGTACTGCACGTCCACTATGCGATTCCGCACGCGGCGGCGGCCTACCTCGCACAGCGGATGTTGGCACCCTCGCGGCTGGGCGTGATCACGACCCTGCACGGGACCGACATCACGCTGGTGGGTCAGGAGCCGAGCTTCTACCCGCTCACGCGGTTCGCGATCGAACAGAGCGACGCGGTGACGGCGGTGAGCGACTTCCTCCGCTGCGAGACCGACCGGGTGTTCGGCGTCGATCGTGAGATCGACGTGATCCGCAACTTCGTCGACACCCAGGCCTTCGTCCCGCGGCCCGACCTGCGTGCGAACAATCCCCTGCGTGACGGCGATCGCCCGTTGCTCATGCACGCCAGCAACCTGCGTCCCGTGAAGAACGTGAGCCGCGTGATCGAGGTCTTCGCCCGGGTGCGGGCCCAACGTCCGTCCACCCTGGTCGTGGTGGGCGACGGTCCCGAGCGCAATCCGGCGCAGATGCGGGCTCGGGAGTTGGGCGTCGCCGACGACGTGCGTTTCCTCGGAGCGCAGGAGAGCATGGAGGAACTGCTCGCCATGGCCGACGTCCTGCTGCTGCCGAGCGCGACCGAGAGCTTCGGTCTGGTGGCCCTCGAGGCGATGAGCTGCGGTACGCCGGTCGTGGCCAGCGACCGGGGTGGATTGCCGGAGTTGATCACCGACGGCGAGACGGGGTATCTGCACGATCCGGACGACGTCGACGGGATGGCGGCGTCCGCCCTGCGCGTGATCGAGGATCCGGCGCTGGCCGCACGCCTGGGTGCGGCGGCGCGCGAGATCGCCAAGGAGACCTTCTGCATCCGGTGCGTGATCGAGGACTACCTCGACGTCTACGATCGGGTCGATCGGGCCGGGGAGGCCCGTGCGGCCGCGAGTTGACAGCCGGCGCCCGGGTGGCGTAACTGTTCCCGGATTCCGAACGGAGGTCCGGACACCTTGATGCCCCGTCTGCGCAAGCTGGTCGAGAACCAGCCCTATTCTCCGCATGCGTACGAATTCGTCATGCAGGCTCTGGACTACACCCTCCGGAACCTGGACGAGCCCCGTCACGTGTCGGGCGCCGAGCTGCTCGACGGGATCCGCCGTTGTGCCCGCGAGGAGTTCGGGCCCATGGCGCGGCACGTCCTGAACACCTGGGGCGTGTACGAGAGCCGCGACTTCGGTGCGATCGTCTTCGATCTCGTGGAGCGAGGCGTGCTCGCGCGGACCGACGACGACGACGTCCGGGACTTCGACGACGGCTTCGACTTCCGCACCGTGTTCGAGCGCGAGTACTACGACGAGCACCCGGCCTTCCGCCGCTGAGCGGCCCGACTCGGCGCTTGACCTGCCGGATCGCCCCGCCTAGCGTGGCGCCACCTCCGGGAACCGCGGCGCGTGGCGCCGCGTAGGAGTGCCCGAGCGGTCACCCCGCCAACCGCTGACGTTCGAGGCACGCCGATCATCGTCCCCGCATCGATGGCCGGATCGGGATCTCCTGCGCCGAACCGGTCCGAGACCGAGGAACTCCATGACACCAGCTGTCGCTCCCTATGCGGACATCCTCACCGAGATCGGCGGCCTGGTCGCCGGTGCCGGCCTGTTCGCGCGATTCATCGTCCTGCTGCTGTTCGTGCTCTCGGTCATCTCGTGGATGGTCATGATCGAGCGCGCGGTGCGGGTGAAGAGAGCCGAGTCCGCGAACCGCGCGTTCTGGCGACGATTCGACGAAGCCCGCGAAGGACGCATCGGCATGGCGGAACTCGCCGACTGGTGCAAGACGCAGGTCGGTGCACCGCTCGCACGGCTCTTCGTGTACTTCAGCGAGGACTACTGGCCGCTCTACCAGGAGCGCCGCGGCGGCGAGGACCGCCTGCTGCTGGGAATGCTCGCCCGGGGGATCGATCGCGAGTCCTCGTCGGAACTCGGGCGTCAGGAGCGCGGTCTCGGGTGGCTGGCGACGTTGAGCGCCGTCGCGCCGTTCCTCGGACTCCTGGGCACCGTGTGGGGCATCATGAACAGCTTCCTGCAGCTCGGCCGGCAGGGATCGGCCACGCTCGACGTGGTGGGTCCCGGGATCGCCGAGGCCCTGATCACCACCGTTTGCGGTCTGGCCGTGGCCATTCCCGCGGTCGTGGGCTTCAACTACTTCACCCGGCGGCTGCAGTCGCAGCAGTCCGAGATGGCGCGGTTGGGTTCGTTGCTCGCCGACGTCGTGGCCGAAGAGGAACTCAGCAGCGAGTCCGTGTCGCAGCACGCGGTCCGCTGACGCGGAGCGCCACGAGCGCGGGGGAAAACCGTCATGGACGACGACTTCTCGATCCTGGCCCGACGCGACCGCTTCCGGCCGCTGGCCGACATCAACGTGACGTCGCTCGTCGACGTCACGCTCGTGCTGTTGATCATCTTCATGCTCACCGCACCCTTCATCCAGGGCGGTGTCGAGGTCGAGCTGCCCGAGGCCCGGACCCCGGCATCGGCCACCGACGAGGGACTGGTCGTGAGTGTCGATCCCGAACAACGGGTCTTCGTGGACGAGGACGTGGTGCCCTTGTCGCAGCTCGCGGTCGAGCTGCGGCGGATCCGGCCGGCGGGTACCGAGGGTCCGGTCTACCTGCGCAGTGACCAGGGTGTCCCGTACGGATTCGTGGTGCGGGTCATGGGTGAGATCAAGGAAGGGGGGGTGGACGACCTCAGCCTCGTGGTGGAACCGGCCGGCGACGACCCGGGTTGGCCTCGCTGATGCGCCGCTATTTCCTGATCTCCTTCGCCGGCCATCTGGTCGTGATCCTGGGCGGCGGACTGCTGTCCCAGGCGCTCGTGCCCTCGCCGCCGGCCATGGACTCGATCTCGGTGGGACTCGCCGTGGCTCCGG
>Ga0102943_1000137_pt1 | contig 49840 bp, 38 predicted proteins | sample SalPonC_black_MG_FD_78174 | JGI IMG/M metagenome (GOLD analysis project Ga0102943, IMG submission 78174) | Salt pond soil microbial communities from South San Francisco under conditions of wetland restoration - Salt Pond MetaG... | ecosystem: Environmental > Aquatic > Marine > Intertidal zone >...
GGAAGAATTTACTGGTCGCATTACTTATATGAAAACGGAATAACCAAAAATATTATTTATTCCGGTTCGGCAGTTTATACCCCATACATCGAGTCGGAGATTATGGCTATGTATGGCAGGCAATTAGGAATTCCTAAATCAGCTATATTTACCGAAACCAAAGCTGAGCATAGTGTAGAGAATGTTTACTACTCATATAATTTAGCCCGCGAACTTGGTTTTAAAAAGATAGCATTAGCAACAGATCCTTTTCAATCAAGAATGGTTAAAAGACCATCGAAAAGAATGAACGTTGATATTGACTTTGTCCCTTTTTCTTTAAAAATGCTTGATACGTTAAACATGGAAGTTTTAAAGAATATTACTGTAAATTCCAAAAATGCTTATGTACAAAACTTTATTTCACTGGAAGAAAGAAAAAATTTCTTTCAACGACTGAAAGGAACTTTAGGGCGAAATATTGACTTCAAGGATTGAATAAACAAAAAAATATTGATGAAGCACATACCATTTAACTAGTATGTGCTATTTTATTTAAACTTTAAGTATATTCGTAAGTCAAAAAGGATAAACCTTACATTCAAAAAATAGATTTTAATCCAATGAAAAAAATTGCTTTTCTATTTCTATTCGTAATTTATAATAGTTTATCATTTGCTCAATCTGCTCAATGGTTAACCTGGTACGAAAAATCAAATTATCTGGAAACACCCAGATACGAAGAAACCATAAAGTACAGTAAAATGCTGGCTAACGCAAGTGACTTTATTCATTACACTACATTTGGGAAAAGTCCACAAGGACGTGATTTACCATTACTTATTGCCGACAAAAACAAAAATTTTTCACCCGAAAATGTTCATCAATCCAATAACGCTGTTTTGTTGATTGAGGCATGTATCCACCCGGGCGAATCGGAAGGAAAAGATGCCGGATTGATGTTTTTACGCGATGTATTTATCCATAATAAGTATCCGGATTTATTAGAGAATACCACCATTTTATTTATCCCTATCTTTAACGTTGACGGTCATGAAAGATTTAGCCCTTACAACCGTATCAATCAAAACGGTCCTAAAGAGATGGGTTGGCGTACTACGGCTACCAACTATAATTTAAATCGGGATTTTGCCAAAGCCGATGCACCCGAAATGCAACAGTGGTTAAAATTATTCAATGAGTGGATGCCCGATCTGTTTATGGATATCCATACCACCGATGGTGCCGATTATCAATATCAGTTAACGTATGCAATGCCGGTACAGGGTGAAATGATAAAATCCCAAACCGACTGGCAAAATCACTATTTACAAGAACTTGAACATGATCTTTTGCAGAAAGATATCTTAATTTTCCCATACGTATCTTTTCGACGTTGGCACGACCCCCAAAGTGGGCTAATCCGTCGGCCACAAAGCCCACGCTATTCCATTGGGTATTCTGCTATACAAAATCGTCCGGCATTACTTGTTGAAACACATATGCTTAAAAATTATAAAACACGTGTGGATGCCACCTATGAATTATTAGTTTATACAACAGAAATTTTAGACAATGAATATAAAAAATTAAAACAAATTAATGCAAATTCTGATATTCAAGCCCAACAATTAGCCGGAAAAGAATTCATCCTTGATTTTCGCACCTCACGTAAAGACAGTACTTACATTAAATTTAAAGGAGTAGATTATTCTATTGTAAAAAGCGACCTTACCGATGGCAATTGGGTGCAATTTACAGATAAACCCAAAGAATATAATTTGGTTCTGTTTGATAAAACGATTCCGGCCAGGAAGGTTACTCTTCCTCACGCTTACATCATACCCGTTGAGTGGGAAGATGTAATAAGTCGTATCCATTGGCATGGAATTAACTTTAAAACAATTAATAATGATACAACAATAACCATTGAGACATATAAATTTTCAGATGTACAATTTGCAAATTTCCCTTATGAAGGACGCCAAATGGTACGTAATTTTAACAAACGAACCATTGAAATAGAAAAAACATTCCATAAAGGCTCAATCATTATTCCGGTAAATCAACGAAGAGCAAAAGTTGTTGCTCATCTACTGGAACCCGACGGACCCGATTCCTTCTTGCAATGGGGATTCTTTAACACCATTTTTGAACGAAAAGAGTATGTTGAGACCTATGTTATGGAGGAGATGGCAAGAGAGATGATTAAAGAAAATCCCCAACTAAAAATTGAATTTGATAAAGCGGTACAGGAAAATCCTGAGCTATATAATAATCAATGGAGTAAAGTATTTTGGTTTTTTGAACGTACCCCCTATTGGGATAATCAAAAAGATATTTATCCTGTAGGAAGGATTAAACATCTTTATTAAAAAAATAGTATTTTTATAAATTGTTACCATAAGACCTGACGAATAGATATCTTGTCAGGTCTTTACATTCACACTTAAAATTTAATCCATGAAAGCAATTGCAGTATTTTGTGGTTCAAGCTTAGGCAATAATGGGAATTACAAAGCCCAGGCCACACTATTAGGTCAAACGCTGGCCCAAAATAATATTAAATTAATTTATGGAGGTGCTAAAGTAGGTCTCATGGGCGCTATAGCCGGGGCCGCATTATATAAAGGAGGTAAAGTCATTGGTGTTTTACCCAAATTCTTAAAATCCAAAGAAATAGCACACGACGAACTTACGCAATTAATTCTGGTAGAAAGTATGCACGAGCGAAAAACCCGCATGCACGAAATGAGTGATGGTGTAATTGCCCTACCAGGAGGTTTTGGTACTATGGAGGAATTATTTGAAATGCTTACCTGGTCGCAATTAGGACTACACGAAAATCCAATAGGTATTTTAAATATTGATGGCTTTTACGACCCATTAATTTCACTGCTGGAAAATATGGTTGCCAAAGGATTACTAAAACAAAAAAACCGGGAAATGTTGCTTATCGATGATAATATTGATTCACTTTTATCTCAAATGGAGAAATATGAAGCTCCCTATGTGCCCAAATGGATTGATGAAGAGGATACATAAAAATACTCCATTCCAAAACATACTGAAAATAATTTTTATAAATATTTTTACTTTTTGAATTGATTTCACTAATTTACATTAAATTTTCTTTTAAAAATTTCTATGAATCAATTAACGAATATCTTTTCTTCAGTCTTATATCCTCTCATAGTAATTATCATTATTGTTTTATTATTAATTGCTAACCGATGGATTTTTAATCAGATAAAAAAGAGTAAAGATTCGCTTATTGTTACCCGCCAAACCATCTCAATGTTCATTATTTTAGCAGGATTATTAACTTTCATTTTAAACTTACCGATCGAAAAAGAATTAAAAGGACAATTATTAAGCTTTTTGGGTATTATAATAAGTGCTGCAATTGCCTTAAGCTCTACAACAGTACTTGGAAATTTGATGGCAGGGTTAATGAACAACTCGATGAAAAGATACCGTATGGGTGATTTAATCAATATTGGCGATTTAACCGGGCGTGTTACAAGAAAAAATATATTTCATACTGAAATTCAGTTGGAAGACAGCAACTTTGTTACCATTCCCAACTTATATATTGCATCTTATCCGGTAAAATTAACCAGAAAATCAAATACTGTTATATCAATCACGGTATCATTAGGATACGATGTACCTCAGTCAAAAGTTGAAAAAAGTTTGAAGGATGCAGCTCTTGATACAGGCTTAACCGATCCCTATGTTTACATAATTAATTTAGGTGATTTCTCCGTATCCTATAAAATTCATGGTTTCCTTGAAGATGCTAACAAATTTTTTAGTACTACTTCATTATTACACAGCAAAGTAATGGAGCATCTTCATAAAAATAACATTGAAATTGTATCGCCTTCATTTATGAATCAACGAAGAGTAGATGAAACTACTTTTATTCCAAAAGTTATTGTACAAAAAGAAGAAACTGAGCAAGAAGAAAAATCGCCCGAAGAACTTATCTTCGATAAAGCAACCGAAGCCGAAGCCATAGAAAAGAAAAAGGAGTTTATTAAAGAAATTACCGAAAAAATTGAGCAAAACAATGAAAAATTAAAAGAGGCAAAGGATAAAACTGAAGAAGAAGAACTTAAAAAAAACATTGACAGGCTCAAAAACACAAAAAAACGAATCGAAGAACATATTAAGAAACAAAACGATAAGCTAAATGAGAAAAAAAGTTAAGGTGCTTAAATCCTACTTTTTTATTCTTAACCTCTTTAATAATTGCTTTTTTCTCCATAATTTCTTTAAGATAATATTTCATTTACCTGGGATAAATATTATTTTTACTTTGTTAAAAATTAGTTAATTATCATAAACATAAAAAGTATTACATCATGATTAAAAAAAGTTTACTAATTGTACTTTCTGTTGTCATTATCATTTTTACCCAGTGTGCGAGTGATGAGAGCACAGAAAAAAAGAATATTAATGAACAGACTGTTACAGAGGTACAAAATGCGTTAATCGATCAATATGCAAACGCAGATAAAGAGATGATTAAGCGTGGAGTTCAACATGCTGCCTCGTTATGGCGTACATCTGATGGCACTCCGGATGAATTTAAAAATTTCTGTTTAGAACAATTTATCGATGATGCAGAAGAAAAGAAAATCGTTTTCAAAAAAATTGAAAAAAACTTTGAATCGCTTTGGGGACATCAAAATAAAATGGTGTTGGATTTAAATGAAAATATGCACCTTGATTTAGAACCTTACCATAAAATTGATGCAATGTTTGCTTCGTATAGTCCGGGCGCTCATTTTGCCGAAGACTTTTATGGAAACAAAATTGCTTTTGTTATTGCGCTAAACTTCCCTCCATACAGCTTAGATGAAAAAAATGAGCTGGGGAAAACCTGGTCAAACTTAGAATGGGCTTATGCCCGGTTAGGTGATGTTTTTACCGCGCGTGTACCTGCGGAATTATCACAAAATATTAGTAAAGCCAGCACCACTGCTGATATATATATTGCTGATTATAATATTTATATGGGGCATCTGTTAAATAATAACGATGAAACATTATTCCCTGAAGATATGGTTCTTTTGTCGCACTGGAATTTGCGCGATGAAATAAAATCAAATTACGCCAATCAGAAAAATGGATTGGAAAAACAAGAGATGATTTATGAGGTAATGAAACATATCATTCATCAAACGATTCCGGAAAAAGTAATTAATACGGGTGAGTTTGACTGGAACCCTATAGAAAATAAAGTATATCAAAACGGAGAAGAGGTTTCGTTTGAGCAAGAACCAAATACACGTTATCTTCAAGTTGTAAACAATTTCCAGGCATTAAAAGCCACCGATAAATATTATCCTGAGTATAATACTTTCATCAAAAGAAGTTTTTCAGGAAGCAAGGAAATTCCTCAGCCAGAAGTCGAAAAATTATTTGATGAGTATCTTTCTTCTCCCGTTGCTAAAGAAGTAGGTAAATTAATTAGTAAACGCCTGGGACGCAATTTAAAACCCTTTGATATATGGTATGATGGTTTTAAAGCCCGAAGTTCTATTTCTGAAGAAGAACTCAATAAAATTACACGTAAAAAATATCCCACAGCAAAAGCATTAGAAGAAGATCTGGATAATATTTTAATGAAACTGGGATGGCCACAAGAAAAAGCTGAGTTTATTGCTTCGAAAGTTACGGTTGATCCTGCTCGTGGCTCCGGGCATGCCTGGGGAGCACAAATGAAATCGGAAAATGCTCACTTACGCACCAGAGTTGGTGAAAAAGGAATGGACTACAAAGGATATAATATTGCGGTACACGAGTTTGGTCACAACGTAGAACAAACTATTTCGCTACACGATGTGGATTATTATATGATTGAAGGAGTGCCTAATACCGCCTTTACCGAGGCTCTTGCATTTATGTTTCAATCAAGAGACCTAAAACTTTTAGGAATAACAAATGACAACCCAGATAAAAAATACCTGAAAACACTTGACAATTTCTGGTCTGTAATGGAAATCATGGGTGTTTCAATGGTTGATATGAAAGTATGGAAATGGCTATATGAAAATCCAAATGCCACGAAAGCAGAATTGAAAGATGCCACTGTAGAAATTGCAAAAGAGGTTTGGAATAAGTACTTTGCACCTGTTTATGGCATTAAAGACGAGCCAATTTTAGCGATTTATTCGCATATGATTGCCAGTCCGCTTTATTTGGCCAACTATTCTTTTGGACATCTAATTGATTTTCAAATTGAACAATACCTTGAAGGAAAAAATTTCTCGGAAGAAGTTGATCGAATCTGGAGTATTGGAAAATTAACACCTGAAATTTGGATGCAAAAAGCGGTTGGAGAAAGTATTTCAATAGAACCTATGATTAAATCCACTGAAGAAGCACTGAAACATATTAATTAAATATCATTTTACTGATTTTAAGCCTGTTAGATTTTTTATCTGGCAGGCTTTTTTTTATATATATAACTAGTAAAATGTAAAAATATTTCCTCTTTAAACAATTAGAGAAAAAATATCGATTCATCTGTATATTTTTTTATATCTTTAACCATTGGCAAGTAAACATTATAAATTATGAGTAATAGTGGTTTAAAATCAAAGTTTTCGATTTATGCTAAAATGGGGTTAATCCCCAAAACATCAGTTCTTGAGGAAAAAGAAAAAGAATTAAGAACTGAATTTGAGGCATTTAACGAATACAAAAATTCGGACGAGCTTGCACGTTTTAAAGAGTTGGAAGCATTTGTTACATCTCCCGAATTTGAAACAATCAGAAAAGAAATAAATGCCCAAAAATATACAGGATCAGAGCCTTACCAAAAAGAAAAAGAATATAAAAAACTAAAAAAGTCAAAACAAATTAAAATCTATTACCAGGTTAAAAACTCTCAAGAGCTTAAAGATTTTGAAGCCTTCAGCACCTCACCTATACTTGCAGAATACGAAAATTTAAAACAATTTTATGAATCACCCGAATTTGATGAATTTAAAAAATCATTGGTTCAGCAAAAAAATGAAAAAACGAAGGAAATAAAAGATAAACAGACCCAACACAAAACATTAAAAAAACAATATCGATGGTTTTTCAAACTGAAAAACTCAAGCGTATTTGCAAATTACAAACAGTTGGAGGGTTCGCCGGAAATAGAAGAATACTTTTCTTTAAAACAAGCCATAGATAATAATACGGATGATCAAGAAAAAATAAAACAATTTAAATCAATAAGTAAATCATCCCCCATTAAGAAATATCTGAAATTTAAAAACTCTGATAAGTACAATAAATATGTTGAACTGGAGGGTTCTGATGAAATAAATAATTTTATCAACCTTGAGCAGGAAATCAATTCAGATGAATTTAAAAAACACATCGAAGAGGTAAAAAATCTTGTATATAAAAATACCGGGGAATATCAAAATTACCTGAAATACAAAAAACTCCAAAAATCATCCGAAATAAAACAATACTACAAATTTAAAGATTCTGAAAAACTTGCTATTTATAATAAATTAGAAGGTTCTGATGAAATAGCCCATTTCGAAGATCTTGAAAGATATATTCAATCGGATGAATTTGCCCGTGAAAAAGAATATTTAAATACTAAAGACAAATTCAAACTTTCGGATGAATATAAACAACAGCAAGAGTATCTGAAACTTAAAAAATCGGATAAAATTAAATGGTTTTTTAACCTGGAGAAATCCAATATTTTCGATGAAATAAAAAAATGGGAATTATCTTTTGAAGATAATTTCGAAGCAAAAAAATTAGATGCGGAGAAATGGCAAACAGGCTATTTCTGGGGAAAAACCCTGTTAGAAGCAGATTATGTACAGGCCAATGAAAGACAATTTTTTACTGATGATAATATTTTATTAGACCACGGGAATCTTAAAATTATAACCCAGAAACAAAAAATCAACGGAAGAGTATGGCATCCAATTACCGGATTTTATCCCCAGGAGTTTGAATATACCTCTGGATTAATAAATACCGCTCAATTTTTTCGTCAGAAATATGGCTTATTTAAAGCTAAAATAAAGGTCGACCACTCCTACCCCGTTCACCATGCTTTTTGGCTCCGTGGGGAAAAAATTACTCCTGAGATTGATATTTTTAAATATGGCAAAAAATCAAATGCTAAATTAGAGATTGCCAATTACTGGTCCGACCAAAACACCGTAAAAGAAAACAAATCAGTAGTTTCGGGCTTAAACTTTTCAAAAGATTATTTTATTTATTCTATTGAATGGACTGAGCAAAAAATTATTTGGAAAATAAATGATTTTGTAGTCCATGAGCAAACAAATGGTGTTCCTGATGAACCCATGTATATCCTGTTAAGTTCAGGTATTACTAATGAAGGAGAACCTGTTTTACCAGGTTATATGATGGTTGATTGGATTAGAGTTTATAAACAGGCAAGTACAGAAGACTAATCATAATCAATCTTCCAGTTTATCAAGATTTTTGGCTATACGAACCAATGCTTCTTCAAGTGGTTCGTCTGGTTTTATAAAGTTATATTCGCCCCAAAATTCTGCATCATATTCATTTTCCTGGTCGATAAATACTTTCTCGGTATTAATAATTTCTTTACGATTAAATCTATCTACGTTAGTTGTATCAATATCATTTACAGCAAATTCAAAAATAGTTTTGTAGTCATCAGCAAATAATCGTTTTCGATTATTTACTTTAAAATCAAGCTCTCCTCTAACAAGATTTAAATGCAATATACCATCCAATGAACGATAACTAACCCTATATTTAGCCGATACCGGTTTAACTTTTAGTCTCCAATTTTTTTTAACCACAAGCTCTTGCGTCATTTTAGATATTGCTGAGGGTTCAATTTCAAATTCAACAGCTTTAATAGCAGAAGTTTCTGTATCAATATATATCTTACCTCTAAAAGATTCATCTTTTAGATAAAAAAGAGGTTCAAATTCTATTTCGTATGCCGTACCATTATCAAATTTAACAATATTGGCCATTTTATAGTCATAAAGGTCCAATTTATCTAAATCAATAAAGCTAATTGAATTTTTAATAATATCCAGGTATAGTGAAGCACGTAACCCGCCTTTTAATTTAAAAAAAATAGTATCCATTATACTGTAATCAATATTTTTACGGCTTTTCAACAATCTGATATGATCGCTGTGATAATTAGTATAAGGGCTCTTAAAAACATTTAATACAGCCTCACTTACTGCTGCATAATCGCCATTTCGTTGAATTATTTCCCGATAAAAAACCGTATAAATATTATCCTGAGTACTATAATTCTCAGGTATTTTCTCAACAGCTTCTTTGATTAATGATTTTGGCTCGACATATCGAATAACCACTTCTTGCAGATTAATAGTTGACCTTTGAAGATAAATAATATTAGTATTACTGCTTAATTCACTTATGGGAATTATTGCATTTTTATAACCCACAAATGAAATCGCTAAATTTGAGGGTAAATATTCCGCAGGGATTTTGAAAATAAACTCTCCATCCTCATTGGTAACCGTACCTATACTCTTGCCTAAAATGGAAACATTAGAATAGGCCAATGGTTCTTCTGTTATTTGATCAATTACTTTCCCATGAATCGTAATTTGATAAGAACTGTCTTTAAATTCTTTATGTAAAGCAGCGAGATTATTGAGTTTGTTTTTCTTATAAATTACTATCTGCTTTTCAACTACCTGATATGATAAGGTAGTATCATTTAGCAAATTATCTAAAACAAGCTGTAATTCTTCATTCTTAAAATTGGCTTTAATTGTTTTATTGGCAGGTATAAGATCGGCATTATAAGAAAATGTATAACCAACCATCTCGCTCAATTCATTTAAAGCATCATAAAGTTCAATATCTTTAGTTTTATAGGTAACAGGGGTTTCTAATACCTGGTCTTGGGATATACCGGTAAAAGATATTAGCAATAAAATACCTATGATAATTATGCGATTTATCAAACTCTTTTGATTCTTTTAGTGAATTAAAATTTAATTTTTTATGATTCTTATTTCGTTATTTTTATAGTCAACTTTAAGATTAAATGTTACACATATTACTTCAATTACCGATTCAATATCCTGATTTTTAAAGGTTGATGTTAAACGGTAATTTAAAATCTCTTCATTATCAGTATAAATATTTACATGATAAACTCTGCCTAACGTGTTAAATACATTTCTCAAACGGTCTTCGCGAAAAACAATATCTTTTGTTTTCCAGGCCATAATATTGGGATTGGTATTCTCTTGTTTCTTAATTTCTGATTTAGTTACTATTCCAACATTTCCTGGTTCTACAATGATATTTCCCGGTACTAACTTCTTTTGGAATATTTCCACCTTACCGGTTTCAACATAAACCTCTACATCAACATCATCATCAACATTTGTTCTAACATTAAAAGAAGTTCCTAAAACTCTTATTTCTGCTTTTTGGGCATCAATAATAAACGGTTTTTCTTTATTTTTTGCAACATCAAAAAAGGCTTCTCCATTTAATTTAACCTTTCGACTGGTTCTGTCAAATTCATCCGGAAATTTTAAACTACTATTTTCATTTAAATATACCTTAGTTCCATCAGGTAGAATTATTTCATTACTAACCTCATTTTCTGCGGTATATTCAGCAATAGAATAATATCCCCAATTATCCTGATAAATTTTACTAAACAAAAAACCTAAACCTGCAACTATAACAATCATCGCTGCATATTTTAATATGCGGTTTAGAGATATCGTTTTGTTCTTTTTTTCTTCCTGTTCTACACGTCCTTCTGCTTCGATTCTGCTCTTTAATTGATCCCATGCAGAATCTACATTAACTCTTTCCATTGCTCGATTTCTATTTATTAATTCCTGGTCGGTCTTTAATTGATTAAATATATTTTTATGCTCTGCTGATTGCCCAATCCATTGATCTAGTTTTTGGATTTCATCATCGGTACATTCATTGGCGAAATATTTCGCAATTAAATCCCAGTATTTTATATCGTTGGTTTTCATAGCTCAATAATTATAGTTAAACAGCTTCGGCATAATCTTTTAAATAATTTCTAAAATGTTTTAGCGCTTTACCCATATTAGATTCAACAGTTTTTATGGATATAGAGAGTTTTGTTGCAATTTCATGATACTTTAATCCGTCATACCGACTCATTTTAAATATTGTTCTACATTTCTCAGGCAATGTACCTAATGCTCTATTAATAATGTTATTTAGCTCTTTTGCATCCATCTCATCAGCCGGACTTATACTTTCGTTTTTATATTGTGCTTTATAATAATTTTCATATTTCATGTCCAGGTTATGTACTCTTATCTTTTGCAAACTATTGTTTCTAACAGAGGTAAAGAGATAAGATTTAATAGATGTATTGATTCGTAATTGCTCCCTGTTTTTCCAAATATTATAGAAAACATCCTGCACAACCTCTTCTGCCTCATCAATACTTTTCAAATACTTCATTCCAAAATCACACAACATTTGATAATACTTTTTAAAAAGTAGTTCAAATAGCTGAATATCGCCTTCACTAATTTTTTTAATGATATCCTTTTCGGAATATTCCATTGCCAATTTATTTAATAAACGTACGTTTTGCCTTCTCTAATTTCAATAATTATCTTTTCGGTATAGACTAGTTTCTGTTAATAAGATGATAAAATTGCAATTTACCCTATAAAAGAAAGTAAATATATTTAAAAAAATTGTATTAGTAAATAAATTAAAGGAAGTGTCCCTAAGCTTAAAATGGTTGAAAGAAAAAGATTTTCTGTAGCATGTAAATCATCGCTTCCAAATTTTTTGGCTAATACTACAACCATTGCCATACAAGGCATGCCTGACTGCATAACTACAACTGTTTTAGCCACTTCTCCGATATGAATTCCAGTAAATTTCATTAATAATTCAATGATTAATAATAATATAAAAGGAACCAAAATCATTTTATTAAAACTCAATGTATAAATCTCTGGTTTTTTAAAAGCTTTCATCATCGGATTTTGAGCTAGAACAGCTCCAATATAAAGCATTGCTATATAAATAGTTGTTTGACCTAAACCATAAAATGGCTTGTAAATATACTCTGGAAATTCTATTCCAACGCCTAACATAATAGCCCCTAAAGTAAACGAGACTGTATTAGGATTTAACAAATGTTTAATATTTTCTGAAAATTTAACCTTTTTGCTGCTGTTAAAAACAAATACACCAATGGTCCATATAAAAACATCCTGAGTTAAGTGATAAATTATAGCATATAATAATCCTTCGCCTCCAGGAAATAATGCAGAAAACAAAGGATATCCGAGGAATGCAACATTCCCAAACATAGTATGCAGTAAGTGTATGTTTCTTTTTTTCTGTTCCAGTTTTAAAATACTACCCGATATCCTGCCAATTAAATATAACAATGTAATACCCAATGAGGACAAAATAAAAACCAAAATACTATTATTGAGTATTTCCTGATTAATTTCAACATGTGATACAGAAGTTATAATAAGGAAAGGAAGGGTTATATTAAAAACCAATGCAGCAATACTATTTTTAATCTGCTCGGTTATTACGTGTAATTTGGTTGCGACTACACCTACAAGGGCGAGTAAAGCAAGGATAAATATTTGACTGGTTATAATTGAAAAATACATGTACTAATTATTGTTTCACAAATCTACAAATTCATAGGTTAAACTAAGTAGTCAATATTATTTTTATTATAAAAAAAACGTTCATAAAAACTTATAAAAGCTATTATGAACGTAAACAATATATTAAGAAAAATTCAGTTTATTGATAAACTTTGGGTTCAACCTCTCCTTTCATCACCATTAAACCATTCATGGCAAGTGCCTCCATCTCGTCTTCGCCCGGATATACAGAAATCGGAGCTATAAAATGAACCATTTCTTTAATGTAATCTACCAACATTTTATCATGAGCCATTCCTCCGGTAAGTATAATAGCATCAACTTCTCCTTTTAGCACAGTACATAATGCACCAATCTCTTTACCCAGCTGATAAGCCAATGCATCATGTACTTCTTTTGCTTTTTGGTCGCCATCTTTCACTCTCATTTCTACTTCGTAGGCATCGTTTGTTCCAAGGTAAGCAACCAGTCCGCCTTCACCTTTAATCATCTTCTTTACCTGATCAAGAGTATATTCACCGCTAAAACATAATTTGGCAACCTGCCCACAAGGCAATGTTCCTGTACGTTCTGGAGAAAAAGGACCATCTCCGTCAAGTGCATTATTTACGTCAATCACTCTCCCTTTTCTATGGGCACCAACAGAAATACCCCCTCCTAAATGAGCAACAATCAGGTTCAACTCGTGATAAGGTTTGTCAACAGATTTGGCATATTTTCGAGCTATTGCTTTCTGATTTAAAGCATGAAAAATCGAATGTCTAACAAACTTAGGGTGGCCGGTATAACGTGCTACATCTTCCATTTCGTCAACAACAACAGGATCTGCAATAAATGCGCGGGCAGTCTTTAATTCATTGGCAATATCGTGAGCAATTAAACCGCCTAAATTACTGGCATGTTCACCCAGTTTGCTTTCATGCAAATCATGAATCATTTTTTTATTTACTTCATAAACTCCCGACTCGATTGGATTTACCAACCCACCACGACCTACGATGGCAGTAATCAGATCAATTCTAATATCGGCAGTTTCCAGTTCTTTCAAAATAATATCTTTCCGAAAATGAAACTGATCTACAATATTATCAAAAGGAGCTAACTCATCAGCTGAATGTTTAATATTTTTCAAAAAAATTGACTTAGAGCCCTGGAAAACAGCAATTTTTGTTGATGTTGACCCAGGATTTATAGCTAATATTCTTTGTTCTTCCATAATATGTTTTTTTTTAGGTTAAAATTTACATCGCTGCAGCAAGTGCAATAGACATCATTTTACTTTTATCTGTATCGGCACGTGAGGTTAAAACAACAGGTACTTTAGCTCCCATAATAACAGCAGCAGAAGTACTTCCTCCCATAAACATAAGGGATTTATAAAGAATATTCCCACTATTAAGATCGGGAGCTACTAATATATCAGCATCCCCGGCAACATCACTTATAATCCCTTTATGTTCGGCTGCTTTTTTTGATACAGCATTATCAATCGCAAAAGGGCCATCAATAGTACAACCTTTAATCTGACCCCGATTATTCATTACCGTAAGCATAGCTGCATGACTTGTAGATTCAATTTTTGGGTTTACGACTTCTAAAGGTCCAATAATTGCCACTTTAGGATTGTTATTTCCCAACCGATGAAAAACTTCAACAGCATTGTTTACGATATTTATCTTTTCATTAAATTCAGGAGTGATATTCATTGCTGCATCTGTTACCCCAATTAACTTATGGTAATAAGGAGATTCTATTAATGCAAAATGACTGAGCGTAGCACCTTTCCTCAAACCATTTTCTTTATCTAATACAGCTTTTAAAAGCGGAGCTGTACTAACCAGTCCTTTCATTAAAATCTCTGCTTTCCCTTCGCGTATTAGCGATACTGCTTTTACTGAAGCTTTAGCCGGATTATCTTCTTCATAAATATCAATCGAAGAAAGATCAAAATCTATTTCTTTTGCAATCTGTTCTATTATTGTTTTATTACCAACTAAAACAGGAATTATAATTTGCTCTTTATAAGCATTTTTCACTGCCTCTAGTACTGGCTTGTCAGCAGCAGCAGCAACTACAAGTCTTCTTGTTTTTTTTCCTTTTGCCAGGTCTATAATATCATTTAACGATTTTAAGGCCATTGTATTTAGTTTATCAATTACGAATATTTAAATTTTGCACAAAAATATAGAAATAATTAAATTATAAAAACTTAAAAATCTGTTGTCTTATAAATTAACTTATATAACTACTTACAATTTTCCGGGTATCTTGTGCAATTACTAATTCTTCGTTAGTAGTAACCATTACTACTTTTGTTTTAGAATCAGGCTTAGTCAATTCTAAATCAACTCCTCGTTTTCCTTTATTTTTTTCATTATCAAAATCAACCCCTAAAAATTCTAAATTCTCACAAACTTTTTTTCTTACTTCGCACCCGTTTTCGCCTATTCCACCGGTAAATAATATTAAATCTACACCTCCCATAGCAGCAGCATAAGAGCCGATATATTTGGTTACCCGATAAACAAACATATCAAAAGCAATTTGAGCGCGCTCATTACCATCCGCAGCGGCACGTTCAATATCGCGCATATCAGATGAAATTCCTGAGACACCTAACAATCCGCTTTCTTTATTAATCATATCATTGGAATCCTGAATAGAAAGATCTTCTTTTTCGGCAATAAACAATAATGCGCCTAAGTCAAGATTCCCGGCACGGGTTCCCATCATCAAACCTTCAACAGGTGTAAATCCCATAGATGTATCTATAGAATTACCATTTTTAATGGCTGCAACTGAAGCTCCATTCCCTAAATGGCAAGAGATAACCTTTTTATCATACCAGTCCCAGCTTAATAATTTACATGCTTTTTTGGCAACATATTTATGGCTTGTTCCGTGAAAACCATATCTTCTCACTTTATATTTATCATAGTATTTATAAGGCAATCCATAAAGAAATGCTTTAGGTTCCATGGTTTGATGGAAAGATGTATCGAAAACAACAACCTGGGGTACTTCAGGCAATAATTTTTCCATGGCCATAATCCCTTTTAAATTTGCCGGATTATGTAATGGTGCCAGTTCAATACACTCTTCAATTCTTTCTTTTACTTCTTCTGTTACTAAGGCACTTTCGCTAAAATATTGCCCTCCGTGTGCTACTCTGTGCCCTACCGCTTTAATTTCATCAACAGACTGAATAACACCATGTTCTAATGACAGCAAAGCTTCTAAGATAATATCAATCCCTCTGGTATGATCAGGAATATCGGCCGTCATGTTTAACTTCTTATCATCATGGGTTTTATGTTTCAGTTCACCATTTTCGATACCAATTCGTTCTACAATACCTTTAGCCAACACTTCTCCGCTTTCGTTATTGGTCATTTTTAACAATTGATACTTTATGGATGAACTTCCACAGTTTAAAACTAATATTTTCATTTTTTAATAGCGTTTTTATATTGATACAAAAATTAATTTCCTGCAGCCTGATTTGCTGTAATAGCAACTAAATTAACAATATCACTTACTGAACATCCCCGGGATAAATCATTGATAGGGGCAGCCATACCCTGCAATACAGGCCCTACAGCTTCTGCATGTGCTAATCGTTGTACCAGTTTATAAGTAATATTTCCGGTTTCAAGTGTTGGAAATACCAATACATTAGCTTTTCCGGCGATCTCGCTTTCGGGAGCTTTTTTCTTTCCTATCACTTCAATAATAGCGGCATCTGCTTGTAATTCACCATCAATTTTTAAGGATGGATCTATTTCTTTGGCTATTTTAGTTGCACTTACCACTTTGTCTACCATTTCATGTTTTGCACTTCCTTTCGTTGAAAAACTTAACATGGCAATCCGAGGTTCAAAACCGGCAATAGCTCTTGTTGTTTCACCTGTTGCAACGGCAATTTCTGCTAATTCCTTATCGGTTGGATTTGGATGTACAGCACAATCGGCAAAAACAAGTAATCCGTCTTCTCCAAATTCTTTATCTTTTAAAATCATTAAAAAAGCACCGGAAACTACACTAATACCAGGCTTTGTTTTAACAATTTGAAAGGCAGGGCGTAATACATCTCCTGTAGCATTCTGGGCTCCGGCAACTTCTCCGTCGGCATCGCCATTTTTAATCATTAATGTGGCCAGATATAAAGGATCTTCAACAAGCTTCGCCGCTTCTTCGCGTGTTAACCCTTTTTTCTTTCGTAACTCAACCAATAAATCAATATATTGCTCCTTTTTTTCATGTTTCTTGGGATCAATAATAATTGCTTTATCAAGATTATTAAGCTGAAACTTATCTGCTTCGGCTTTTATTTGCTCCGGGTTTCCGGTAAGGATTACCTGAGCAATTTTTTCTTCAAGAATAATATCTGCTGCTTTCAAGGTTCTTTCTTCCAATGATTCGGGAAGAACAATACGTTTTTGGTGCTTTTTTGCACTTTCTTTAATTTTTTCTAATAAATTCATTGTATATCAGTATTTTACGTTATTAATTTTCTGCATCTAAAGTTACACAAAATTGTCTTTCTACCCGTAAAAAACCTATGAATAATGTCATATAAAAATGTGTTACATAGCAATTTTTTAGGTTCAGATAAAAATCTGTTTTAAAAATTGTTATTCCATATCTTCCATGAATATTCGGCTTGAATTTGTAACATTTCCAAGCCATTCTTTATTTGACATCCATTTTTTTTCCCTTCATTAAGAAACATAGTTTGGTCGGGGTTGTAGATTAAATCGTATAATAAATGCTGAGGGGTTAATAAAGAATAATCAATATCAGGTTTTTGGCCAACAGCCGGAAACATTCCTAAAGGAGTTGTATTAATAATGATTTTATATTCATTCATTATCTTTTTGGTAAGTTTGGAGTAATGGATTTGATTTATACTATGAGGGTTTCTCGAAACCATTAGAAAATCAATATTTAACTTTTTAAGTCCAAATTGGACAGCTTTTGAGCTTCCGCCTGTTCCCAAAACCAAAGCTTTTGTATGATAAGGTTTTAGCAAAGGTTTTATCGATTCAGAAAATCCGAGGTAATCGGTATTATGGCCAATTAATTGTAAACCAGTACTTAAAGATTTAAACTTTATAGTATTTACAGCCCCAATTTCTTTAACAGCCGGAGAAAGGCTATCTAAAAAAAAAATGATATCAGTTTTGTAAGGAATGGTTACATTTAACCCTGCGATATCCGGATTATCTTGTAAAAGTAAAGGAAAATCAGTAATATGATTTAAAGGATATAGTTGATATTTTGCATCGGTTATTTTTTCATTACAAAATTTTTGTCGGAAATATTGTGGCGAAAAAGAGTGATCAAGTTTCTTACCAATTAGTCCGAAAATTTTCATGGGATTATTTTTTTACTTGTGCAAATTTCTCGATAAAAGCAATAGACAATATCCCGATAATAATAAAACCTATAGCTGAAATAACCTCTGTATTAAGTGATTCAGGAATATAAGGAACATATCTTTGGATAATTTTTTCTCCATTATTCAAGATAAATTCTCCGGCTTGGTTTATCCTGTAAACTACGTTTTTCCAAGGCCATAATATACTCAGTGAACCCAATATAAATCCTGTTAAAAGGGCAATTGTTTGATTTTTAAACTTTTTATAAATCCATGATAAGATATGCGAAAAAGCAACCAGTCCAAACACAGCGCCTAATAAAACCGGAAAAAGTATATTGATATTCATATCATTAACAGCATCAATCATTACCAACTCGTAATTACCCATTAAAATCAGGATAAACGAACCGGATAATCCGGGTAAAATCATGCTGCAAATAGCAACAACTCCACAAATAACCAAATAAAAAAAAGAATCGTTTTGTGTAGCCGGAGTTAAAAACGTTACTGAGAATGCAACAGCTGTACCTAAAATAAAAATAACAACTACACTCATATTCCATCTGGTAATGGTTTTACCCACATAATAGACGGAAGCAAGGATTAAACCAAAAAAGAAAGCCCAAATATAAATTGGATAGTTTGCAAACAAAAAAGCCAAAAGTTTAGCCAAAGTAACTACACTTACTACCATTCCCACAAAAACTGAAAGCAAAAAATACAAATCGGTATACCGGATAAATTCTTTAATTTTTCCTTTCATTAATAAACGAAAAGCTGCTCCGTTAAAGGATTTTATAGCATTAATTATTCGTTCAAAAATTCCGGTAATAAGCGCTATTGTGCCTCCGGAAACTCCGGGAATAACATTGGCTGCTCCCATGGCAAAACCTTTAAGAAAAAATAATATATGGTGAATAATTTTAAAATGCATAAGAGGTATAAGATTAAAAAAAAACGAAAACTAATTTTCAAAGAATTATGATTTCGTTTTTGTGTAACTATTCATAGATATTTAACTATTTCCTTTAACTATCCTTTTTGGATAGAACATATTTATTTAACAACTTATTAATCAATGAATTTTCAACTGCTTCCGGATAAACGGCAAAAAATTCAAAATAATTTACCGGATTTATTTTCAATCCTTTTTCAAAATTTCTAAGCGCAAAAACAGGCTTCCTGTCTAAAAAATAACACCCTGCTAATTTAAAATATAAAGTCGAAATATTTTTATTCTCTTTTATTCCGTTATTTAAAATGGTAATAGCCTTTGCGTATTTTTTATGTTCAATAAGCGAATCGCTGAAAGCAATAATAAAATCTGGTTCAAACGGATCTATATCAAAAGCTTCCTGATAAGCTTTAAAAGCCAGATTTTTTTTATTTAATTCGTTATAAATGTTTCCTAAAAGATAATGGTAATCCGGGTTATACTTATTAATAACCAGTGCCTGTTTAATTAATTTAAACGCTATATCATATTTTTTCAATTGATACATTACACTGGCTTTTCCTGAAATAGCATCTGAAAACTCTTTATTAAAAGACAACGCTTTATCATAATATTTTAACGCTAAATCAACTTGCTCCAGATTTTCATAACAATTCCCTATATAAGTATATACTTCCGGGCTATCAGTATCGATATCAATAAATTCCTGGTAATTAAGAATTGCCTTATAATATTGTTCTGATGCAAAAAAAGCATTGCCAAGACTAACATAAGCCAACGAAAAGTCCGGGTTAATGGCTACAGCATATTCAAAAGCATTTATTGCCTGGTCGTACTCCTCAACTTTATTGTATAAAATACCTAAATTATACCATGCATTTTCTGAAAAAGGTTCTTTATCAATATATTGATGATAAAATTTTAAACTTTGTTTTATCTTCCCTGCTTTTTCATAACAGTAAGCTATATCATATAAAAACATAATATTTGAGGGAGAGAGTTTAAATGCCTGATGTAAATATTTTAAAGCAGTAGTATATTTCCCTATTTGCTCATATTCCTGAGCTATAGTATACAGGGTATCTACCACTTCCTCTTCAAAAGCATTTTCTACGGCTTTATCAAAGGCCTGTTCGGATTCATTGTATTGCTCTAATACATTACATGCAGTACCTTTTAGCAGGTATATTTCAGGATTGGTAGATTCAACTTTTTCAATTCCATCAATAATCCGTAAGGCCTGAGCAGCTAACCCTTTATCCAAAAAAACCTGTGCTTTTTTCAATTGAATGGCAAAGGAGCCCGGGTGCTGTTTACAGGCAAATTCTACAACATTCAGCGCATTATTCGTTTTATTGGTTTCAATGTAGTAATCAATAATATTTTCAAACTCATAAACATCAAAAAAATATTGACGTTTATTTTTTATCATATCCTCATAACGACGAACTAATTCGTTATATTCTTCACTAAAAAAATCTTCAAAATCTTCCTTCATACATTCCTTAAAATTATGGCTGCAAAACTACTAATTTTTGTATGGAATTAATTGTATCTGTTTATTTTTTATTTAATATTCCTGCAACGATGTAATTGATTGATATTCATCATGCAAATCGTTTCTTAATTGAATAAGTTCATACAAAAGTTTCTTTTCCGGCATTTTTTTGGTTAACCAATCGGTATAATAATCTAAATCTTCTAAAAATGCATTCGCTATTCTTGAATTCTTGTTATTAATACCATTGTTTTTCATTTTTTGGCATATCTCCTTTAACCCAAAATATGCATCGTTAAAATATACCAGATTTTTAGCGTTTTCCTGTCCGTAAATTTTAACCAATAATTTCCATATAGATTTATCTGCATTATATTCCTTGGTATTCCAGTAATAATTTGCAGCACTCAATGTTTTTAGAGTATTTGTTGGTGTTAATGAATCAATATTTAATAGAATTTTACCCTGATAATTTTTTTGATAGAAATTATCAGGATAATCTGCTTTCAAAGGTTCAAACAAAGAAAGCATTCTTAATTTCCCGGCATAATAAGAATTAATATCTTCATTTTTAAATCTTAATAAATTATAACTCAAGCTATTATCAAAAAGCACAGGATTTGCTTTTACCAATTTTTTCATTCTAAACCATTCAGCATAATCTATTGTGGGAGAACAATTGCTTCCTCCGGTCCAATATATTGGAATAGTTCTTGAGATATTAATGGTTAAATCGCGAAAATAAAACTCAGCCTGCCCCATACCCATATTAATATAATCTAACCTACTCCAGGGAGGCATAAATTCAAGCTTAACATTTAAATTATTATATAATTTTTTCAATAAATCAATATGATACTTTTGAAGATTTACAGAAATATCTTCGTTGGCATTAAATTTTATCCATTCAGGATTTGACGAATGATAGGGTTGTAAATAATCCCCTTTTATTAAAACATTTGTCAGTCCAGGGTGGTTTAATTCAGCAATTTTATCGGCAATAAAAGAGGTTTTTTGGTGAAAAATATTTTTTTCGGAAGTATAATCAGCATCAAATTTATTAGCAAAACTAAATTTAAGTAAATCAACCATAGCACTGGTATGTCCAATAAAAAAATGGGGGTTGATTTTTTTAAAGGGATAATAGTTTAAATTGTTTTCATAAATTTCAAAATATGCATGATTCAATTTATAATCAGCTAATATCTGAAGTTGGTTTTTCAATTGAGCAACTGTTCCGGTAAATTCGTGTAAAAGGAAACCCCGTTGTGTAAAATCAGGATAATCAATAATTTCAGCACTATGGTATATAAAATCCTTTGTATTAATTAACTGGTTAAATGTTAATGCAGCATTGTAATTTCCTTCCTTATCACTGCCACAAAGAAAAACAATATGAGGGGCCTCTTTTAATTGAGTAATAAAATATGCCTGCTCTTTGTTTTGGATTAAAGAATCGGGCAATAAACTCTTATATTCATCAAACAGCTTTGTTTTGCCCAAAGAAATAACAAAACGATTGCTATCGTTTTCTTTGAAAGTGGTACCAAATACTATTTTAACATCATGTAAGGAATAATCTTTCAATAAACCGGTAAAAACATCATCCAATGCATTTTTTATTTCCTGTGCGGCAAATAATGTTTGCTGTTGCGGATTTTGAGGAACCAAAATTACCGGAAATAAATCACCTTTATAAAAAGTGGTTGATGTTAATTTTTTTATCTGCTTAGGTTGAGGCATTAGAAGATCATGTGCAGTATATGCTGAATCAAAATAAGGCTTCATTCGTTCAAGAAAAGTAAAATTTTGTCTGGTATAACTAAAATTTACATTATCCACCCATAAAGTTCCGGTGCCTTTTAAGCCAATAAAAATCTTTACATATCTGGTTTCATCAGGAATATCTCCATTAAAAAAAGGGTATTTTGCCGATTGTCCGTTTATCATCCCCCATCCAAACTGACTTATATTCCAATAATTTGTAAGGTTTAAGGATTGAAAGGCGTTGTCTATTTTTGTCTGTTGAAAAGGGTTATATTCATGGCCTGAAATCTCAATTTTATTTTTATCAAAAAATTGTAATCGAATGTTAACAGCATCATACATTTTTGTGCCTAAACGAGCCCTGTTCGGACAAATATTTTCGAGCCTTAAATAGAGATTTAGAGAATAATTCCCGGGTATTACTTTGATATAATCACTTACAATTCCAACTCCAAGCTTTTCGGTTTCATCAGCTCTTTTTCTAATGATTTTTATCGCATGCGTTCCATCAAAAACTTCATCATTACGAAACCGATTAGATTCCATGTCAACCCACTGAACAATCTCACCTGTTTTCTTCCATCCGGTAACATCAAACGATTTTATATTACTCTTTTCGTAATATATTTTTCCGGTTTCAAATGATGGATTAAATACCAGATTTTCTGCTTTTTTTTGATTATTTCGCTGTGCAAAAGGTATAGCAATAGGATCTTTAGATGACCAGGCTGCTTGATTAAGAATTACTTCATCTTTTCGTTTACAACCAAAAATGCCTGCAATTGTCAGGGTTAAAACCCATAAAAAAATATGTTTCTTATAATTCATAAAATCAAGAAATAATTTTTGTTGAAGTTACTTGAAAATATAAAAATAGTTCTATTAAAAACGAAAAAAGTTATCAAAAAACATTCGCTATTTATCCACAAAGTAATAATTATCTGCGTTCAGAAGACTACGTTATATAAAATTCATTTTGCTAAAATTGTTTCTCCAAAGCAGAAATCGTATATTTGATACTCACATAAATAATTAAAAAACTAACTAAAAAATTTATATTATGGGAAAACATGGAGTTGAAATTTTAGATCTTGATGTAAAGAAACTAATAAAAATGCTTAATGAAGCATTAGCCGAAGAATGGTTAGCTTATTATCAATATTGGATTGGCAGTCGTGTAATTGAAGGTCCTATGCGTACTGATATAGAACAAGAATTACAAGTTCATGCCGACCAGGAGCTTAATCATGCCGTAATGGTAGCCGATAGGATTGACCAATTAGGAGGAACCCCTCTGCTAAGCCCTACTGATTGGATGGAACATAGCAGATGTAAGTACTTAGCTCCTGAAGATCCATATGTAGAAAAAATATTAGAACAAAACCTGGATGGTGAAAGATGTGCCATCAAACGTTACAAAGAAATTGCTGACTTTACATATGGCAAAGACCATTCAACATATCAAATGGCTATTACTATTCTGGATGAAGAAATTGAACATGAACAGGAAATAGAAGACTGGCAGGCTGATATTGAGAGAATGAAAGAAAATTTTAAAAAATTAAGAATGTAATTTTTTCTACATCTAATTTAAAATGGCTGTCCAAGTGAGGCAGCCATTTTTTTATATGACAGCATCAAAATTTTAAATACACCCCCATTTTAAAATTACAAAATTAAAAAAGGGTCCTCATCAAAGACCCTTTTCATGAAAAAGTTTATATATCTTCTACATTCTTGGATAAATTTCACCATTAGCCGACTTTAACGTGTTTTGCAATAAAGATACAATGGTCATAGGCCCTACTCCACCGGGAACGGGCGTAATATAGGAAGCTTTCTTTGATACTTCGTCAAACTTTACATCTCCTAATAATTTCCAGCCTGATTTGGTTTTATCTGATTTTACCCGGGTAATTCCCACATCAATAACTACAGCACCTTCTTTGACCATATCAGCTGTTAAAAATTCAGCCTGTCCCAGGGCAGCAATAATAATATCAGCTCTGGAAGCTACTTCTTTCAGGTTTTTGGTTCGACTATGGGTAAGTGTAACTGTAGCATTTCCTGTATCATTTTTTTGACTTAGCAAATTACTAATTGGCTTACCTACAATATTACTTCGTCCAATCACTACAACATCTTTTCCGGATGTTTCGATTTTATATCGTTTAATCAGTTCAACAATCCCGGCAGGTGTAGCAGAAACATAAGAAGGTAATCCGATAACCATTCTGCCAATATTTATTGGATGAAAACCATCTACATCTTTTCGCGGCTCAATGGTTTCAATAACTTTTTGCTCAGAAATATGCTTCGGTAAGGGAAGCTGAACGATAATACCATCGATATCGCTATTTTTATTTAATTCATCCACTTTACGTAACAAAGTATCTTCAGCTATGTCATCTTCAAAACGAACAACGGTTGAATTAAATCCAACCTGCTGGCAAGCTTTTTCTTTATGGCCCACATAAGTTTCACTAGCACCATCGTGTCCTACAATAATTGCTGCTAAATGGGGTATTTTACCTCCATCTTCTTTTATTTGTTCAACGTTCTGGGCAATTTCTTCTTTTATCTGAGAAGATATTTTCTTACCATCTATTAGTTCCATGATATTAAATTTTAAAAAATTATATCTTTATATATTACTGCATTCCGGGCATTTTGTTCATTAATCCAGCCATCCCTTTTCCATTTTTCATCATCTTCATCATCTTTTTGGTTTCGCTGAACTGTTTAATTAAGCGGTTTACTTCCTGGATATCATTTCCGCTTCCCATAGCAATTCGTTTTCTTCGGCTTCCATTAATAAGCTTTGGATTTTCTCTCTCTTCAGGGGTCATGGATTGAATAATTGCTTCAATTCCTTTGAAAGCATCATCATCGATATCAACTTTTTTAAGCATCTTTCCCATACCGGGAATCATTCCGGCCAGATCTTTTATGTTTCCCATTTTCTTTATCTGACCTATTTGGGAAACAAAATCATTAAAATCGAATTGATTCTTTGCAATCTTTTTGCTCAGTTTTCTTGCTTCATCCTGATCATATTGTTCCTGAGCTTTTTCAACCAGTGAGACAATATCCCCCATTCCCAGAATACGGTCAGCCATCCGTTCGGGATGGAATACATCGATAGCATCCAGTTTTTCACCTGAACCAATAAATTTTATTGGTTTATTCACCACCGAGCGGATAGATAAAGCTGCTCCACCCCTTGTATCACCATCCATTTTGGTCAGAACAACACCTTCATAATTTAACCGGTCGTTAAATTCTTTGGCTGTATTTACAGCATCCTGACCGGTCATAGCATCAACAACAAATAATGTTTCGTGTGGATCTATCGCCTTTTTGATTGCAGCAATTTCGTTCATCATTTGCTCATCAATCGCCAAACGACCCGCTGTATCAATTATCACCAAGTTATTACCATCTTTTTTGGCTTTTTTAATGGCATTTTTAGCAATCTTTACCGGATCTTTATTATCATCTTCGGTATAAACCGGAACACTAATTTGTTCGCCTAATACTTTTAACTGGTCAATGGCAGCAGGACGGTAAACGTCGCAGGCAACCAGCAATGGCGATTTCTGTTTTTTTGATTTTAAATGATTGGCTAACTTGCCCGAAAATGTTGTTTTACCGGAACCCTGTAAACCTGCAATCAATATCACGGTAGGGTTACCCTTAAGATTTATGTCTATAGCCTGTCCACCCATAAGCTCAGCCAGCTCATCGTGCACAATTTTCACCATCATCTGGCCGGGTTTTACAGCATTTATTACATCCTCACCTAGTGCTTTCTTTTTTACTGTATCGGTAAAATTCTTGGCTATCTTATAGTTAACGTCTGCATCCAATAATGCTCTGCGAACATCTTTAAGGGTTTCGGCTACATTTATTTCCGAAATTCGTCCTTGTCCTTTTAATATTTTAAATGACTTCTCGAGCCTGTCCGATAAATTTTCAAACATAATTTTTATATTTTTTCCTTTTGCAAAAGTATAATTTTAAGCCTAAATATTATAATAAACTACATTCTTTCCGGAACAGCAATACCTAATAAATTCATCCCGGAATTTATAATTATACCCACCTGTTTTGACAATAATAGCCTGAATTGTGAAACATTTGTTTTTTCTTCGCTAACAATAGGATGATCGTGATAAAACTGATTATACTCCTTTGCCAAATCGTAAACATAGTTTGCAATAACAGCAGGACTGAAATTTGCAGCTGATTCGGTTAAAATTTCCGGATATTGATGAATTATTTTAATAAGTTCTAATTCTTTGGATGAAATCTCTGGTTTCCTGGTAATTTCGGCAGGAATATCAATTTCTTTTGCTTTTGCTTTCTTAATTAACGACTGAATCCTTGTATAGGTATATTGAATAAATGGCCCTGTATTGCCATTAAAATCTATAGATTCTTTGGGATTAAAAGTCATACTTTTTTTAGGATCTACTTTTAGAATAAAATATTTTAGGGCTCCTAAACCAATGGTTTTTATAATATTATTTTTTTCATCCGTACCAAAACTTTCCAGTTTACCAAGCTCTTTTGACATAGATGCCGCTGTTTGTACCATCTCTTCCATCAAGTCATCAGCATCCACAACCGTTCCTTCTCTGGATTTCATCTTTCCCTCCGGCAGTTCTACCATGCCATACGAAAGGTGATGAATGTGCTCTGCCCAGTTAAAACCCAGTTTGTTTAATAATATTTGCAAAACCTTAAAATGGTAGTTTTGTTCATTACCAACAACATAAATCAGATCATCGGCATTAAAATCAGTATAACGCTGATGTGCTGTTCCCAAATCCTGTGTCATGTAAACTGATGTACCATCAGAACGTAACAATAATTTTTCATCTAATCCTTCGTCAGATAAATCAGCCCACACCGAGCCATCAACTTTTTTATAAAAAATCCCCTTTTCTAATCCTTCTAAAACCAACTCCTTTCCTAACTTATAGGTATCCGATTCAAAATAGACTTTATCAAAATCAACACCAAGGTTATTATAGGTTATATCAAAACCATCTAAAACCCAGCGATTCATTTCTTTCCACAACGAAATAACTTCCGGATCACGAGCTTCCCATTTACGAAGCATTTCCTGAGCTTCAAGTATTAAGGGAGCATTTTTCTTTGCTTCTTCTTCACTTATCCCCTTTTCAAGAAGAGCATTAACTTCTTTTTTATATTCCTGATCAAATTTTACATAGAAATCACCAACCAGATGATCCCCTTTTTTATGAGCTTTTTCAGGGTCTATTTGATTGCCCCATTTTTGCCAGGCAAGCATTGATTTACAAATATGAATTCCTCTGTCATTAACCAGGTTAACTTTTACCACTTCATGTCCCTGAGTTTCTAAAATCTTTGCTACCGAATAGCCTAATAAATTATTTCGGATATGTCCTAAATGAAGAGGCTTATTAGTATTGGGAGAAGAATATTCTATAAGTATCTTTTGTGGATTCGCAACATTTTTAAATCCAAAATTCTTATTTTTCCCGGAAGAGTTTAAAAACGAAATCCAAAAATCATTATCGACCACTAAATTTAGAAATCCTTTAATAACATTATAATCTTTGATCTCGCTAACCTCCCTTTTCAGGAATTCACCAATTTCACCCGCTGTTTGCTCAGGTGGTTTTTTTGAAACACGTAACAGGGGAAAAACTACCAATGTAAAATCACCCTCAAAATCCTTGCGGGTACGTTGTATTTGAATCGTCTTTTCTTCGGCTAACTGCCTATATATCTTTTGAACCGCGTCAATTACCTTCTTTTTGAGTATTTTTTCAATATCCATAATTGTCAATAAAAAATCAAGTAGTACCTATTTTTTAGGCCGACAAATATAATCCCAAAATATTCATTAAGCAAATGAAAATAAACACTAAATAATAGAAAAAAGCGCCTTAAACCAAAGACGCTTTTTAAAAATTAACTAACTAACACGGCCCAATTATATTTGCCAAAAATTTGGGTCTATCATCCATGGTTCAATTACATAATCGTTATTTTCATTTTCTTCAATAATCCAAAAACTTTCGTCAATCATCCAGTTTTCAATTTCTGATACTTCTTCTTTTGGATTATCTTCGATCTGAATTTCTAAATTTTTTGTTGAATATTCAACCTTCCAGAATTGATCATCTGTCATCCAATCTTCTATTTGAGATGATTGCTCCTGAATTGCAGTAGCTTCTGCATCAGATACCTCAAGGCATTCTACACATATATTCTTCAGATTATCATTACTAAAACCTGATTTGGTAATATTTACAATTCCTACTAAAAGAATTATAAAACCAATTGTTTTTGTTAATTTAAAATATTTATTTTTCATTGTTTACCTCCTATTTAAAAATAAATTAAACTTCATTTACGATGCAAATATAATTAAAATTTTGTTATTTAGAAATAATCTAAATAAAAATAATGTTAAATTTTTGTTAAATTTTTAATCATTGATATATAAACAAAAAGTGGCCTGAAAAGTTCAGGCCACATACCTTCATTTTATTAAACATTATCGGAATATGAAGGCAGGAAAATTTTAGTAAATCATAAACCTAAACTTGCTTTATTATTAACAAAGAAAAAATCTCCTATTAGTTTTTATCAAATTCATTTAATTGACGTAAAAGAGTTACATATGATGCATATACTTCAGAATATTTTAATTACTTTGAAGTTTTTAAACTCAAATGAAGCATCACAAAATACATATAGTATCATTTGCCATTCCCTATCCCCCTGATTACGGAGGAGTTATCGATGTTTTTTATAAAATAAAAGCCTTATGGGAAAATAAAGTAGAAATATATTTGCACTGTTTTGAATATGAGCAAACAAAAAATAATGAACTACTCAATTTTTGTAAGGAAGTATACTATTATCCCAGGAAAAAATATTTTTGGGATTTCTTTTCACACAAACCTTTTATCGTTCAGTCACGCAAATCAAAAGCTTTATTTAAAAATCTTTTAAAAGACAATTATCCAGTACTACTTGAAGGTATCCATACAACTTACTATTTACCCAAACTTTTAGAAAAAAAAGACAGAGTAATATTGCGGACCCATAACATTGAATACAAATACTACAGAGCTTTAGCCAAAAGTGAAAAGAATTTTTTCCATTGGGCGTATTATTTTATTGAATCGATGAAGCTAAAATATTATGAGCAGAAAATGGTTAAAAATGTACTTTTAACAGCTATATCTCCTTCAGATTATCAGTATTTTAAGACGATAAATCCTAATTCATTTTATATTCCTGCATTTCATTCTAATAACCATGTATTTGCTAAATATGGCAAAGGAAAGTATATTTTATTTCATGGGAATTTATCGGTAAACGAAAACATGCATGCCGCAGAATATATTCTAAAAAACATTTGTCCAAAATTGGATTATTCATTCATATTGGCTGGTAAAAATCCACCTCAAAAACTTATAAACAAAGTTAAAAAACAAAAAAATGTTCAACTAATTATTAATCCATCCCAGGAGAAGATGAAAGAGCTAATTATAAATGCACATATTCATTTATTAATTACTTTTCAGGATACCGGGATAAAACTAAAACTGATTAATGCTCTGTTTGGCGGTCGTTTTGCTATAACCAATCATATTATGATTAATAATACTTATTTAGAAAGTTTAGTATATTCAGCTGAAACTCCCAACGAATTTGTAAGTTTAATTACTCAGTTAATGGCACAATCATTTAGCACCAATCTATTAAACAAAAGAGAACAATTGCTGTTAAAAAATGTTAATAATAATCTTAATGCTCAAAAATTAATAACTTTGTTCAATCAAAATCTTATCTTATAAAAAAAATGAAAAAATATAAAATACCTATGAAAACCTTTTTTAAAATTTTTCTTTCCCTTTTTTTTATCAGTAATGCAACTTTATTATCTGCTCAGGGATATGACATAAAAGTAACCATAAGCGATTTGCCTGATAAGGAAATCTACCTGGGTTATTATTATGGTGATAAAACCTTTGTTAAAGATACTGCAGAATTAAATAACAAAGGGGAAGGAGTTTTTAAAGCAGATACATTATTATCTCAAGGGGTTTATATTGTTGTGTTGCCATCTAAAAATTATTTCGATTTACTCATTGGCGAAGACCAACAATTTGCTCTTGAAACCACTTCCGACGATCTGGTAAAAAATTTAAAAATTAAAGGTTCAAAAGAAAATCAGGCCTTTAAGGAATACCAGGAATTTATGATGAAGAACAATAAGAAATCATCTGAACTTCAAGCTAAACTTAAGGAATTAGACAGCTCATCTGATTCTGCAAAATTAATTCGCACTGAATTAGAACAACTAAGTTCTAAGGTGAAGCAAAAAATAAATGAATTAGCACAAGAAAATGAAGGAAATCTTTTATCGGTTATCATTAATGTAATTAAAAACCCTGAAATTCCTGAAATTGAGATTCCCGAAGGAACTAATAATCCTGATTCTGTCAGATGGTTTCGTTCATACAATTACAACCGGGAACATTTCTTTGATAATATTGATTTTAGTGATGAACGCTTTTTATATACTCCTGTTTTTCATAATAAGCTGAATACTTATTTTACTAAAGTATTAATTCAGGACCCCGATACAATCATTCATTATATTGATATTATTGCTGCACGAGCCGAGGAAAATGACGAAATGTTTCAATACCTTATGCGCTATTTTATTAACACATTTCAGCGCAGCAACATCATGGGGATGGATAAAGTTTTTGTGCATGTTGCCGAAAACTATTACCTGACTGATAAAGTAGACTGGATTGATGATAATACCCTTGAACGTATAAAAGAGCAAGTAGCAAAACTGCGTTTCAACCTGATTGGAAATAAAGCACAAGATTTAAAAATGCAAACGAATACTGGTGAATATGCCTCACTCTTCGATATTGATGCTAAATTTACCATTATATACTTTTTTGAACCCGATTGTGGCCATTGTAAAAAAGTAACTCCTAAAATGCAGGAAATTTATAATGACTTTAATCGTTCTGAGGTTGAAGTTTTTGCAGTTTATACACAGCAAGATAAGGATGAATGGATTCAATATATTAATGATAATCAACTAGAATGGGTTAATGTCTGGGACCCGAATAACATAACCAATTTCAGGTTTTTCTATAATATTTACAGCACCCCAACCATTTATCTGCTTGATAAAGACAAAAAAATTATTGCCAAAAGAATTGGCCACGAATCGGTTCGGAAAATTATTGAAATGGAGCTGGAAAAAGAAAAAAATTAAATAGTTGGGCCGTCTAAAAGAGACGGCCTCTTTTTTTAATCTTTATTAGAATCTTTTATCAATACCGAAAAAATAAACAGGACAATTACCGAAGCCACAAAAATAACAAATAGCGAAGTAAAAATCTTACTCATCACATCTTCCAGCGATATAACTTCCCAAATACCTAAAATGGAAATTATTGTTATCAATAAAATAAAAGTAATGAGAATGTACGATGTAACCTTTTTTAATCCTTGCATATCAAATTTTATTTAGTTTGTAATTTTAAAAATAATGACAATTCATAGATTGATTCAAAAACAAATGTACCATTTTCACTTTTAAATTTCCAGTTCAAATTATTATTATTCTGATGATTTATTTCAATATGATTAATAGAGGTATTTCCTTTATCAATAGTGTAGTTCAGTCTTTCCAGCGCTTTTTTAGTCCAATTGTAAGACAACCCGCTACCTACTACCCCGATTTTTTTTGCATGGCTTCGATTAATACTAAAATCACCCTTAACCCGGTCAAAACTTAAGTTTGATTTTTTAAAAATACGGTTTAAGATATTATTTAAAATCAAGTCTTCGGGAGCTCCTTCAACAATTTCATCATCTAACATCAACCAAATCTTATCAGCTTCCTGAATGGCAATATTTAAATCGTGAGTTGAGAAAAAGACAGTTTTATTCTCTTTTTTAGACAATTGATTTAAAAGATGTATTAGTTCATATTTATTAGGTAAATCAAGAAATGCAGTAGGTTCATCCAGCACAATTATTTGGGTATCTTGTGCCAGGGTTCGGGCAATCATTACACGCTGCCTTTCGCCATCACTAATTTCATTTACATTTTTATTTACAAAAGGTTTCATACCTACCATTTCGATGGCACTCAACGATTGTTGAATATCCTTAGTTTGTAATTTCCCTAACCAATTGGTGTGTGGAAAGCGTCCCAAAGCCACTAAATCAAACACTTTCAAGTTACTTACATTCACAATTTCGGTAGACACAAAACTTACCAGTCGGGCAAACTCTTTTCTTCTAAATGACTGTATTTTTTTATCTAAGAGTAATACTTCACCATCTAAAATATTTTGTAATCCGGCAATATTTCTAAGCAAGGTACTTTTGCCAATTCCATTTTTTCCTATCAGAGCTATAAGTTCTCCTTTACGTGCTGAAAGATTAATATTATTAAAAAGAACATTGTTTTCTCTTTTGGTTGTTGGATAACCAATGGCAACATTTCTTAGTGCTAGTATATTTTCATCATTACCCATTGCTTATCCTAAATTTGATAATTTTTTATTTCTAACAATAATCCATATTACAATAGGGATACCAATTAATGCAGTTATTGAATTTATAGGCAAAGTACTATCCTGTCCCGGAATTTGTGACACGATATCACTAAAAAGCAAAATAATACCCCCTAAGATTAAGGTTCCCGGAAGTAATACCTGATGATTTGCAGTTTTAAAAACCATGCGGGCAATATGAGGTATAGCAATACCAACAAAACCAATAGGGCCGCAAAAAGCAGTAACACTCCCGGCGAGCAGACTGGTGCTAAAAAAAATTAAAAAACGCGATAATCCTACATTTAATCCCATGCTTTTAGCATAATTTTCTCCCACAAGCATTGCATTTAGTATTTTAATAGAGAAAAAGGAGATGGTTAAACCTAAAATTATTCCCGGAATTAAAACTTTTAGCTGTGAAAGAGAAACACCTCCCAGACTGCCCATTGTCCATACTACAAAAGCCTTTAACATGGATTCGTTACTAAAATATTGTAAAATATTAACAATGGCCGAAGTAGCGCTGCCAAACATTATACCTAAAATTAAGATAGTCATAATGTCTTTTACTCGTACAGAAACCATTAAAATCAAAAAAAGGATTATACCTGAACCTATCCACGCAGCCGAAACGATAACCCAATTACCAATCACCCCTAACTGGCTAACAGCAGCAAAAGAGGAAATTCCCATAATTACAACAGCCACACCTAAACTTGCTCCGGCACTAATTCCTAAAACATAAGGTCCTGCCAATGGATTTTTAAATACGGTTTGCATTTGCAAACCACTTACAGACAGTGCAATGCCTGCAAACAATGCAGTCAACGCTTTGGGGAAACGAAACCGGTATATAATGGCTGTATATTCAGGATGATCAGTTGTTTGTCCGGTAATAATACGTAAAACTTCATCCAAAGGAATTTTAACCGATCCTGTAAAAATATCAACAATAAATAACAGAATAAGTAGTAAACTTAATACAATCCACAAAATGATATTTCGGTTCTTAAGAATCAATGGATATTATTTTTATTCGAAAATCAAATGAAATGCAAATTTATGGAATTTCCAATTTTACTCATCAATATATCGGTAATAAACCAGGGTATGTTTAGGCAATAATTCCGGATGAAAAATTTTAATCAAATCTTTTAAAATAATATGAGGCTCCACAGTACCGGTTTCCCAATAATCGTTACCATTCCATCGATTTTCTCGCATATTATTATTATAAATTACTCCCTTGTTAAAAGGGGTAAAATCTTTAAAACGACTATCAATTTTCAGTACTTCATCTTTATGTTTAACAGTACCGGTATTCAGCCAAATATCTGCATCATTAGCTTTTACAAAAACATATTCCAAATCCAGGGGTATACTTTCACGCGAACTGCTTTCATTCCAGATATAGTTCCCACCAGCATCAGAAACCATTTTAGCAAGAAAAGAGTTACCTCCCGGAACATACCAGGTTTCTTTCCACGGCAAACCGAATAATACTTTGGGTTGATTATCAACAGAAGAAGCCATTTCAACCAGTCTAAGATATTCTTTTTCCACCTCCTGGAAATACTCATCTGCTTTTTCTTTTTTATCGTATAATTCAGCAATAAATTTTATCCATTCTAATTTGCCCAATGGATGAGTTTCAAGATATTCGGGGATTATCATAGTTTCAATCCCTAAATCATTTAATTTATGATTATAACTCGCAACCTCGCTCCCAACACCGTATGTAATTACTAAATCAGGATTAATACTTGTAATTATCTCATAATTTAAATGATTTTCATATCCCACATCCTTAATTTTATTCTGTTTGATTTTTATTAAAAGCTCTTTATTATTCACAAACTTAGTACCTGATACTCCTTTAATCGACTGAGTTTCGCCCAGAACATCAATAAAAGCAATATGTGATGTTGAAAGACAGATGACTTTACGTAATGGTGTCTGGATTATTTTAGCATCATTTGGTATTGCAGCAGGTACTTGTTCATTATTTACTAAAGCGTAACGATATTGAATTTCTTTGGCTCCCTGCCAAGGATTACTAATGGTAAGCATTGTATAATTATCATAATACTCAATAGAAAATCCCTGAGCATATTCAATTTCAATAGTTCTGAATGGTAATTTTTCATCAGAATCTTTTTTCTGAGCAGGATGACAGGAAAATAATAAAAATACCAGAAAAAAAATGTTATACCTTTTCATTGTAAATAAAACCGGGTTAAAAATTTATCACAAAAATATATTTATCCTTACTATTAAACCACCAATATTTAATAATTAATTGATTAATCTTTGATTTTTTCATGAACTTTATAACAAGAAGTACGTATAAATATTTAGATATTTGAGTTTTAACAAATCTTTCTTGCTTTTGTATTATGATAAAAAAGATTTCAATATCCTTGCTTATAATTTTTCTCACTTTCTGTAATAACATATCCGCGAGTTACATACAAGCAGACACCCTTATTTTTAAAGGCAACTTTGATTATCCACCCTTTCAGCTTATTAATGATAACCACAATTCTACGGGTTTTAGTGTTGAATTATTGAAGGCCATTGAAAAGACCATGGGATTAAATATTAAAATTGAATTGGTTCCATGGAATCAGGCAAGAGCTGAATTAGAATCGGGAAAGATTGACGGTGTAGCTGCCATGTCTTACTCTGAAGAGCGTGAACAGCAGGTTAATTTTTCTACTCCTTATATTTATATTTCTCATTCAATTTTTGTTCGTGATGAGAGCCAAATAAATTCAGTTGATGACTTAAAAAATAAAAAAGTAATCGTAGTAAAAGGGGATATTATGCACGACTATCTCCTATCGAATAGTATTACTGATTTTATTATCCCGGTAAAAAACTACCAAACAGCCCTCAGGCTCCTATCAGCAGGTGAATATGATTGTGCATTAATTAATAAAGTACAAGGTCAATTTGCCATTAACGAATACAATTTAAAGAATTTAATACCTGTTGGTTCTTCTATCCAACCTCAGGAAATGTGTTTTGCAATAAAAAAGGATAACCCACAGCTATTAGCTCAAATAAATGAAGGACTTCAAATTGTTAAAGCTACAGGCGAATACGATAGAATTTATGAAAAATGGTTTGCCATCTATGAAAAAATAAATATAAAAAATCAGGTTTTTAAAATTATTAGTTGGATACTTTTCCCATTTTTATTTATAATAGGAGCAATTCTTATTTGGTCATGGTCGCTAAAAAAACAGGTTGCTAACAAAACAGCTGAACTACAAAATGAATTAAATGAAAGAAGAAAAGCAGAACTTCAGCTTATTCACGAAAAATCATTATTAAATTCAATGATTAATTCCATTCCTGATTTAATTTTTTATAAAAACAAACAGAATGTGTATATAGGCTGTAATGATTCATTTTGTAAATTCAATAATAAAACGCACGAAGAAATCATTGGAAAGGAGGATTATGAAATTTTTCCTAAAGAACAAGCCCATTTATACTATACGACCGATCAAAAGATTATAGATAATAACGAACCGGTTAGAATGGAATCATGGGAAAAAAATGAAGATGGAGAACTTTTTTTATTAGACACATTAAAAATACCATTTATTGATAATGAAGGTAATACACTTGGTATTGTTGGAATTTGCAGAGATATAACCGAAAGATATCAATCAGAAATAGAGCTGAAAAAAGCCAAAGAAAAAGCAGAAGAATCAGACCGTCTAAAATCAGCCTTCTTAGCCAATATGTCACATGAAATAAGAACCCCGATGAATGCTATTATTGGTTTTTCTGATTTATTAACAGAACCATCTATTGATACTGACGAGCGGGAAGAATTGGTTAGCCATATAAATAATAACTGTAATACGCTGCTTCATTTAATTGACGATATTATTGATTTAGCAAAAATTGAAGCTAATGAAGTTACTATTGTTAAAAAAGAAACAAATGTTAATCTTTTAATGCAAGAACTATTTGACACCTACAGCCAGTTCAGAAAAAAATTACAGAAAGAACACCTCGATATTACATGGGAAAAAACTCACTATAAAGATAATTTTATTTTAAAAACCGATCTTTTTAGATTAAAACAAGTACTAACCAATTTACTGGACAATGCCTTTAAATATACAGAAAAAGGACGTGTTACATTTGGGTATAAAATAGAAGAAGAAGAAAAACTGGTAAAATTTTATGTATCTGATACGGGAATTGGAATCCCGGAAAATAAACGAAACCAGATTTTTGAACGTTTCAACAAATTAGAATCAAACAAATCAAAACTCTACCGGGGAACGGGTTTAGGATTAACTATTACCAAAAATATTGTAAATAAACTCGGTGGAGAAATAGGGTTAAATTCAGCTTTAAACAAAGGTTCAACCTTTTACTTTACTATACCCTTAGACCTTACCAATGCTATTAAAAAGGAAAAAAGTAAAAGTAAAAATAAAAGTAAAAATATAAATAAAGAAAGGAATCAAGAAAAAAATTGGGATGGAAAGACCATATTAATTGCAGAAGATGAAGAAAGCAATTTTAAATATTTAGAACTGCTATTGAAAAATAAAGGCTTAAATATATTACATACGGTAAACGGCAATGAAACATTAGCTATTTGTAAAAAAAGAAAAGATATCGATTTAATTCTTATGGATATAAAAATGCCTGAATTAAGTGGTATTGAGGTAACAAGGTTAATAAGACAGTTTAATCCGGATATTCCTATTATAGCACAAACAGCTTATGCGATGGAAGAAGATAAAGAATTAATATTGAAATCAGGATGTGACAGTTATATATCTAAGCCCATAAAAGTAAATAAGCTTATGAACATTCTTAATCAATACTTATAGCCACCTATTAATCAGAAGGTATACGTCCTTTCAGATTATCTAAACAAAAATACAAGGGAGTTCCTGCATCAGAAGAGGTCAAATCAAATTCAAGTCTTTTCACTCTTCCCAGTGAGGTTAAATCAACATATTCCCAGCCATTTACAAGGTAATCCTCAGCATCATTTTCAAACCGGTAATCGGCCAGATAAAAATCTACAGTACCTGTAATTTGCTCTTCCATTCCAATCCCTTGAATAGTCACTTTAAACCAATCAGGATCAGTTCCATCACGTCCACCAAATTTTTTAGCATAATCCTGTCCATACAAGATAGCTAAGGCGGTATATGTAGTATTAGCAAGTTGAACAGACCTAGGTTCTTCTCCATGAATACTATCTTTAAAAGAAATTACAATTTTTCCTAACTGATGACAGACAGCATAAATATTTTCTTTTTCACCGGAATTTTCATAATAAACAGCATATTTGCTTTTTTCATTAAAAAACTGATAATTTATAATATTTGAATAGGCAAACCCACTCCATGTATTCCAATCCGGATAATATTGATTATAAAAAATTTTATTAGCACTGCAAAAATTACCGGATAAGTCATTACCGTTCCAATATGTTTGTTCTTCTAACTCAAGTTTCTCAAAAGTTGCAATATCCGTTTTAAAATTATCTTCATCAGTACATCCTATAAAAAATAAAATGGAAATAATAAAAAACGTGAAGAACTTATAATAAAAAATAGATTTCATGGATTTAATTCAATTAATTGCTCGAAAATAGAGATTACTTTTTAAAAACTCAAAAGAAAAATTTAAAAGGGTTTAAACAGATATATCAATCCAAAAGTAAAGTAATTATCAGGAGAATATTGAGACAATCCGAAACCTCCGGCAAAATCGAGCTGAACTTTCGGATGAATAAGATAAGTTACGCCCCCGTTAAATTTATTTTGGGCAGTCATATACTTTGAAAAATCGCCATAAACTTCAATAAACGTTCCAATCTTATCAGTTATCGAGTATCCTGCTACTAAAGTATAAGTTCCCACTGCATAATTTACCTGTTCGGGAAACTCAACAGCAATACTATAACCTATCGACAAATCATTAGGTAAATTGTGTCCAAAGGTTAGCAACATTTTTGTGCTGTGATACTCCTGAAGAAAATCAATGCCTCCGGTATTTGCAATATCAATTTGCCCAATAAAAGCAATCTGTGGAATCCACCCCTGTTCTTCGTTTACATGTATTTTCCCTCCAATAGATAATGGAGAAAAACCTTTTAAATCATTATTTACAGATGATTTAACATGGTTGTAATCGGTACCTATTCGTAATTCGAAATGCTTAAACAAACCATATCGCAAAAGTATGGATGAATAAGAAATATTTGTATTCCTGTCATTTTCAGCTTCATAAACAAATCCATCTTCAAGCTGAAAATATCCTTTGGGCACAAGATAACCTGATTCTGTTTGGTCTGGTCTGTCACCTATTAAAACAACAGTATCCTTTTCCTGTGAAAATGAAATTAAAGAAAATAGTCCAAAAACTACTACAAAAAAAGCTCTCATAAGATAATAATTAATTTTGGTTGTTAATATATTAAAAGATTGTGTTAATAACAATTATTTGATGTTAACAAAAGCATTTGTATTTTTGTTTATCTTAAATTAATTTAAATATGACCAAAGAAAAGATAAAAGAACGAATTGAAAAATTAAGACAAATCTTACATTACCATAACTATCAGTATTATGTATTAGCTCAACCAGAAATAAGTGATTTTGAATACGATAGCCTGTTAAAAGAATTAAGTGAGCTTGAAAAAGAAAACCCTCAGTATTTCGATCCTAATTCACCTACTCAGCGTGTAGGAAATGATATTGCTTCAGAATTTAAGCAGGTAATCCATAAGTATCCGATGTTGTCGTTAGGCAACACCTATTCGCCCGAAGAAGTTACCGATTTTATTAAACGAGTACAGAAAGGTCTTAACGGTGAAAATACAATCTTTACCTGCGAATTGAAATTTGACGGAGTTGCAATAGGAATAACTTACAAAAAAGGTGAGCTTGTACAAGCTTTAACTCGTGGCGACGGGGTGAAAGGTGATGATGTTACCAATAATGTAAAAACCATCCGCACTATCCCTTTAAAATTAAAAGGGAATGATTTTCCTGATGAATTTGAAATACGCGGAGAAATTCTGTTACCTTTTAAAGGGTTTGAAAAAATAAATATTGAAAGACAAAAAAATAACGACCCCCTGTTTGCAAATCCAAGAAATGCGGCTGCAGGAACTTTAAAGTTACAAAAATCATCCATTGTAGCCAACCGCCCTTTAGACTGTTTTCTATATTCCATCTTAGGTGCTAATTTACCGTTTAACTCACATTATGAAAATTTAACTAAAGCACGTGAATGGGGATTTAAAATATCAGAGCATATAAAAAAATGTAAAGGCATAGATGAAATTTTTGAATATATTCATTCCTGGGATAAAAAACGACATCAATTGCCATTTGCTACCGATGGTGTTGTTATTAAAGTGAATGATTATAAGCAACAGGAAACATTAGGCTATACAGCCAAATCGCCTCGTTGGGCTATTGCTTATAAATTTAAAGCCGAACAGGCTACCACCAAATTACTTTCTGTTCAATACCAGGTAGGGCGCACTGGTGCTATTACCCCTGTAGCAAACCTTGAACCTGTATTATTAGCAGGAACAACGGTTAAACGAGCATCCTTACATAACTCCGACCAGATTAAACTGTTGGATATCCACGAAAAAGATACTGTTTATGTAGAAAAAGGAGGAGATATCATCCCAAAAATTGTAGGAGTAGATAAAAATGAACGAAAAGCAGGAAGTAAGGCTATTGATTTTATTAAAAACTGTCCGGAATGTGGAAGTGAATTAATACGGATTGATGGAGAAGCTAAACACTATTGCCCAAATACTGCAGGATGCCCCCCTCAAATAAAGGGAAGAATTGAGCATTTTGTCAGCCGTAAAGCAATGAACATTGGTGGAGCCGAAGCAACTATCGAAGCCTTATTTAATAAAAAATTAATTAAAGATAGTGCTGATTTATATTATCTTAACAAGGAAGATATTATTTCGTTAGAGCGATTTGGAGAAAAATCGGCACAAAACCTGTTGGAAAGTATTGAACAGTCTAAATCAGTTCCTTTTTATCGGGCCCTTTATGCACTTGGAATTAGGTATGTTGGAGAGACCGTTGCCAAAACCATTGCTGCCAAATATAAATCTATAGATGAACTTAAAAGTGCATCGTTTGATGATTTAATTGCTATTGATGAGATTGGTGAACGCATTGCACAAAGTATTATTGAATACTTTAAGGACGAACGTAATCTTAAAATCATTGAAAAGTTAAAAAATGCAGGAGTACAACTAAGCCAAGATGAATCAACAGGACAAGAAAGCGATAAATTGAAAAATTTAACCATTGTGATTTCCGGCACTTTTAAAAAACACTCCAGAGACAAACTAAAAGAATTAATCGAAAAAAATGGTGGCAAAAATACCGGTTCGATATCATCTAATACGAGTTATCTGCTTGCCGGAGAGAATATTGGTCCTAAAAAACTGGAAAAAGCAAAAAAATTGGACATACAAATCATTCATGAAGAAGATTTTCTTCAAATGTTATAGTAATTTCATAAAATAAAAATTTAAGAATAGTATAAATTTTAATATACTTGTAGCGTGAATTATATAGAAAACATAAAAAAAACCTTTGGAAAATTAAGTCTTAAAAAAAACTTGCAGAAAAATTTTCGTCAGGTAAGTGTACACAACTTTAAATCGGCCCAAACAATAGGTATTATCTTTAACTCTCCTGATGATGAATCATTTACTATTGTAAAAAACTTTCTGTCTTTTCTGGCAGATAATAATTTAAAAGTAATTGCCCTGGGATATGTACCCGATAAGAAAATTCCGGAAAATTTATTATTACGCAAAGGGATAAACTTTTTTTGTAAAAAAGATCTCAACTGGTATTACAAACCAAAAACCGAAGTAGTTAATCAGTTTATGAATCAAAATTTTGATATTTTAATTGATTTAAGCTTAAAAGAATATTTCCCATTATATTATATAGGACAATTGTCTCATGCATCCTTTAAAATCGGAAGACAATCTGAACAATACCAGTATCAGGATTTAATGATTGATATTGGTAAAAATCACTCTATTGATTATCTTATTGAGCAAATAAAGTATTATTTAACCATCATAAATCAATAAATTATGGAAAATAAATTTGTTGGAACCGGAGTAGCCATAGTTACCCCTTTTACTGATAATTTGGAAATAGATTACAAAGCATTGGAAAAACAAATTGAACATTTAATTTCCAATAATATTAACTATCTTGTGGTACTTGGAACTACAGGCGAATCAGTCACTCAATCGGATGAAGAAAAAAATGATTTGGTTAATTTTATCAAACGAAAAGTAAATAACAGAATACCCATTGTTTTAGGTTTGGGAGGAAATAATACAACATCTATTAAAAATAAAATACACCAAACAGATTTTAACCAAATTGATGCAATTTTATCTGTTGCACCCTATTATAACAAGCCAAGTCAGGAAGGACTTTATCAGCATTTTAAGACCATAGCAAAAGCATCCCCGGTACCTGTAATTTTATACAATGTACCCGGACGCACGGGTTCTAATATTCAAGCTAAAACAACGTTGCGTTTAGCCCGTGATTTTGAAAATATTGTTGCTATAAAAGAAGCATCCGGGAACTTCTCTCAAGCAATGGAAATTGTAAAAAATAAACCTTCCGATTTTATTGTTGTATCAGGAGAAGATGCATTAACCCTGCCGTTGATGTCAATTGGTGTTTCGGGAGTAATTTCTGTGGTAGGAAATGCGTTCCCCAAAGAATTCTCAACCATGGTACAACTTGCTTTGAGTAATAACTACACCGAGGCATTAGAACTACATTACAAACTGATTGAGCTAATTGATCACTTGTTTATGGAAGGAAATCCTGCAGGAGTTAAAGCTGCTCTTACGCATATGGGTATTATAAAAAACAATCTAAGACTTCCTTTGGTTCCTGTTAGTGAAGAGACAAATCAACGGATTGGAGAATTAATTAAAAAAATTCAGCAATAAGCAATAATTATGGTCTGAAATTTGTATTCAAACCATAAAAAAACTCATTTAAATATAACGCTCGATGAAGAAGAAATACACTATTCTCATTGTGACCATATTATTATATTCAATTTATGGATGTACTCCTAAAAGAGAAGTACAACGAATTTCAGCAGACCAGTCTATTGATTTAAGCGGACGTTGGAACGATTCTGATTCCAGGCTTGTTGCTAAAGAGATGATTAATCAGCTTTTAAACGATAATTGGATTCAAACCTTCAAAAACCGGAATCCAGATCAACGTCCCATATTAATTGTTGGATTAATTAAAAATAAAAGCCACGAACACATTAATGCTAATACGTTTATTCAGGAAATTGAAAGAGCCATCATTCAAAATAACGCTGCAAGATTGGTACAAGCCGGAAGCAAAAGAGATGATTTGCGAAAAGAAAGAATGGACCAACAAAATTTTGCTTCATCAGAAACAGCCAAAAACTGGGGACTTGAATTGGGAGCCGATTATATGCTCCAGGGCACCATACATTCAATTGTTGATACCTACAAAAAAGAAAAAATAGTGTATTATCAGATTAATCTTGAATTATCGCACTTAGAGACCAACGAAATTGTGTGGATTGGAGAGAAAAAAATAAAAAAGTACATTAGAAATTAATTATTTTTTAATAGATGCATAAATGAAGATTTTTTTATCAAAATATAAATACCTTATCTTCATTTCTATTGTTATATTAATCATTACCGGATGTGCAACCTACTACACGCAAACTATTGATTTTCAAAAATACATTACTTCAGGAAATTTTCAACAAGCAGATAATTGGTTAGAAAAAAATAAAAAAGAAGCCACCGGAAAAAATCAATTACTATATTATTTAAACAGAGGTTATGTTTCGTGGATATTACAAAATTATAACGAAAGCAACTTTTATTTTACCAAAGCTGAACATATTATCGAAGATTATATCAAAAATTATTATCTCGAAGCGATTACCCTTCTGTCGAATCCTAATGTAAAACCTTACCGGCCCGAAGATTTTGAAACTATAATGTTGAATTACTTTATGGCTTTAAACTACTTAAAGCTGGAAAAATATGATGATGCCCTGGTTGAATGCAGACGAATAAATATTAAATTACAACAACTAAACGATAAGTATAAAGACCATAAAAACAGGTATCAACGCGATGCTTTTGCACATACCCTCATGGGAATTATTTATGAAAATGACCACGATTACAATAACGCCTTCATTGCATACCGAAATGCGCTAAATGTATACGAAACAGATTATAACGAATATTTCAACATTCCTGTTCCACAACAACTAAAGAAAGATTTATTAAGAACTGCTTATCTCACAGGATTTTATGATGAGGTTGAATTTTATGAAAAGAAATTTAGCATGAACTACCATCATAAATCTATAGAAAATGGCGAGTTGATATTTTTTTGGCTCAATGGATTTGGTCCCTACAAAACAGAGAACAGTATCAATTTTGTAAAAATACCTAATCAAAAAAAGGGATATATAACTCTGGTAAATGAAGAGTACGACCTGTCATTTCCGATTTATATTGGCGATAAATCTTCTAATGAAAAAAAGGCTTTTGAAGAATTACGTTTTTTCCGGGTTGCTTTTCCCAAGTATGTTGAACGCCCCCCTGTATATAAAAACGCTGCCATTTTTCACCATAAAAATATTTATCATTTAGAACTTTTACAGGATATTAACGAGATTGCATTTAAGACATTAAAAGACAGAATGGTACGCGAGATGGCCAATGCTATTATGCGATTAGCTACTAAAAAAGCCTTAGAACTATTAGCTGACGAACAGGATGAAAGCTTAGGTACTATTATAAATATTGTTAATACAATTACTGAAAAGGCAGATACCCGAAACTGGCAAACCCTTCCCTACTCAATATCTTACTGTCGTGTTCCCTTAAATAAAGGTGAAAATAAATTAATGTTGAAAACCAATTCGCCCAGGGCAGTTTCTAAAACACAAACCTTTTATTTTAAAGGAGAAAAAGATAAGATTTATTTTCACGCTTACCATACCACAGCAAGTTATAATCCTCATCATTAAAAAAAGCCCCCAAAAGAAAATGGAGGCTTGATAAAGTTTATATTATTGTTTTAGAATCTACAAATTAGGCATTTGCCTGAGCCCTGCCATGGCAATTTTTATACTTCTTGCCACTACCACAGGGACACGGATCGTTACGTCCCACCTTTTTTTCTACTCTAACAGGTTGTGCCTTTTGTTTTTTATTATCCTTATCACCACCTGCCTGATCGGGCCTGCTGGTTTGATATTTACTATAATCTGTTTTTCTTCGTTTTTCAGCTTCACGAACCTGGTCTGGATCCTGAATAGGAATATGCCCTTTTACCAATGTTGCCACAACATCACGATTTACTTTATTAATCATTGTTTTAAACAATTCAAACGATTCAAATTTATAAATCAATAAAGGATCTTTTTGTTCGTATGTAGCAGCCTGTACAGACTGTTTTAAATCATCCAGTTCACGTAAATGTTCTTTCCAGGCTTCATCAATATGGGCAAGGATTGCTGATTTCTGGTAGGATTTCACTAAATCGCGACCTTCTGTTTCATATGATTTTTTCAAATTGGTAATCACCTGCAATGTTTTTGCTCCATCAGTAATAGGGACAACAATATTTTCATATGTTTGCCCGCTTTTTTCATATACATTTTTTATGACAGGATAAGCTTGTTTAGCTATGGCTTCCTCTTTCCGTTTATAGGTTTCAATAACCACTTTATAAACTTTATCGATTAAAACATTTGCATTCTCTTTCAAAAACTCTTCTTCACCAAATGGAGGCTCAATAGAGAATGTACGAAGTAGCTCAAATTTGAAACCTTCAAAGTCAGCATTGTCCTGATAGTCATACACTGTAGAATCGCAAACATCAAGCATCATGTTAGCAATATCCACCCCTAAACGTTCACCATACAAAGCATGACGTCTTTTTTTATAAATAACTTCACGCTGAGAGTTCATTACATCATCGTATTCGAGCAACCGCTTACGAATGCCGAAGTTATTCTCTTCAACTTTTTTCTGAGCGCGTTCAATCGATTTGGAAATCATCGAATGCTGAATTACTTCACCTTCTTTTAAACCAAGGCGGTCCATAATTCCAGATATCCTGTCAGATCCAAACAAGCGCATCAAATCATCTTCAAGAGATACAAAAAACTGAGACGACCCCGGGTCTCCCTGTCGTCCGGCACGACCACGTAACTGGCGGTCTACCCTTCGCGATTCGTGTCGTTCGGTACCTACAATAGCTAAACCACCTGCTTCTTTTACTTCTTTAGAGAGCTTAATGTCTGTACCACGACCAGCCATATTGGTTGCAATTGTTACCGTTTTAGATTTACCCGCTTCGGCAACAATATCAGCCTCGCGCTGATGTAATTTTGCATTTAAAACATTATGCTTAATTCCTTTAATTTTAAGCATCCGGCTTAAAAGTTCAGAAATTTCTACTGATGTAGTACCCACTAATACCGGACGGCCATTATTCACTAAGCCATCAATCTCGTCAATTACGGCATTATACTTTTCTCGTTTGGTTTTATAAACCAAATCTTCGTAATCGTTCCGAACAATTGGCTTATTGGTTGGTATAACCACTACATCGAGTTTATATATATCCCAGAACTCCCCGGCTTCTGTTTCTGCAGTACCAGTCATACCAGCTAATTTGTGGTACATTCGGAAATAATTCTGTAAGGTAATGGTTGCAAAAGTTTGTGTTGCTGCTTCAACTTTCACCCTTTCTTTGGCCTCTATGGCCTGATGCAATCCATCAGAATAACGACGACCTTCCATAATACGACCGGTTTGTTCATCAACAATCTTAACTTTATTGTCTATAACAACATACTCAACATCTTTTTCAAAAAGTGTATAAGCTTTAAGTAATTGATTGATGGTATGAATTCGTTCAGATTTTACAGCATAATCCTGAAGCAATTTATCTTTCTTGGTAAGTTTTTCATTTTCACCTAACTCAGATTTTTCAAGTTCGGCTACTTCAGAACCTATATCTGGTAAAACAAAAAACTTAGAGTCATCCGTTTTGGAAGTAATAAGATCAATTCCTTTATCTGTCAATTCAATCGAATTATTCTTTTCTTCAATAATAAAAAAGAGTTCATCGGTAACTTTGTGCATATGCTTACTGTTATCCTGCATATAATAATTTTCGGTTTTATGCATCAAAGACTTATTTCCTTCTTCGGATAACAGTTTAATAATCGCTTTATTTTTTGGTAATCCTTTATAGGCTTGGAGGAGCAAAAATCCGGCTTTTTCAGTATTCTGGTTATTTAATTCTTTTCTTGCTTCGGCTAAAATCTGATTCACTATGGTTTTCTGAGCATCAACCAATGTTTCTACTTTTGGCTTTAGTTCATCAAAAAGTTGCATATCACCTTTAGGAACAGGCCCTGAAATAATTAACGGTGTTCGAGCATCATCAATTAATACGGAGTCTACCTCATCGACAATAGTATAATTATGTTTACGCTGAACCAAATCTTCGGGATTAATAGCCATATTATCACGCAAGTAATCAAATCCAAATTCATTATTTGTACCATAGGTAATATCAGCCAAATAAGCTTTTCGCCTTGCATCGGAATTAGGTTCATGTTTATCGATACAATCAACGGATAAACCATGAAATTCAAAAATAGGTCCCATCCATTCAGAGTCACGTTTTGCCAGATAATCGTTTACGGTAACCAAATGAACTCCTCGTCCGGTAAGGGCATTAAGGAAAACAGGCAAAGTAGCTACAAGTGTTTTTCCTTCACCAGTTGCCATCTCAGCAATTTTGCCCTGATGTAATACAATTCCACCGATTAGCTGAACATCGTAATGTACCATATCCCAGGTAATTTCATTTCCTCCTGCTATCCAAGTATTATAATACCTAGCTTTATCCTCTTTTATCTTAACATGATCATATTTTGCAGCTAAATTGCGATCAAAATCATTGGCAGTAACTTCAACATATTCGTTATCATTAAATCGACGTGCAGTATCTTTTACTATAGCAAATACAACAGGTAAAACCTCATTTAGCTTATCCTCTAATTTTTTATCTATAACTTTTTCAACTTTATCAATCTCATTATAGATTTCTTCCTTTTCTAAGATATCTATTTCATCGCTTTCAGCTTTAGCTTTAAGGTTTGCTACTTTTTCATTCTCTTCTTTAATATGATTTAGAGTGTCTTGTCGGATATCAATAGTTTTCGAACGTAAATCATCGTTACTTAACTCTACAATATTTTCATATTCAGCTTTAATTTGTACTAAAATTGGTGAAATTACTTTAATATCCCTTTCTGATTTATTACCAAGAAATTTCGTTAAAATATTTGTAAGTAATGCCATTATTTGTTGTGTTTATATGGTTTCTGATTAATCTACAAAGGTAATATTTTATGCTTAAACTATATCGTGAAAAGTAAAATAATAAAACTTTAAAATTTTTACTTCAAAAAAATAATAAATTAAATGATATAAACAGATTTAAACCAGCCTCTTAATTGTTTATTGTTTATCAATAAAAAGACTAATAAGTATTTTTTTTATTAAACTACGAATCAATTTTTTGCATGGTAATTAAAAAAGTTTAGATTTGCTATTTTACATTGATAACTTAAACGATTAAAGATGAAATTTCTTTTTTATGGGGTGTTTATTATCCTAAGTGTACTAACAGCTTGCAATTCAAATAAAAAAATTAGAAAAGATAACACAAAGCAAACAGCAATAAATACTAATCAGTTTTCTGTTGATCAATATTTTAATACTAATGATTCGATTCAGATCATTCCTAATAAAAAAGGAGATCTCATCCTATATTTATCAGAAACGTTAGAAAGTCCCGCGAATCCGGTTCAAGACATTCATTTTGTTATTTACAATAAAATGAAAGACTCCGTTATTTATAAAAATAGATTCAGCAATTCTGATATCCAATGGTATAGCAACACACAATTAAAGTTAACCCGTTTTTATGGCATTACAGAAAAACCTGATGGAACTAATATTAAACATCAATTAATTGATGCATATACAGGTGAAATTCAAGAATATAAAAATAATACCAATATTAAATAACTCTAAATTTTTAAATTATGAAGAAAATCTACATCCTTTTATTAACTGCAATAGCAGGTGGAATAATTAGTTATTTCATATTCTTCACTGGCAATAAAAATAATCAATTAGGCGAATTAGGCGATTCTTTTACACCCGCTGAATTTTATGAATATGAAATGCAACAAAAAAAGTTAAAAAGTGAATCTAAAGCTGACAAACCTGATGAGTTTACTAAATATTTTAAAAATATAACAACAAGATTTAATCAGGAAAAAGATGGATACCCACAAAATTACCGAGTAAATGAGTTAAAAAAATCAAAAGAACTCCTTAAAAAATATAAAAAAGAAACCAAGTTCACCCCTGAATGGATCCAACGTGGACCTGCCAATGTAGGGGGCCGAACTCGTGGATTAATTGTTGATCCGGATGATCCAACACATAATACATGGTATGCAGGTGCTGCAACAGGAGGTATCTGGAAAACAACAGATGGCGGAAACAATTGGACTTGTTTAACCGACGAACTTCCAAATTTATCAGCTAACACAATAGCTATGGCTGCCTCAAACACCCAGGTTTTATATGCAGGAACAGGAGAAAGTTTTCCTGGAGGAACTTCTCTTGTAGGGAATGGAATTTTCAAATCTACGGATAAAGGTGAAAGTTGGACTCAATTAGCATCGACTACAAATAATGATTACTTTGATTACATAAACCGGTTGGTGGTAGATCCTAACAATGAAGATATTGTTATA
>Ga0102943_1000138_pt1 | contig 49627 bp, 39 predicted proteins | sample SalPonC_black_MG_FD_78174 | JGI IMG/M metagenome (GOLD analysis project Ga0102943, IMG submission 78174) | Salt pond soil microbial communities from South San Francisco under conditions of wetland restoration - Salt Pond MetaG... | ecosystem: Environmental > Aquatic > Marine > Intertidal zone >...
AAAAACAGTCCCGAATATCTTGAAGTTCAGAGACATTTCTATGCAGAAACAGCATCCGTTGGAAATGACACAACTTTTGTTGGTGCAGATTTAGTTAGCAAATGGCATAAACGAAATATTAAAATATTCACGAATCTCACCAAAATAGCTGAACCTGGTGATCGAATTATTGTCATTTTCGGATCCGGACATGCCCCGCTACTCAGGTATTTCGTTGAATCAGATCTGCAGATGAAGCTGGTTGAACCGAATGACTACTTGTAAAAATATCACTGAACCAAACCAGAACGATCCCTCGGATTCTGAAAGTATTTAATCATGTTTGTAGCCCCGTAAAGCAGAAGAAATGCAGCAATAAAGTAGGCCACAGAATCTGGGTTCATGACGATTAATACAGCAATAATGAGAGTTAGGAATCCCATGATTGAAAACTGGAAAGCCATCAGGAGAATCACTCCAAAAAAAGCCAAAAAAACGGCAAAAGTGATAGGAATCACCTCTGGAAAAACGAAAATGAGTACTCCCGTAATCATCGGGAAGGCTGCGATGATTGCGGGTGTTCTGGCATACATAAAAACAAGTCCGAGAGCGATGAGATATCCGCCCGCAATCAGATAGAGAAAATTCGGATAGGTGAGCGTTAAAATACCGGTTACCAGCGCCAATAAAGCATTCAGGATTCGCCGTTCCCTGGATTTGTGTTCGATATTTATGTGAAAGTATTGTTTCATTTTTTTGTTTTACTGTCATTCCGAACTTGATTCGGAATCTCCACTTCTCTCCATATTTGGAGATCCTGAATCAAGTTTAGGATGACATTTTAGAATTTAATATAAGTTACCTCATCATATCCTCAATATCACCAATCTCTTTCGGTACGTTTGTCAGATTCTCGTGTCCATCTTCGGTGATGATCAGGTTGTCTTCTATTCGAATACCCCCAAAATCAAACAGTGATTTAACTTTCTCCCTATTCAGAAATTTCGATTTCTCTTCATTCTCAAGAGCCGGTTCCAGTAGAGCCGGAATAAAATAGATTCCGGGTTCAATGGTTATCACCATTCCGGGAATGAGTTCACGACGAACACGCAGATATTTAATACCGGGCCGTTCAATACGCTCCACTCCCTTGGGATATCCACCCACATCATGCGTATCTAACCCGAGAAAATGCCCCAAACCATGTGGGAAGAAAAGGGCAAAAATATCGTTGTCCATCATCTCTTCCAGGTCTCCTTTTACAACGCCAATATCCTTCAAACCTCCCAGGATAATCCTGCAGGCATTCAGATGTAGATCCTCCATCTTCACGCCGGGTTCGGTTTTATCAATAGATTTGTTTAGAGCTTCCAAAACAACTTGATAAATTTCCGCCTGGTCAGATGAAAACTTCCCCTTAATCGGGTACGTTCTCGTAAAATCCGAGGCATACCCCTCATACTCAAAACCGGCATCAATCAGATACAAATCACCATCTTTAATCTTTTGATTATTCTCCACATAGTGCAAAATAGCACTGTTCACTCCACCTGCGTGAATTCCGGTATAGGCTGGTTGTAACAGCCCATTTTTTTCTTGATGGTAATCGAAAATAGCTTTTGCCTCGAACTCATACATTTCCGGCTTCACACTCTTCATTACTTCACGATGGGCAATATTATTAACTTCAGCTGCCTTTCGCATCAAATCCAACTCGTAATCGGTTTTTATGCACCGGCAATAGGTGATGGCATCCACGAGGGTATCAATTTCCAGGTTAAAATCGCGGTTCAAATCTTCGAGGTATTCCGCTTGTTCTTCATCCAGGCAGTAGATCTTTTTCGAATCAAATTCATTCAGTATTGACAATAACTGATTATCGTAATGCAGGTAATCCGGCTCATATAAATCCTGGATCTCCTCCATAGGTTTGATGCGCCCGTGCCAAACCGCAAACTGCGAATCCCGTTTTGGAGTAAACAGGTGATACTCTCCAGATTTAATATCCAAAATCGCATGATAGCCCGGTTCATTCACTCCTGTCAGATACCAAAAATTGCTCTCCTGACGGAAAGGAAATTCATAATCGGTTGCATACCGGTACATAAGCTCCGCCCCTTTGAGATAAATAATTCCCTCTTCACTGTCTTCAAAAAGTGATAATAACTTACTTCTATGGAGTTGATTTGACATAGTATCTTTCTATTTAATTCATCGAGTGAGCAGTTAATCATTCGGGCCGTCTGACGGCAAAATCGATATCACAAATATTATCCTTCGATCTCTTCCGGTTTTTCATTATACAGGAAAGTTAGCAGAAGATGCATTCAATCAAAAAATTTCATGACCATTTCGGTCAATTTGTTTAATTCGGACGGGTCGAAAGATATCAGAGTTTTTGAATTTCTTTTTTTCGATGTGATATCTACTATGTCTCCATTCTTAAATAAGAGGATGGCTTCTTTCTCGTTAGTAGTAATCATAGACAGGTTTACTGATAAAATTGCCCGATTGGTACCCTCTTCATTCAAAATTGCAATCAGGTGAGATTCGGAGGAATCCGTTCCGGTAAATGAAATTGCCACTCTTCGATCGGAATCAATATCAATCAATTTGTAATACTGATTCATGGGCACGGGCAACAGGGTTTGTTTAAAATCAAGATACAAACGCTTTTCTTCCGTCCCCTCCGACCAAAAGTTGTTTAACAGCTCGACCAGCCAATCTTTTAATTCAGTATTGATCTCCTTGGAACAAAATCCCCGGCGATACCAGTAAATATGATCTCTTTTGACCTCTGGAAAACTGAATTTCTCATCAAAAAAATTTACCTCCTCCTCTATCGAATCATCGGCTCTTTCAAACCAATAGTCCTCAATCCCGTTTGTCAAAACCAGATGCCTTGCATTTACCTGCTTATTGTATCTTGCAGCCTGCACAGCCACGGCCTGGTTAAGATTTACGGTATCTGATTTGCACTCAATAAGAGCATGAGGTTTCATTTCATGGGAGTATAAAACAAGATCCGCCCTGAGTGTATTTTTGCTTTGTTGAAGTTTGACGGGTGTCTCAAATCCTATTCTGGATTTTTTCCAATCGGTTTGATGGAGTAGATACTCTACCCATTGAAGACGAACTCTCTCCTCGGGACGGTTTTCGTACCGTTTCCTCAAGATGGGATTAAAAAGCCAAAATCGGTTATCCTGGAGAACGACCTGCGGAAAATGTTTGTAAGCCACACTTTTCTTCATGCGTAAAATTTACGAAAGATTAGATAAAGGAAAATTTCAAGGAATTACTTGACTATTGAAACATCCTATCCTTCGTTACCGCCTTTCACCACTTTATTGATATAGGCTTGCTGCGCAATTGAAAGAACATTGTAAACCAGGTAATACAAGCTGAGTCCGGCTGCAAAGTTGTTGAAAACCACAAGCATAATCACCGGCATGAGATACATGAATCCCTTCATATTTGGTCCACCACTCGGGGCTGCTCCTCCACTCATACCACCGGAGAGCTTGGATTGGAAGAACATGGCAACGGACATCAGAAGAACAAAACCTGCAATCTGATCACCAATAACCGGCAGACTAAATGGCAGACTTAGTATGTAATCCGGTGCGGATAGATCACTCGCCCACAGGAACGATTCCTGGCGAATAATCATCGAATTTTGGAAGAAGTAAAACAAGGTAATTAAAATTGGGAACTGCATTAGCATCGGCAAGCAACCGCCAAGCGGATTCACCCCTGCTTTCTTGTAGAGAGCTATGGTCTCCTTCTGCTGTTTTTGAGGATCATCTTCATACTTCTCCTGAATCTCCTTCATTTTAGGCTGCAACTCTTTCATAGCTGCCATGCTCTTGAAACTCTTCTGAGTAAGCGGAAAGAGCAACAGTTTTACAATGACCCCAAAGAGGATAATCAGAATTCCATAGTTCGAAACAAGACTACTTCCAAACGCAAAGAATGGGATGATGAGATATCGAACGAGCGGATCTGCAAACCATCTGAAAATAGCGTACCCGATCTCCACGACATCATAAGCATGTTCATCAAATTGATTTAGATCGTGATAGCGAAGCGGTCCGGAATACAATTCGTAAGACAACTCATTGCTTTGGACGTAGCTTGATTGTACCGCAGCCTGGTATCGATAATATGTTTCAGGCAATCCGCCTTGAGCCATATCTTCACCCCTCAAAATGGCTGCATTCGAATTTGTTACAGGTTTAATGTATGTACCGAAAAATCTTGATCGGGTAGAAACCCAGTCAATCGTACCGTTGATCCTCTGCTCTGTTTGTTCGGCTTCAGGAACCTGGAACTTCTCAAGTTCACCCCCGGCGAACACATAGGCGGCTGTGGCCTGCGCATCCTGCGCCCTGTCTTGCTCGGTTAAATTCAATGCGGCCGTCCATCCAAAATCGACATTCGTACCGCTTATATAATCCTGCATATTCACCAACCGAATATCGAGGTTGTAGGAATATTGATTACCAAAAAATGTATAGTTAAATATTAACTCCGAATCACCTTCCAGAGCCAATCGATACGACAATTCAGCACTTTCACCACCGCTGATCTCTATCGTTTCGGTTTCGGTAAGCGGCTCAAATACAAGCTTATCTGTTTCAATATTGAAATTCTGACTGGATAGAAATCCAAGCGAATAAGCAGAATGTGCAGTATTTCGAATCATCTGAACCTGTTGTTGATCCCAGGTCTGGTGATCTTTTAATATAATTCTTGATGGGCCCGCACCGAGATTGGTCATCTCAATGGAATATTTTTCGGTTTGAACCATCGTGTATACCGTGTCGGCAAAACTGGCCGCACTAAATGCGCCCATATTCAATTCTCTTTGTGTCTCACCAATTATTGGAGAACCCTGATTTTCGGTCTGCTCGGAATCATCACCCTGAGGTTCTGTTCCATTTGTTTGATTAGCAGTATCCTGGTTTGCAGCAATCAGAGAATCACTCTGTTGCTCAGCTTGCGCAGCGGCAATACTGTCTTGGGTTGCCTGTTCGGCTTGTCTGCGAGCGAGTTCTTCTTCACTGGGCATTGTGAACCACGCCCACGCGATCGTTATCACAAAAATTAAAAGAAGACCGGTTACGGTATTTCTATCCAAAGTATTAAACCTGTTTAGTTTCGCTGTTGGTGTTCGTTACGGATCGAGTGTCTGCTTTCAACTGACGAGGTTCAAAATGTAGTAAAGCCTTTCGCATCTCTTTTAACATTGGAAGCATTTCCTCTTGAACCTGGCCGAATGAAAGTCCGGCTTTTCGGGCTAAAAAAGCTCCATGAAATCCAAACTGTTTGCTTGAGAAAAGATCTTGTACGAAATCCTGGTGGATTCGATACACCTCTCTCATAAGTCTTTTTGCTTTATTTCGTTGAACCGCGCCGGGAATGATCTTTTTAGGAGCTATGAACCCGATCAAACAACCTTCGGAGGGATCGTTATACAATCTGTATCTAAACTGGATTGAGTCGGAAGTTAGCACGGTTGATTTTTCAAACAGACGTTGGAAGTTACGCCGGCCGCGTAAAATTTTTGATCGTGGTAAAGATTGATCAGGTTTGTCACTATGAGACCTATTTGGGTCCTTTTTCATTACTTGTTGTAAGCTTGTGTCGCCCTTTTCTGCGGCGGCGTTTAATCACATCTTTTCCGCTTTTGCTTTTATTGCGCTTACGGAATCCGTGTTTATTCGCTCTCTTTTTCTTACTTGGTTGGTATGTACGTTTCATAACCAGAATTTGGTCTAAAATTCAATGTCCTGTTTTTTTGATAGACTCCAAAAATAAGAAGAAAATTATTAAAACCGAATCCCTTATTTCACAAAAATTTCAGCAATTTGTTTGTGGGTATTGGTAGGTTGTCAGTTGTCGATTATAATGCTTTTGACAACTAACCACTGACAATCAACAAATTGCGAACAGTTTGAGATTTAAAGCTTATTATTTGAGTTTTTACCAATTTTCAAATCTTTCTGTCATTATTACGTTAGGATAATAAATTAAAACACTGGCATAATTATTGTAGCTTTATTAATCCTCCTGAAGCTTGTTGAACACTGGAATTATTAGCTGTAACTTGCTTAACTGAATTTTAAACGCTTCTTACTTATATGTTAGAATATATATCAAAATTTCTCACCAGCATTTTCGGAACAAAGAGCGAAAGAGATCTAAAGAAAATCTGGCCCATTGTTGACGAAATCAAAAGCTATGAAGACGATATTAAGGCTCTTTCGGATGAAGAGCTGAAACAAAAGACCGAGGAATTTAAACAGCTCATCAAAGACAGGACGCAGGAAGTCACAGATGAGATTAATGAAATTAAGGAAAAGATGGATTCGAACGATGAGTCTATCACGCTTGCCGAACGCCGGGAATTTTCTGATATCATTGAAGAACTTGAAGAAGAATGGCTTGCGATACTCGAGGATACGCTTGAAGAGATCTTACCTGAAGCTTATGCTGTTTTAAAAGACACATGCCGTCGTTTTGTTGGCAAATCCTGGAAAGTTGCCGGTACGGAAACGGAGTGGAATATGGTTCCTTACGACGTTCAGCTCGTTGGTGCTGTTTCCATGCATAACAGCAGTATTGCCGAAATGAAGACGGGTGAAGGTAAAACACTCGCAGCTATTTTCCCGGCCTACCTGAATGCACTTGCAGGACGCGGTGTACATATTGTAACCGTAAACACATATCTCGCCCAGCGGGATGCCGAATGGAATGAGCCGCTTTATAACTTTCACGGCCTTACGGTTGACTGCATCGACCGATATGACCCGAATACGGAGGCCCGCCGAAATGCATATAAAGCCGATATAACCTATGGAACCAACAACGAGTTCGGTTTCGACTATCTCCGTGATAACATGGTTGTTGAAGAAGATCAACTTGTACAGCGGGGCCATCACTTTTCAATCATTGATGAGGTGGATTCTATTTTAATTGATGAGGCCCGAACACCTCTCATCATTTCCGGCCCTGTTCCCCAATCAAGCGGACAACAGAAGTACGAAGAGATGAAACCACGGGTAGAGTCTCTTGTAAGTGCTCAGAAGAAGTTGGTGTCATCTCTCGTAAGTGAGGCTGAAAAGCTTTATGAAGAGGGTAATGAAGAAGAAGCCGGATTAGCTCTCTACCGGGCGGAACGAGGATTTCCAAAAAACAAGAAGTTCCGCAAGATGATGCAGGAAGCGCATTATCAGCGGTTGGTTCAACAAACCGAAAGCTTTTACCTGGCCGATAATGCAAAGAAACTCCCATATGTTGATGAGTATCTTTTCTATGCGGTGGACATGAAACAGAAGTCCATCGAAATGACTGAAAAGGGCCGTGAGTTTATTACAAAAGATGAAGAGGGAGACCAGTTCTTTGTTATACCTGATCTTGGTACAGAAACCTCGGAAATTGAAGAGAAGATGGAAACTCTCGAGAAGGAAAAAATTGAAGAGATTCAATCTAACGATGAGTTCAGCGACGATTATAAAGAGAAGAAAATTGAGGAAACCAAGGCAGAGGTAAAACAGGAGAGAGAAAAAAGATTTAATGAACTTCACAGATTATTTGCTGAACGCGGGGACCGGATCCATACCGTTAACCAACTCCTGAAGGCCTACACACTTTTTGAGAGAGAATCAGAATATATAGTCCAGGATGGCAAAGTTCAGATTGTAGATGAGCACACAGGCCGGGTTCTTTCCGGTCGGCGATATTCAGATGGACTCCACCAGGCGATTGAGGCTAAAGAGGAAGTAAAAGTAGAGGCTGCCACACAGACCTATGCAACGGTTACATTGCAGAACTTCTTCAGGATGTATCATAAACTTGCGGGTATGACAGGTACTGCCGCTACTGAAGAGGGCGAATTTAATGAAATTTATGACCTTGATGTTACTGTTATTCCAACAAACCGCCCCATCATTCGGGATGACAAGGAAGACCTTATTTTCAGAACCCGGCGTGAAAAATATGCTGCTACTATAGACCGAATTCGGGAGTATCGAGAAAAGGGACAACCCGTACTTGTGGGTACCACAAGCGTGGATGTATCAGAAACGATCAGCCGAATGTTGAAACGAGCAAAGATTCCACATGATGTACTGAATGCAAAACAACATGCAAGTGAGAGTGACATTGTAGCTCATGCCGGACAGGTGGGCGCAGTCACGGTGGCTACAAACATGGCGGGGCGTGGAACAGATATTAAACTGGGCAAAGGCGTAAAAGAGAAAGGAGGCCTTGCAATTTTAGGTACAGAACGGCACGAATCGCGCCGAATTGACCTCCAGCTTCGCGGTAGAGCCGGCCGGCAGGGAGACCCGGGTGAAAGTCAGTTTTTTGTCTCACTGGAAGATGACCTGATGACGCTGTTTGGTGGTACAGACAGAATTGCCAACATCATGGAGAAATTGAATTTTGATGAGGGCGAAGTTATCCAGCATCCCTGGGTCACAAAATCCCTGGAACGAGCGCAGAAAAAAGTAGAACAGAACAACTTCAGCATTCGTAAGAAACAGCTTGAATATGATGATGTTCTAAACAACCAGCGTAATGTAGTTTATGCACGTAGAAAGCACGCTCTCTTGGGTGATCAGCTTCAGAGCGATATTTTTGACATGCTCGAAGATCTCATTGAATCACTCGTTGAGCAGTACTACGCAAATGGCGAATTTGAAAAACTGCGTGATGAAGTGTTACGCCTGCTTGCCGTAGACGTTGATTTGGATCTCGATCAGTGGGCTATCCAGGGCGAAGATGGAATGGTAGACCTGATTATTGAGAAAGCATACGAGGCATACCGAAAGAAAGAACAACTGGTTGCTGAGCCTCTGTATAATATTGTTCAGAGAATTCAGGAATCTGATGCTGAGAAGAAACCATCGAAGATCCAGGTGATTTTTACAGATGGTATTCGGCGAATGAGAATTATCGTGGATGTTGAGAAAGCGGAGAAAAACCAAGGGCGCGAAGTAGCACGATCGCTCGAAAAAACAGCAATTCTCTCTACCATCGACAATAAATGGATGGAACACTTGCGTGAACTCGATTCTGTAAAAGAGGGTATTGGCCTCCGTTCATTCGGGCAGAAAGATCCACTTCTGGAATACAAGAAAGAAGCTTTTGAGATGTTTAAATCGCTGATTGATGAAATTAACCGGGAAGCTATTTCGCTGATCTGGAAAGCCATTCCCGAGATGCAGGCCGACCCTGACAAGCTCAAACAAGCTCGCAAGGAAGCCGGCAAATACAACATGGACAAGGCTAAAACCCAACATGCCGATTCAACTAATATGGGCCTGAAAGGTATGCTCCAGCAAGGCAACGGAAGTGACGGCAATCAACAAAACGCTTCAGCACCCGGAGAAAAACGGCAACCCGTTACAGTTGAAGAAGAACCCGGTAGAAATGACTATGTGAAGGTTCAAAATATGAGCACGAACCAAGTGAAAGAAGTGAAGTGGAAATACGCCAAGAAAATGGTTGATGAAGAGGGTTGGGTAGTTATTGAAAAATAAATTTATGTATATCAAATTTATTTATTCAACGATAAAGGCAAGGTATGAGTAGTTCTATATTTACTTTATGACTGATAGGGTAGTTTAGATTCTTCATAGTGGACAGACCTAAAAAAATAGCAAACATCAATACAGGACTATTTAAAAGAATACTCTACAGGTCAAACTATCATAAACATTTCACTCGATTCAAGTTTACAAAAATTTCGTATCCTGAATTTATTTATATCAGTCCTACCAACTACAAAAAAGATGGTGGGTGTTCTCAGCTTCTACGTCAATTATCAATAATTACATTTACAAGAGCTCATAACTTTTCCTACCTCCATATTCCAATTTCAGAAGTTAGTCATAATGTAAATAATGATTCTGACTGGGATGAAAAATGGGAACAATTTTTAAATTTATCCAACTTTTCAGTCCCAATGGATCATCATCGAGAAAATGGAAAAAAGTTTAAAAACTTTAATAAATTAACTTCTGAAATTGTATTAAATAGTAAATCTGATAATAACCGTTACTATAAGATTGATGACTGTTTTCCCTTTATTTATCATCAGCCTGAATCTTTAAAACTTATCCAAAATGATTTAAGGGATTCATATAAGTCTAATAAATTTTCAAAACATATAATTTTTGAACCTGACTTATTAAATATTTCCATTCATATCCGACGGGGAGATGTTACAGCTAATAGGAACAACAAACGATTTACAACAACTGATAAATTAGTTCAAATTATCCGAAGGATTAAATCTCAACTTGGAGATAGAAATTATTGCATCTATGGCTTTTGTGTGGATTACTATGATGATTTTTTAAAACTTGAATCAGAAGGAGTAAAGATTATTCATGATTTTGACATTTTTCAGGTTATGAATCATTTAATTAGTTCTGATTTACTGGTTATGTCTAAAAGTACCATCAGCTATATTTCAGCATTACTAAATGAGGGAATTATTATTCACGAACCTTTTCTATATCCTCCTCTTGACGAATGGTTAAACATTGAAAATTTTGATAGTGATTTAATAAATAAACTTAGTTGAATTTAATTAATACTCAATGTTAAAAAACCTACTCTTCCAGGCTGTATGTAACAGGTAAAAATTGGGCAACCCTGTCGTAAAAACATTCTCCGTCTACACTTAATGAAGACGGATTTGCCGATCTCCCCTTGTCCGTGACTACAAAAAAGCCTGAATTGTTCTTTGGCATAAGGGTCGAGCGTAATCTATCATCACCATTAGAATAACCGGAGTCTGTTCCATACTGTATACCCGTTGGTCCACAAGAAACCAATGTTTTGTGTTCTTATTCTCTACCATTGGAGTACTCGTATGGATACCCATTCCACCTTCTGAATTGTTAGATACAAATTCCGCTATCTGAATTCGATTCTGCGAACCTTTTAATACCGGCTCAAACCGATTTGATGTAAGATTGTCATCGTACAATCTTTTTAAAAAATGTTCGAATGAGCCCCGATATGCATTTCTTCTATTTTTCTGCCATTCCTCAAGTTGATCGGAATCTTTAGGTTCCAATTCATGAAACCTTTTATGAAGTACGTAAAGACCCGTATTTCTATTCCATTTAAACTCCACCAAGTCAATTTAATTCTTATATCCAAGCGCATAGTTTTTTACTACCAATGGCTCTTGAATTCTTGCAATTAAGTTCTCCTCATCGTCAATCTAAAAATCAATACTCCATGCATTTTAAATAATTCTTACATCCGCATAAGAGGACGAGCCTAAAAAATACTCTCTGAACTCATTAAAATAATTTTGCCATCCACTACTATTGGATGCCCTACTTCAAGTTCATCCAATTCAGATCATGATCTCTCTAAACAAAATTCTATTTCCATAGGCTCTTCATTTCCAGCCCACTCTAGAAAAATTTGTACTGTTTTTGATTGATAATCAACAAGTCTTACAACAAGTTTAAATCCTCTCGTAAAATCTGTACTCAGCTGAAAAGCCCTTTCACTATTCGTAGTGGTACCGATGGTTGTTTCCGACAAATAAACATTAACAACGGGGAGTGATTCACTCGTTTTTTGATCCGTAACAGTACTCCGAATAACATGATTTTGAGTGATCTGAGAATAGGAAAATGGTACTGTTGAAAAGCTTAATGGAATACTAATCCCCAAAAATAAAATCAAAAATAGAGTCTATCGCATATTAAAAAGGGGGTGTTTGTTAATTCAACAAATCTCTTACTTCATAATAGTAGCAACCATCTAAAAATTAATCAAATACAGTTAAAAAGATGGGTACCAAAGAATAAACATACATAGTAGGAATTTAGAAAACCCTTACGCGACTCTATTAAAAGAGTTATCCTTCGTCTTTGGGTTGAAATATTTTTGCATATTTTCGCCTCCAGTTCCATTCGGTAATCGTATGATACAGAATTGTAATAATAGCAACAGGTATCACAAAAAAGACCATAATATTAATAAATACATCCAGGAACCGATGATCTGTTGATGACAGGAATAGATAAAAGATATAGGCAAAATAAAACATCAGAAAAATGCCGCCTTCCCACCTGACAACCTTATGACCGGTATAAAAAATTGGCAGGCAAGCAATGGATGCAGCGATCAGAACCGGGAAATCAAATGATAGCAATGCATCCTGGATGGGAATCAGCTCACTCGAAAATATTCCGGCGAACCCAAGTACTGCAAGCATATTCAATATATTACTGCCTATTACATTTCCAACCGCAATATCCCTCTCGCCCCGATAGGCCGCCACAAGTGATATTACAATTTCAGGAAGGGAAGTACCAATCGCCACGACCGTTAAACCAATTATAAGTTCACTAACCCCGGCCATTTCAGCAAAAATCAGGGAACTGCTTATTAACCACCTTGCACCCGTTATTAAAAGAATAAAACCTGTGATTGTTAAAACAACATTCACCACCATGTTACCTGTTTCATCTTTATCTGGTTTCACGTCAGGAATAGAAATTTCACCCTTTTGGCGCACAAGAAATAACAGGTAGATCATTAACAAAACAACCAGAAGAAGACACTCCCAAAACCCAAGGGCCCCGTTGTAAGAAAGAAAGAAGAGTAAAATCGTGATACCGATCATAATGGGGGCATCCGACTTGATCAGATTCTTGTGAACTTTTAACGGTATAAACAGGGCTGATAAACCAAGAATAAGCAGTGTATTGCTAATATTGCTGCCAATAATATTACCAAGCATCAAGTCTGTTTGTCCGTCTATAGTTGCCTGTACACTTACTGCTAATTCTGGTGCGCTTGTACCGAAAGCAACAACGGTAAGAGCAATAATAACTTTGGGAATATTAAGTTTGAGTGCAATTTTTGATACATACCGAACCAGGAGTTCAGCCCCTGAAATTAGAGCAGTAAGTCCAACGATAAACCAAAGTAGTGGAATTAGCACGGATAAAAAGGATTAGTGACAGGAAATAGAACGAAATATTAAAAATTCCGAAAATTTAAATTTTTTTTGAATCTGAATGCAACATAACTCACACATCGGCGTACTAATCATCATAAGATGTTTTGGTTAAAGAAATGTAAATGAAACCCTGTGTTGTGAAAGACACAGGGTTCTTTTTTTATCAAGGAAAAATGCCCATCTGCTCATAAAGCTTTCCAACTTTGTTGATGGCATTGATGAACGCTGCCGTTCTTAGATCAACACTGTGTTTCTTTCTGAGTTCATTAATCTCGTTATAGCTGTTTACCATCGTATCTTTTAACCCGGATTCAACTAAATCCACCTCACTTCCACCATGAGCCAGCAGTTCCAGCTCCTTACTTGTAAATGTCCGCTCAGATACCGTCTCTATAACTGAAAGAATTTTCCTGAAACTATCTTCTTCGAACCGTCTTTCTAATCGACCAAACCTAACGTGTTGGATATTTTTTAACCACTCAAAGTAGGAAACCGTTACACCCCCGGCATTCAGGTAATTATCCGGAATAATCAGAGCTCCCTTCTTTTTGATGATTTCATGAGCCTCCGACGTTGTGGGACCATTTGCAGCTTCGGCAATAATTTTGGCTTTTATATTGGGTGCATTACTCTCTTTTAGTTGATTTTCGAGTGCGGCCGGCACTAGTATATCACATTCGGCTTCCAGAACAGCACTGTTATTTTTAAGTGTTTTTGCTCCCCCAAAACCAGTAATGCCCCCAGTCTCTTTCTTGTATTCCATCAGTTTGGCAAGATCAATTCCATCTTCGCTGTAGATAGATCCGTCCATTTCGGCCACTCCGACCATCACTGCTCCCGCTTCTTCAAGATACTTTGCAGCATGATAACCTACATTCCCAAGTCCCTGCACAACAAATGTTTTACCCTCAATTCCGGGTTCAAGCCCCAAATCTTTCATATCCTCCTCGTTAGTGCATGCCTCCTGAACACCAAAAAAAACACCACGCCCTGTAGCCTCCGTACGTCCGCGTATTCCACCTTGCCCTATCGGTTTACCCGTAACACAAGCTTCCGCATTAATGTCGGAGCTTATTTGGCGAAATGTGTCTAAAACCCAACCCATCTCCTGTGCACCTGTACCGTAGTCTGGTGCCGGAACATCAGAACCGGGACCTATAAAATTTTTCTTGTATAGCTGAAATGTATATCGACGGGTAATTCTCTCCAGTTCTCCTTCCGAATATTTCGACTTGTCAATTCTTATCCCCCCTTTCGCACCGCCAAAAGGCACGTCAACAACGGCACATTTATAGGTCATGAGTGATGCAAGCGCCATCGTCTCATCTTCATTCACCGTCATACTGTAACGTATACCACCTTTTGTAGGCAGTTTATGATGACTGTGCTCTACACGCCATCCGTGGATCACTTCAATCGAACCGTTGTCTCTCTCAAGCGGAAAAGTAATGTGTAAAATGTCATTGCATTGCTTCATCTGTTCTAACAGACCCTTATCGAACGTGGTATAAGCAGCAGCCTTATCGAACGCTTTGTTTACCTGCTCAAAAAATTTGTAATCACTCATTTTTCTCCTAAGATAGTTTATGGTAGCATTCTGTTTATTGTCGGGATAATGATATCCACTTTCAAATCAAATGTTCAATTCAGTTTCCACGTAGTTAGCATTCTCCAATCCTCCGGTGTTCCTTTACACTGAACTAAGCCAAGCCGGTTAATGAATACTTGCCGGGGTGCTTCTTTTTCTATTTTTCCAATCTCATCTGATATTTTACTGCAATTTACCCTGCTATACAGGTAGGAGATGTGCGGATATTCCTTTTTGGCAAAATCTCCATTGAAAGAATCATCTGCTTTTTTATGAAACTCCTGAAGTTCCGGTGTTGATCGAATACTGTGAGTTAACTTTTGGTATGGATTTGATGAGCACCGTACGGAGGTTGTATTTAATTTGAACGAAGAGATTCCACTTATTAAACCACTTATTGCTTTATTGATATTCTCTACTGACCAATCAGGAGTTCCGGCAAGTGTAATGTGGGGAGTGAAAAGAACGGACTGATAGGAATCAGCCAATCTTTGAATGATAGACTGGCATTGCGCGGTTGATTTGTCGTCTAACATCAACCATAAAGAATAATTGTCAATATATGGAAGATCAGCAGCGATCGAATTCAAATTTGGCGTTAACTCGCCTTTGCATCAACTTGGTCTGATGTATGAATGCTGAAGACATTGAATAGAAATAGAAAAGCAATAGAACCGATTGCTGCGTACATCAAAGGAGCAAATAGACCAAACCAAATAGAAATGACACCAATAATTACGGATCCAACAGCTCCCCATACTACATTACCAACCATGCCAATTCCGCGTTTAATCATCGCAAGGTCAACTAAAAACCCAACAAGCAGGCCTATAGAAATTAACCAATAGATAACAACGGTGTTCAATTCTTCCATGAATCAATCGAAGTTTTTGAATTATCTTTCATTTATAAGTTCAAAGGTACAAATTTTATCTTTTTATTCCTGTAGAACAGGCTAATTTTTTTATGGAAATTTCAGAAGATCATATCCGAAAAATCATCCATGTGGATATGGATGCGTTTTATGCCTCCGTGGAGCAGAGAGATTTTCCGGAATACAGGAATAAGCCGGTAATCGTAGGCGGTTCACCCCAAGGCAGAGGAGTTGTAGCTGCGGCCAGTTACGAAGTTCGAAAGTATGGCGTCCATTCTGCGATGCCAGCTGCCAGGGCGGTGAAACTTTGTCCACACGCAATTTTTGTAAAACCACGATTCGATGTGTACAAGGAGGTCTCTGAAAAGATCCGGGAAATCTTTTTTGAGTATACTGATCTCGTTGAACCGCTCTCGCTGGATGAGGCCTACCTGGACGTGACGGAAAATCACAAGAAGATTCCATCAGCTACGCTGATTGCAGGCCGCATCAAAAAGCAGATTAAGCAACAAACCGGTTTGACCGCTTCTGCCGGTGTTGCCTTTAATAAATTTCTCGCAAAAATTGCATCCGATCTGGATAAGCCGGATGGACTGAGTGTTATCACTCCGGATAAGGCTGAAAAATTCATCGAACAGCTTGAGATCGGGAAGTTCTTTGGGGTTGGTAAAGCGACTCAACGGAAGATGGAATCGCTGGGTATTCGAACCGGGGCCGATCTAAAAGAGTGGGATGAAGTAGACCTGGTGAAACAGTTTGGGAAATCCGGTCATCATTACTATAGAATTGTTCGGGGAATTGACAAACGGCGTGTCAAAACAGATCGAACACGCAAATCGATTGGCAAGGAGCGTACATTTTCTGAGGATGTTTCCGACCTCGAATGGATTCGTGAGTTCCTGACCGAGCTTTCCGAAAAGATATCTCAATCGATGGAGAAAATTGGGGCTGCAGGTAAAACCATCACCCTAAAAGTTCGTTATGAAGATTTTGAGACAGTCACACGGAGCTACACACTACATCATTATACAGATGATGCAAAAGAGCTGGCCGAAGTAGCAATTCGACTATTGGAAGAGACCGAAGCCGGTGCACGGGAGGTTCGTTTGTTGGGGATCTCCGTTTCCAGTTTGAACTTGAGAAAAAGCGGTGTAATCGGGAAACAGCTTGAGATTCCGTTTGAGGGGTTTTGATATGTACAACGGTCAGCCTGACCGTTATTTCTAAACCTGAAAAAGGAATCTTTATGATCGGACAAGCTGTCCGATGTACTTTGCTACGAATTATATGTATCCGGCAAATCATTTTCGTAGAGAACTACGTCTCCTTTTTGGCCTTCACTTTTTAGTAAATCATTGGCTTCAAATAATGAATTTACAACCCTGACATCTATCTCTTTTCCTTTTTCTGTCGATTGGATTCCTCTCAAAATCGGTTTGGTACGTTCTTCACCTACAAGAATGGCTACATCAATCTCGGATTCCCCAATCTGTCTTCCGAACTCTTCATTTTTATCTGCCTCTTTTTCGCCGAGCTCGATCATTCCCGGAGTGATAATAAACTTTCGTCCCTGCTGAAATGAACTCAACACTTCAACCGCATTTTTTGCGCCAACCGGATTTGAATTAAACGCATCATCAATCACCACAAATCCGTCACGATGTTTCAACTCTAAACGATGTTCAACCGCCTCCAACCTTGATGCTGCAAGAGCGATGGTTTTCAAACGGATATCAAACTCTCTGGCTACAGCTGCGCCTAACAATATATTTTGGATATTATGGTGGCCTAATAGCCGTGTCCTCACATTCTCGTTCCCGACCAACTCTCCATCTTCATTGTACCATTCCATCAAAAAAGAGGTACCTTCAGGTCCGGTTTGAATATTTGATGCTCGAATTGCCCCATCTTTCCCAACAAAAACAGTTTTCACGTCTTCGCGAAGATCCGACATTTTTCTGACGAGCAGATCATCTCCATTTAAAACGAGTATTCCCTCTTTTTTCAACTCCCTGGCTAATGTTGCTTTCTCATAAGCAATGACATCCTGAGAGCCAAATGTTTCGAGATGAGCAATACCTACATTTGTAATCACTGAAACATCGGGTTTGGCAAGATCACTCAACTCTTTGATGTTACCTTCGTAGCGAGCTCCCATTTCCAGAATGAGCACTTTATGGGATGCCTCAAGATGATTGTTTATCACTTTACAAATTCCCATCGGAGTGTTATAACTTCCGGGTGTGGTACATACGCTCATCCGCTCTTTCAGGAATGCATCAATTACAAATTTGGTGCTGGTTTTCCCGTAACTTCCGGTAATTGCAATCACTTTCAGGTGCGGAAGTGATGCAATCTTTTTCTTAGCCTGTTTTTTGAATCCGTATTGAATATAGAGCTCAACCGGTTTAAGAACCCATCCGAATATCCATACAAAAGCGGGAATGAGCATATCTACTAAAACCATCCCAAAACTCATAAAATAGGGTTCAAGCTCTACGAACGGTTCAGCAAAATCGCGTAATCGTAATACCTGGTATCCTAAATCAAGGAGTACATACCACAGAAAGAATAGTACAATTACGATAGGTATAGAGAGTCTCAACACTCTTGCTGTGAAAACAAGCGGCTTTTTTTCTTTTTCTTCGCGATAACGGGATGTACTTGTAAACCAAAACAGCGCAAATGTGCCCATGATAATTGCGCCGGACGTGAGTGTAACCCGGTCGGCCAAAAGGTACACCATCACCAAAATGACAATATTGAACAGCAGATGCTCTATCGTAACTCCTTTCGAAAATAGATGTGTAGAAAACCACTGCCGAAATTCGTGGGTTTTATAACCAACTTGCTGGAACATCTGCAGGTGGTATCTAAGGCGATAGATTGAGTGACGGATAAAAACGGCGATTAACAAAAAAACAAACCCGTTTACGAGTAGCGTATAAAATTCCAAATTCTGTAAATCGAAGATTAATAGATTATTAGCAGGTCGAATTAGATTCCTTAATCCTTTATATTAGCCATGCTTGGGTACTAACTTACACCCCGAAGTGTCGGGATGCTAAGATGGTTTAAGTTACTTACTTGAACCTGTTAAGGTGTTAATTGAACAACCTTACAATTAAATGAATGTATAAGATATAAAAAACATCTGCGAGAAGATGTTTCATAACTGAACGAAAAAACAGCCGGAAAGTTTTCACTTAAATTTGGCTTTCCGCAAATCAAAAAAACTATTTGACGCATGAAATTGATTATCCCTATGGCCGGCAGAGGAACACGGGTTCGGCCTCATTCTCACACAACTCCCAAACCATTATTGCCCGTTGCCGGGACTATGATTGTTGAACGGATCGTGGAAACTTTTGGCCGCACACTCGACCGAACTATTGATGAGATCGTTTATATTCTCGGGCCCGATTTTGGCCAGGAGATCAAAGATACACTAAAAAAAATGAGTGATCGGCAAAATGCCAAAGCTACATTCCGTGTACAGCACGAGGCTCTTGGAACTGCACATGCCGTTTACTCGGCAAAGGAAGATCTCGACGGTGAAGTCATCATCGTTTTTGCGGATACTCTTTTTGACTCGTATGACAAAGTATCTGTTGAGGATGCCGACAGCGTAATCTGGCTGAAAGAAGTTGAAGATCCGTCAAGGTTTGGTGTAGCTGTTCATGAGGGAAACAAAATCACCGACTTCGTTGAAAAACCCAGCAAACCAATCTCAAACCTTGCCATTATCGGCGTTTATTATTTCAAAGAAGGAAATGATCTTCAGAAAGAGATTGAGTACCTGTTGGAAAACAGAGTGACCGGCCATGGTGATGAATATCAGCTGACTGATGCGCTGGATCGCCTATTGAAAGACGGCAAAGTTTTCAAAAAAGCTACAGTTGATGAGTGGCTTGATTGTGGTACTCTGCCCGCATGGCTCGAAACCACCGGCGAGATCTTAAAGAAAGAGAAGCATGATTACGATTCCTATGAGGATAGCATCATCCATCCGCCTGTATTTATTGGTGATGATGTAGAGATCAATGGTAGTGAAATTGGTCCGAACGTGAGCATCGAAGCCGGTTCAACCATTCACAACAGCACCATTAAAAATTCGATTATCCAAGAGCAGGCCACCATCGAAAATTCCGACCTTGAGAAATCAACAATCGGTAAGCACGCTCAAACGAAGCGAGCGAAGGGCACGTTTCATATTGGGGACCACTCCATTATTAAGCAGCGGTAGATGATTAACAAGTTCCTCGGCTGTTAAGTCCACCTTGCCTGTCCCAATCCTGCAGCGGCTGCCGAATTTTATCTTTGAGCAGTAATAACCAGGACGAATTTTTAAGGTTATTCAGCAGGCGAAAAAAATCGTAGGCCGAGGCCATGGCAAAGCCTTAAACAAAATCATCCAGGTCCCGATTCTTATTGGCTCCTTTAAGCACATCGTGAATGTCCTCATGGGGTTCTTCGGGTTCGAGATGGAGGGTAACAACCGCATCACTGTGAATGGCATCGATCAACTTTCGTTCCAGAATCGTAGCATCATGATGGGCTTTTTTAAGACTTACATCCGGCTTGAATTCAACATGTAATTCAACCCAGGTTGTTTGACCGGAGGTGCGATGTCTAAGATGATGCCAACTGTTTATGGTGCCGGGCAACTCATCTTCCAAAATTGCTAACAATGCATCATGAACCTCCGGATCACGCGTATCCATGATTCCTTTTACGGAATATTTGATGAGTTTAAAACCCTCGTAAAAAATGAATAGAGCTATGGAAATACTCACAATCGTGTCGAGGTAGATCCATCCAATCCACTGAATCAGCAGAAGTGTGATGATGACGCCCGCACTAGTCCATACATCGGTTAAAACATGCTTTCCATTGCTTTTTACGATAACATTATTTTCCTCTTCACCAACTTTTCGGAGGTAAAGGCCCAATACCAGGTTGATTGTTGCAGCCAAACCAACCAGATACATCCCCACACCCAAATTCTGGAGTTCAAAGCCAAAAATAAGGTTTTGTATAGCCAGGTAGAGTATCGAGAAAGCTGCGAGAATGATCACAGCACCTTCAACCCCAACCGATAAAAATTCGATCTTTTCGTGGCCATAAAGATGATCTTCATCGGCCGGTTTCATGCTCAGAAAAAACCCGTATAACACAAAACCAACGGCAAATACATGTACCACGGACTCTGCCGCATCAGACATGGCCGTTGTGGAATCTGTTAAATAATAAGCACCCAACTTTGCACAGAGTGACAAAAATGAGATCAGAAAACTGATCGTCAGAGCCTTCCGGGCACGATTTTGATTATACATCGCTCTTTGATTCTGCATTGAACATGGTAATCTTTAATTAAAATTAAAGATCTGAAATATAAAGTTTGACTGAAACTTTAAACCCTAATTAGTTCTGAATGCTTCGTTGAATGTTTTTATTTTTACAAGCTAACAAAAAATTGAATTGCTTTGATCGATATTCCAGAAAAACATAAAACAATTTTTAAAACTATAGGTGAAGCTGCGGACTCATTAGATCAACGAGTGTTTGTAGTTGGGGGATATGTGCGTGATTACTACCTTCAAAACCGGGATTCAGAAAGCAAAGATATCGATTTTGTAACAGTAGGCTCGGGTATCCAGCTTGCCAAAAAAGTAGCTAAAAAGCTGAATACATCCACTATTTCGTTATTTAAACAATTTGGAACCGCCCAGGTGAAATATGGGGATCTGGATCTTGAATTTGTGGGTGCCCGCAAGGAAAGTTATCGCAGGAATTCACGTAAACCTATTGTGGAGGACGGCACACTCGAAGATGATCAGCTTCGACGCGATTTAACGATTAATGCACTATCGTGGTGTTTAAATCCTGATTCTTTTGGAGTTCTTCATGACCCTTTTGAAGGCATTCAGGATCTTCAAAATGCGATCATTCGCACGCCTATCGACCCTGAAAAAACTTTTGATGATGATCCTCTTCGGATGATGCGAGCTGTTCGATTCGCCACTCAACTGGATTTCTCAATTGAGGATGAAACGATGAATGCCATCAAAAAAATGGCTCCAAGATTATCCATCATTTCTAAAGAACGAATCATCGATGAGCTGAATAAAATTGTGATGGCCCCCACACCCTCCATAGGGTTTGCTCTTTTGATGAAATCCAATTTGTTAAACCAATTTTTCCCTGAAATGGTGAATCTGAAAGGGGTAGATGAGAAAAAAGGGCAGCACCATAAAGACAATTTCTGGCATACTCTAAAAGTTCTGGATAATACTGCCGAAGTCAGCGACAATCTCTGGCTTCGATGGGGGGCAATCATGCACGATATCGCCAAACCTGTAACAAAGAAATTCATTAAAGGAACAGGGTGGACTTTTCATGGACACGATGCCGTCGGGGCAAAATGGGTACCACGAATTTTCAGGCGGCTTGGCCTCCCCCTTGATGAGCGTATGAGATATGTAAAAAAACTGGTTCGTCTCCACCTGCGCCCAATTGCACTTGTATCTGATGAAGTAAGCGATAGTGCAGTACGACGATTAATCTATGAAGCCGGGGATGAAATTGATGACCTGATGACCTTATGTCGTGCAGATATCACCAGTAAAAATGAATGGAGAGTACAAAAATATCTCCAAAATTTTGATCGGGTTGAGAAGAAAATTGAAGAGGTGGAGGAGAAAGACCGAATCCGAAAATGGAAAAATCCCATCGGTGGTGAAGAGATTATGGAAACCCTGGATGTGGAACCCGGGCCAATTGTGGGTGAAGTAAAAGAGACCATAAAAAATGCTATCTTAGACGGGGAAATTGCAAACAATCATGATGAAGCCTATCAATATTTACTTCAAATAAAAGATCAGTTTCTCAAAAAGAAAGATTAACTTCTTCAACAATTTATGGATTATCACACAATTATCGGTTTAGCTGCCGGATTTTGTACTACAATTGCTTTCCTTCCTCAAGCTCTTAAAACCTGGAAGACCAAATCAGCCAAAGATCTCTCTCTGAGCATGTATTCAGTTTTTTGCACAGGCATCGTTTTATGGCTTACCTATGGAATTATGATTCAGGATATTCCGATCATTCTTACAAATGTTATTTCCATGATTCTGGCATCCAGCATTCTGTATTTTAAATTAAGTTTTAAAGACTAATCAAGTCTGTTATATGTGGATTGCCAACTCGTACGCAAAAATAAACCTGGGCCTTCATGTTTTGGAGCGCCTGCCAACGGGATATCACAGCATCGAAACCGGTTTTTGTTTTATTGAGTGGAATGATCGATTTGAAGTAAAAGAGAGTAATTCCTACGATTTGACTCTTTCCAACCCATCTATTCCTATTGATGAAAGAAATCTGATCACGCAGGCGTATAATGCCTTCGATCGCTATATAGGACTGAATAACCAATACTCATTTAATGTCATAAAAAATATCCCGGCCGGTGCCGGCCTGGGTGGTGGAAGCAGCAATGCTGCATTAACACTTCGCATTTTAAATAAACTGGAAAAAACCGGCCTTTCGAGCGATGAGCTGATTGATCTGAGCCGAGATCTCGGGGCAGATATCCCCTTCTTTGTAAAAGGAAAACCTGGACTTGGAACGGGGTTGGGTAATGAAATAGAACCCATGGATATTCAACCTGATGGGTGGATCCTGACTGTCTACCCTGATTTCGAATCATCTACAGCAGAAGCGTACCAGCATTGTGAACCGAACCCAAATCCTGAATTTTCTATCAAACGAATTTTAACAGAGGAGGAATTGGAGGAGTGGCGATATCTTCTACAGAATGATTTGGAACCTCCCGTTATCGCCCGTAATCACCTGATAGGCAACATCAAAGATCAACTTTATGATTTTGGTGCGGCTTATTCAGCCATGAGCGGAAGCGGTTCTTCAGTTTTTGGGATTTTTGAACAGGATTTTGTTGCAATTCAGGCGTATGAGTCGTTTCATAAGCTTGGATTTGCTACAAATTTAACAAAACCCAGATTCACGCCCGATCACGGAATTTATTTAAAAGAAGTTTGAAGTATTATATTTGAAAACTATAACAGTGCAAGCGTCTGGCCTGTGCTATTTGAACCTAAAGGCATTAAAAATTACTGGATGTCATTTTGAACTTGATTCAGTATGACAGTCAAAAAAATTAAAATGATTTAACCGTTTAATTACATGACAAAAAAGAAAAATATTGACCCCCGAAGCGGAATGGATATCGATTCCTTCCGAGAGGATATAAGACAGCATCTTAAATATACACTCTCAAAAGACACCTTCTCTGCAACAGAGTGGGATAATTACCGCAGTGTGGTTTTGGCGGTTATGGATCGTCTACATGAAAGATGGATTGATACACAGCAGCAATATTATGATGACAATGTAAAGCGTGTGTACTATCTCTCGATGGAATATCTTATTGGGCGACTCCTGGACAATATGCTCATTAATCTCGGGCTCCAGGATGTCGCTGCAGAAGCGATGGAAGATGTTGGACTGGATTACGATAAAATCCGAACCACAGAGTGGGACGCCGGACTTGGTAACGGGGGTTTAGGCCGACTTGCAGCCTGTTTTCTTGATTCCATGGCAACACTCGGAATTCCGGCTACAGGCTATGGAATTCGTTATGATTATGGAATTTTTTATCAATCAATCCAAAATGGATACCAGGTTGAAAAACCCGATCTGTGGTTGAGATATGGAAATCCCTGGGATATTGTGCGCCCAAAGATTCAGTATGATGTTCCATTTTATGGAAATTCGCATGCTTACCACGATGAAGATGGCGAATTGCAATTCGAATGGCGAGATACGCATGATGTTCTCGCAGTGGCTTACGACACACCAATCCCCGGCTTTAAGAATAATGTGGTAAATAACCTGCGCCTCTGGAAAGCAACCTCTTCCTCTTCCATCGACCTGAAGAGTTTTAACCAGGGACAATACATTGATGCAGTTCGGGATACGCAGTTGAATGAGAATATTTCGCGCGTTCTCTATCCAAATGACAAAGTGTTTGTGGGGCAGGAACTTCGTCTGAAACAGGAGTTTTTCCTCGTTGCCGCATCCATGCAGGATATCTTGCGGCGATTCAAAAAAACAGAAGGTGACTGGAGAAACTTGCCGAATAAAATTGCCATTCAGTGTAATGACACTCATCCGAACCTGGCTATTCCTGAGCTGATGAGATTTTTGGTGGATGAAGAGGATCTCCCCTGGGACACAGCCTGGGATATTACAACTGAAACGATGGCCTACACGAATCATACTTTGCTACCCGAAGCACTTGAAAAATGGCCTGTATCTCTGCTTAGAAATCTTCTTCCACGACATCTCCAGATTATTTATGAAATCAACAGCCGATTCCTTGAAAAGGTACAGGCAAGTTCGGGTGATGACCGTGGCAAAGTGAGTCGAATGTCGATTATTGGTGAGGGTGAAGACCCCGTTGTGCATATGGCGCATCTTGGAATTGTGGGATCTCGAAAAATCAATGGCGTAGCGGCACTTCACAGCGATCTTTTGAAGAAAACCCTCTTCCGTGATTTTTATGAGATGTTCCCCGAGCGCTTCACCAATAAAACGAACGGTATTACTCCGCGCAGATGGCTGCGACAGTGCAACCGTGGGCTTTCAGACCTGATTACCGAGAAGATTGGTGAAGATTGGGTGACACACTTGGATCAATTGAGACAGATTGAGGAGTTCGCTGAAGACCAAGATTTCGTGAAAAAGTTTGTTGAAATCAAACAAGAAAACAAACAGCACCTGGCGGATTATATTAAAGAGAAGCGGGATATAGATGTTGACATAAACTCTATGTTCGACATCCAAATCAAGCGGATACATGAGTATAAGCGTCAGTTTATGCTCACTCTTTATGCCATTACATTGTATAACCGTATCAAAGAGAATCCGGACCTGGATATTGTTCCACGCACGATTCTCGTTGCAGGAAAAGCAGCGCCGGGATATACGATGGCCAAGCTGTTTATCAAACTAATGAATGATGTAGGTGAAAAGATCAACAATGATCCCGATGTAAACGGCAAACTAAAATTCATCTTCCTCGCGAATTACAGCGTTACACTCGCTGAGAAAATGATTCCTGCTGCAAACCTTTCAGAACAGATTTCAACAGCCGGGTTTGAAGCATCCGGTACCGGCAATATGAAGTTTGCTCTCAACGGTGCGCTTACCGTTGGTACTCTTGACGGTGCAAATGTCGAGATCAAAGAAGAAGTTGGAGATGAAAACATCTTCATCTTTGGGAAAACCGTGGATGACGTCGACAAACTTCGTCACCAGGGATACAACCCCTGGGAGTATTATGAGGGGCATCCTGAACTCAAAAAGGCAATCGATCAGATTCGCGATGGTTTCTTTAATGAGGATAAAGAACTCTATCACCCGATTATCGACTCTTTGCTGAATAAAGGAGACTATTTCCTGGTATTGGCTGATTATGAAGCGTATATAAACAAACAGGCCGAAGTGGATGAGCTCTACAAAGACCAGGATGAATGGAACCGAAAAGCGATTCTGAATACGGCTCGTGTCGGTAAATTTTCTTCCGACCGTACGATTCGGGATTATGCCGAAGAGATCTGGCGCGTTGAGGTGGATCAGTAATTCGTTTATAGCCGTCTGGCCGCATCGAACGGTCTGACGGTTACATGCTTGCGTCTTCAGTCATCGGATCAGTATTATATTGGATTTGATAAGTTCGAATTTATTGAACTCATCCGATGACTTTCTTACTCATACCAAAGGTCTCCTTCGGTACGAAATCCTGAAACTTTGCTTCATATTAAGGAATCACTAAAGCTATAAAAGACAAATCGAATCTAACTGTTTGCACTTTCTAACGCCTCAGTCTCCCTATGGAATTCCCCTCCTAAAACGTTCTCTCAGCTCAACAATGTATATTCCCAGGTTATCACGAACTTCCTTTCCCCGCTCATAAAACTCTTGAAAGGTCTCCCGGTCAAGTAAATCTTTATTTCTCAACTCCTGAAGTGCCTCCAACATGCGATTAGCGGCATTCAGGCCTCGTTTGCAGTTTGCAATATTTCCGCCTAAAGAATCCAGTTCGAACCCCATTCCAAACCCACCGGAAATTTTAGCCGGAGGTATGATAACCGATCTTGCAAATAGATGGATAGATTCATCGTTTTCATTCTCAAATCTATTTTCAATGAGGTTTATACAATCAATCGAAAATTCGTACGCTAACTGATAAACAGGTAGATTTTCGAGACTGTTTAATTCATAAGATTCAAAACCGGTTGATTGTTTCCATTCCTCCCCCTCTTCTATAATATCAACATCCAAAAATTCATCCCATTTGTCATCATCTTCCGTTTCATCCAACAGATGATCCCATCCCATCTCTTTTGCGATGATGTTATCCCTGTCCGGGTGATCCAGGTACTTTTCAAAAAGTTGAGAATATTTTTCTGTACGTTTATCGGCCTCTCTCATAAATTCTTCCCACTGAAACTCATCCCAGATATCAGGTTCTTCATGATTTCCAAAAGCAGATTCTTCGTTAAATTCACTCATAGTATTTTTCATTATTAGGTTTATTTGTATGAACCGAAAATGAGGAATTCCTTACAATATTTGTGAATATTCATCAGCACCAACTTAGAAAAGCGAATAAACCGGTAGTTGAGTATCAGAATTGTGTGTTCCGAGGTAGAGTATCGGAACGAGTAAGAGAAGAGAGAACTTAAAGATTGAGGCACAAGCGAGAGCGCTTGCGCCATTCTATAAGCACTTATACTATTCTATAAAATTACTCCAGGACAAACCTAAACGTAATGGTACCCCATTGAGGTTCTTGGGGTACTCCTGATGGAAGTCGGGAAAAACGCCAGCTTCGAAGAGTTCGCATCACTTCGCGCTCCAGTTCAGGATTCATTTTTTTGAGGGGTATAACTCGTCCGAGTGAGCCATCCGGGTGTACTTCAAACCGGATGGTAATGACAGCTTCTTCATTTGTTTGATTATTCGGAAGCGGCTGCACCATCGGGGTTCGGTTTAATTCTCCCTCCCACTGCAGGTCATAGGGAGCAGACTTATCGGGTGTATTGCCGGGGCCCTGATCTACATTCGGATCACCGGATGTTCCCCGTTCATCTCCACTGTCTTCAACACCCTCTTCAATTTGTTCGTCTTCCTGTGTTTGCGGAGGCACTACTTCCTCAACCACTTCTTCGGTCTCCTCTTCATTCTCAGGGTTGATCACATCCGTTTCCGGTGTTTCTACTGTCTCTTCTTCCGGGATTTCCTCTTCCTGATCGGGCAGATCTACAGGTTTCGTGGTTTCCTCAACCGGGTTTTGAGGCGTCTCGGCAGGCTGAGTAATCTCAGGATCAACTTCTTCCGGTTCCACTTCGGAGGGATTTGGCCGGGTTGCAACTTGCTCGTTTTGAACCTCAGACTGCTGAGCAAGCGTACCGCTCCTAAACTCTCCAAGAGTAACCTCCATGAATGCGGCACGGTTCATATCTGGTTCAATCGTATAAAGTATCGCGATGATCAGAATAACGATATGGATTGCCGCTGTTATTCCAACTCCAAAACGATCTTCCTCGTCAATATGGCTTTTAATCCATTCAAGCATACATTTTAATTTCTCTCTGTCGCCATGATAATATTCATATTCAAAGCCTTCCCGATATTCATTGCGCGAACGGCGTCATCCACGCGTGCATCACGGTCGGCACGTACTACTAACGAAGCACCAGGCTTTTCCTGATATGCCTGTCTAATTGCATTCGATAGCGAGATGCGATCAACCTGCTCTCCATCCACAAAAAAGTTTCCTTCCGGGGTTACTGCTACGGAAATTTGTTGAGCCTGTGAACTCACACTCGATTCGGCTCGGGGGACATTTACCCTTATTCCAAAATTCGTAACGAATGAAGAGGTCAACAGGAAAAAAATCAAGAGCAGAAGGATTATATCCGTTAAAGAGGATTGGGAAAACATGGAAAGAGGTTCCATGACATTCCGGTCTTCACGAAAATTCATTTATGCCTCCTGGCCTTGACGATTTTTCTTTGAAGGTGCCTGTAAAAGGTCCACGAAATCAGCTGAAGCATTTTCAAGCTCAAAAATCATCCGATTGATCTTTCCAAGCAGATAGTTGTAGAAACCATAAGCAATAATACCCACAACCAAACCGGTGGCGGTTGTAATAAGAGCTTCCCAAATCCCCCCGGCCAAAACACTTGGATTCACATTTCCCTGGAGTGATTGTATATCCATAAATGCTCGAATCATACCTGTTACGGTACCGGTAAAACCGATCAATGGTGCAACACCTGCAATTGTCGCCAGCCAATTCATTTTCTTTTCAAGAAGATAGATCTCTTTTTTACCGGCGTTGTGAATCGCATCTTCAATATTGCTGATGGGACGTCCCAATCGCCGAATACCGGCTTTTAAGATTCTTGCAAGTGGTTTATCAAACTGTTCGCAGTATTGAATTGCACGCTCCTGGCTACCCGATTTTAACAGTGTTTCTATACTGTTGAGGGTTTGGTTGATATCCATTTTTGAATTTTCAAGTGTTCTCCAACGCTCGGCGATCACATATATCGCAAGGATGGAGAGAATGAAAAGTGGAATCATCAGAAGGCCGCCCTGGGATAAAATGTCGAAGAATGACATAGTAGACTCCTCCTGGAGCATTTCAGCAAGTGTATCGGCTTCGGTGGTCTGAGCCTGGAGTAGAAAAATGTAGATGATATTCATGAAGGTTATTAATTGATACGTATTCTTTGAATGAAGTTTTGAGTACTATATGGTGTAGGTAATTGAGTTGTGGCTTGCTGTGCATCACCAAGTGTTTCAAACTGGCCTACACTAACGCGCCAAACATTGTTCTCATATACCGTTCTTGAAGATAAAATTACTCGATAACCGTCAGCACGAAGCTGTTCAGCAGCTTGCTGTGCATTACTTTCATTTCTGAATGAGTGGACAACGATGGAGTACCCGCTGTTAGCTTCCTCAATAACTGAACCAATCAAACCATACATGGCTTGATCGGTCTCAGAAGCTGAAACGCCGGTATTAGATACCACTTCACTTTCTGTACCTTGATTCGCCCCTGGTTGTTCCGCAGAAGCTTGGTTATCGGCAGTCATCTCTTGATTTGATCCCGTTTCCTGATCACCGGTTTGGGATTCGGACGGATCTAATACATTGGCCTCACTATCACTATCGTCTGTACCCGGTTCCATTTGGGATACCGGGGTTTGAGTTGTCTCCACTGAACTTTGTGATTGTGTTCCGATGTAGTAAAAATAGCCGCCGATCAATACTGCAACCAGAACAATGGCGATCAGTATAAATACACCTGTATTATCTTTTTTCTTAACAGCTTCCCTTGAAGCGGGTTTAATATCTTCTAATTTAGTTCGCGTTTCCTCTTCCTCTGCTACCGGTTCTTCAAGTGGTTTAAGAGCTTCATCAGAAAATGGATCCGTAATAATATCTTCGTCAGCTTCATCTATTCCTTCACTGTCTTCATCATCCTCATCTAAATCAAAAGGGGCTTCTTCTTCAGCCTTCTTAGTTTTTTTGATTTCTTCTTTTGGTTCTTCAGGCTCTTCAAAAGAAGAAGCAAATGGATCCTCGTCCACTTCTTCCGAGCCTTCAACTATCTGATCTTCAATATCCTCATCAGTATCAGAAATAGAGGTGTCTCTTTCAGGTTTTAACTCAACAGGTTTCATTCCTGCATATTTAAAGCTTATTTCAGTACTTAATTCATCGGCCGGATCGAATCGAAGCTCGCCCTCTTCATCAAAGTAAAAAAGGCCAAACTCTTTTATCTCTAACGCTTTACCCCGTTTTGCAGCATCTAAAATCCGCTCAATTAGCTGATCTAATTGAGTTTCAATTTCCTCCTCGTTCATGCTGGTTTTTTCAACCAGAAGATCAACAAGCTGCTTTCTATCAATTGTCATAAGAGATTCTGATATTTGATTTAAATTCAAGAACATCTTCCGGCGGCATCATGACAACTTTTCCATTATCAAATGTTTTCTGATATTGTTCTCTGTGAACAACTTCAAATTGCCCTAATCCCTCCAACTCAACTCGATTTTTGTTGACAAACTGCTCCCTCATTACATCCTTAAAAGCTATTAAGAATTCTCTGTTCATAAATTTCTAAAATAGAAACGTCAAACCAACAAAGCCCTGGAACCCTCGTTCCTCGTATCCTTGCCAGAGTTGATAGTTGTCGTTCAATAAATTAACAAGTTTGCCGTAGACACCGAATTGATCAGTTAAAGATAACTCAAAACGTCCGCCAATCAAGAAATTAGAATCTATACTATCTCCAATGTGATCTTTCCTGCCGCCTGCAAACTCTCCCCATCCTTCCAACAGCAGATTGTCTTTGGCTCGTAAAGATAGAGCTGCATTAATTCCGACCGTTTCTGTATACGGAATACGATCATCATTTGACAGCCTTGGAATTTGCCAGTAACCGTCGGCACTAAACCAGAGCACATCAGCTTTCAAATCCTGCGTAAAGCCGCCATAAACTTTAAAAATCGTAGCGTCCTGGAATTGCGCAGTATAATACCCGGCGTCGATGTCTGCAATTTCCATCGGATCACTTTCACGGCTATAATAGAGATAATTTTTTATATCCTGAAAAGAAGCCCCGCCTACAATTTTGGTTCCTACAAAGGGTTCCATCTCCAGTTCTCCCAGTGCCCGCATTTCATACTGGTGTTCTATCGGAGAATTTACACTAAAAAACCGATTTTCGCTTCTTATATCTGAATAGGTTTGATAGGCAGGTGCAGCGGACCCTTCCACATTTATCTCCAGACCCCGGAACAGGGTATGCTTAATTTGGGCTTTTGGGGAGAAGTACACGGTAAAATCGTTTACGGCATCGGTAACACCGCTGGCTCCAAGGCTCACCTGTACATCCGTTTTATAGTTAAAAAGTCGCTCATAACTCGCCGAGAGTGTGCTTACGGACCATGAATAACTATCTGAAAAAAGAGGGCTTGTTGAACCAATTTTAGTTTGAAGATTTAAAGAATGAATTTCATAGAGGTGATTACCCAAACGGGAATAGTCAGCTTCAAAGGTTCCTCCCGCCTCTGTAGCGGTTTCCTCAAACGCACTCAAACCGGATGTTGTAGAATATTCATCAAAAAAGCCACTTGCGGAAACAGTTGTACCGGACATGGAAGTTGATGCGACCTCTACATCTGCCGAGCCATTAAAACCCAGCCGGGTGATTTTTGTATTCGTATCCAGCAATTCTTCAACATCGGTATCTAATTGCAGTTGGTGATTAAAATCGGACATTGCACCGGCTTTTATTATCAGGTTGGTGCGATCAGAAATTCGATTAAATGACTTGAGTGATGCATCTGCAAACCTGTACGACGTGTTAACTGATTCATCGTGTCCGTCGGAAGATGTGAAGTGAATATCCGTTGAAATCCAGTTACTTTCACTCAATTTAGCTGTTGCAAATGCATCCACTTCCGGGGTGATATAACTACCCACTCCGGCGCGTATGAATGCATTTTTGGGCATCGCATAATCAAGCATATCGTACTCAGGCGGATCTGGCCGGCTCAGCTGGCCGATTGGGAGATTGGCTACAACCGTCTCTTCATCTTCAATAAACGGCATTCGATTTGGATCGATCTGGAAAACTCTCGGGCGGGGATTGAACCCTAAAATCGGCTGGCGACGAAGGCCGGGAAAACGTGCCTGGAATTGACTTCGAATCTCAATATCCTGTGGATTGATATCCGGCAGCAATGACTGATCTTGTTCACTTTGAGCTTGCTGGGCAAAAACCGGGCTCACACAATAAAGGGAGGTTAGTAATAGGATTCCAAAGATAATGCCTTTTTGCATAATTGAGATGATTCTGTAGGCTTTTAAACAAGTTTGCTTCAAATATGAGCTTATTGAATATATAACTTTTAAAGATACGATTTGTTCACTGAAAATTTAACAAGTATCCATATCAGGCGTTTTTAAGTGTGTAATATTTATCCCACCACAATGAAAGTGGGCCAATTAACAATACGGTCGCAATTGTGATTGCATGAGTTACCGTAGCATATGTCAATGCTTCAACCAGCGGCACCTCGTATAATAAATGCAAACTTTGCTGAATAAAAAGGTGATAAGAACCAACAGCACCCGGAGTCGGAACACTTACACCTATTGATGAAACGATGGTGATAACAATACTATCGCTGAATGTAAGTCCATAGACGTCTTGCATACTCATCATATAAAACGGCAAATAGGTCATAAAAATATAGCCGGTCCATATTCCGGCTGTGTATAACAAAAAAGCCGGCCATTGCTTAATTCGCCGGAGAGATATCATCCCTTCACCAAACGATTTGGCAGCATTGATAACCTTTATAAGCACCGGATTTTCAATGATTTGTTTCCGATCTAAGAAAATCATAAACCTGTAAAACAGAATCATACCGATCCCTATTATAATGAATACAATCGGAATCCAGATATATTGTTTCCATGACCAGTTTTCTAAACCAAATACGGTCTGAAGTATTTCAAAATCACTGACGAGCAAAAATGAGATTACCAAAATCAAAAAAAACATCGTTAACAAATCGAAAAACCGTTCGGCTACAATCGTGCCAATTAGATTTCCGCTGCTAATCCCCTCCTTTCTTGCCACATAAACCGGCCTTGAAATTTCACCAAGCCGAGGCACAAACGTATTGACTACATATCCCAGCATCACACCTGCAAAAAGAGTGGTTCGATTGATTTTCTGCCCGTGATCAACCAAAAGCAACCGCCAGCGTTCGGCCCGTAAGTAGTGGCTCAGAGGTAATAAAATCAAAAAAAGGGGAAGCCAGTAAAACGTAACATCCGAAATTTTATCCCAAAGTTCTGCAAATTCAACATTTCGAAATGCCAGCCAGAGAAACAGTCCGCCTATTAGTACAGAACCGGTAATTTTCAGGAGTTTTGACTTCATCAGGAATCGTGACGTAAATCGATCTCCTCTGCGTCTTCGGGATACTGAAACTGAAATATTTCAGAAGTTTTTTGGATGAATGAGCCTTCGTTAAAAATTGTAACCAGCTCGTTTTCAACCTGATCGATGGCAACAATTCGGGTTGGAATACCGGAGGGATTCAAAAAGATAAACACACTCATAAAGATAGAGAAGGGATCGTCCGAGGTCAGTTCAATGATGGTTTGATTCTCTTCACTTTGCTCTTCAACAGAGTAGGAATCGTCCACGCCCTGGAGCATCCTTGAGGGAGCAAAATCGTCTTCCTCTTCAATATAATCGCTTGTAATGACCCTGTTTTTTGTGCTGTCATAAACTTTTGAGATCTCGCCATCAACAAGCATGACACTTTCACCACTTCTCATTTTATACTGTTGTTTCCCCACCCAAATCTTTCCTTCAGTAATTTGTTGATCACCTGTGAAAGTATCGTTGTATTCGTGGATAAAATCCGCTTCAAACACCAGGCCATCCTCAAATTTTTGCTTCAGCTGGTCAAATTGAGGCGTATCCTGTGCAACCCCAAGTGCCGGGGCAAGTACAACAATCAGCAGTAGAATCGTAACTTTAAATGCCAAGTTCATTAAATATCTCATCCAGTTCTTCTTCTTCAGAAATTTTCACGTCACGCGCAGTACTTCCTTGAAACGGCCCGACAACCTCGGCATTGTATAGCTGGTCGATAATTCGCCCGGCCCGGTTATAACCGATCTTTAATTTTCGCTGTAGTAAGGAAACAGATCCCTGCTGATGCAGAACTACAAGCTTGGCAGCTTCTTTAAACAGTTCGTCAATTTCATCCAGCGGATCGGGAATTCCGGGCTCCTCTTCTTCAATGACAGGCAGGTGAAATGGTTTTTTGTACCCTTTCTGGTTTCCGATATAGGATGTAATTTTCTCAACTTCCGTTGTAGATACGTAGGCGTTCTGTATACGAGTCATTCCCGCCCCATTTGAGAAAAGCATATCACCACTTCCCACAAGCTGGTCGGCTCCGCCGGTATCCAAAATCGTACGCGAATCCACTTTTGAAGCTACCTGGTAAGCCATTCGCGCCGGGAAATTGGCTTTGATTGTTCCTGTAATTACATTTACAGATGGACGCTGCGTAGCCACTACCAAGTGAATTCCAACGGCCCTTGCAAGCTGAGCAATCCGGGCTATCGGCTCTTCGATCTGTTTACCTGCGGTCATCATCAGGTCGGCCAGCTCATCTATCACAACTACAATGTAGGGAAGATGCCTGTGACCAAGCTCTTCGTCCAGCTCATCATTGTCGAACTTTTTATTGTAAGCTTTAATGTCGCGAACCATCGCCATTTTGAGCAGATCATAACGCTCGTCCATCTCTTTTGTAATGCTTTGAAGCGTTTCAAGAGCGGTATCCGTATCGGTAATAATCGGTTCTTCAGAACCTGGCAGAAATGCCAGGAAATGATTTTGAATATTCCGGTAAAGCGATAGCTCAATCTTCTTCGGATCGATGAGTACAAACTTTAAGTCATCGGGATGGCATTTATAGAGCAAGCAGGTAATAATTGTATTGATTCCAACCGTTTTTCCCGATCCCGTAGCCCCCGCAATCAGCAAGTGAGGCATTTTGTTGAGATCCACCATGTACACTTCGTTCTCAATAGTTTTACCCAGCGCAATGGGTAGTGCATATTCAGTTTCAACAAATTTCTTGGTATTCAGAACGGTTTTAATATAAACCGTCTCGCGAGTTTTGTTCGGCACCTCAATTCCTACGGCAGATCGGCCCGGAATCGGCGCCATGATACGCAATCCATGAGCCGCCGTTGCCATTTTCAGGTCGTTTGCATAACTCTGAATCTTGCTGATTTTCACATCCGGTGCGGGCTCAATTTCATAGAGCGTAACCGTGGGACCCACAATGGCGTTGATACTGAGAATCTCGATCTTGTGCCGTTTCAGCTTCTCGAGAATAATCTTCTTGTTGATTTTGATCTCCTCGAGATCTACATCATTCCCTTCGTTGGGCGGAGAGTCCAACAGATCCACCTGCGGGAATTTATATTTGATGACGGGAACTTCTTTTGCTTTCTGCTTATTCTTTCGATCTAACTCTTTTGCACTTGCCTCTTCATCGCCTTCACCTACAATCACCGAAATTTCAACGTCATTATCCTCTGAATTGGGATCGACCTCTGAATCAGTTGCCCGTTCAAGAACCGCTCTTGGTGGTTTATTTTCAAGATCGGCACTCTCTTTTTTCCGTTCCAGCTCCCGCTTGCGATCTATCTCCTGCGACTGCTCAACAATTTCATCAATCGTTCGTGTGCGCCGCTCCTCTTCTCTTTTTTGAGAGGAATTCTTCTGAGCCTCTTCGGCTCTTCGCTGCCGTTCTACCCTTGTTGTAGGTTGTGTTTGGGTTTGAGATTCTGGTTGCGGACTTTCCTTCTTTTGGGGTTTCAATCGGTTCAGGAAATCAAAAGAGAAATTCGGGGACCACCCCTGTATACGATCAATACTTTTTTGGATATCGCGATCAATCAAAATAAAGAGAGAGACAAACAGGAGAACAAAAAGGATAATGATCGATCCGATGCCTGTGAGGTTCTGAAGTATGCTTGAAAAATAGATCCCAGACTTCCCGCTCCAGGCTGCAGAGTATGCTTCGTAACGGTTATAGAACCAACCTGCCGTAGTTGATAAAAGAAAAATCATCCACAGACCATAGGCAACCGTCCATGCCAACTCGCTGATGGATTCCTGCCTCAGTACAATCCATCCAATGGAAAAGATGATGACCGGAATTAAAATGCTTACATATCCGAACAGAGTACTAACAAAAAAGTAGGAGATATAAGCCCCAAATACACTCAGCCAATTATTTACTCGAAGCGCCGGCCCCTGGTCTACCTGCAGTAAACTATCGTAGGAGATCGATTGCACGATACCATAATCATCGGGGTGGTAAGAGGCAATGCTGAGCAACAGGAGCACAGAGATTGCCATGATCAGGATTCCGGTTACTTCCATTTTTCGGGAGTAGTCGAAGCCTTGAAACAACGTATTTGAACCTTTTTTAGCCATCAGTAAGGGTAATCATCCCTTCTTTAAGTCGCGGAAGCATATCGGTTATATCAACCTGGCAACAATAATCAATATCACTTGTACCGATGATATCCTTAAGCCGCGTTGCATGATTTGATTGGTGAATTACTGTAGATATATCATCACCAAATTTATCGTATAAACCAAATGCAACTTTCGCACCATCTCTTGAACCATTCGGTAAGCTGCCATTGCTCAGTAAATGTATAATATTGCCCGCCAGCAACATATCTTCAAATGCCAATCGTCCCTTCCAGCCTGCACATACCAAAACAATCTCGTTTTCCTGCTTTTTCAGCTCATCTACAATAGCATTCACATTCAGGAAAGAAGCAATATAAGTTTTGGAAGAACCCAATGATTTTTTGATGGCTTTAGTGCCATTAGTTGTATTAAAGATCAGGTTTTTGCCTTCTACAATCTCTTTCATGTACTCGAGCGGCGAATTACCAAGATCGTATCCCTCAATTTTTTCGCCGTCTTTTTCACCGCAAAGCAGATAATTGTCTGAATCTACATTCTGTGCAATCTTACTTGCTTCACCCATATCGCCTACAGGAATAATGGCTTTGGCACCATTCATAAAGGCTGTTACTATGGTGGAAGACGCACGAAGTACATCTATAATTACAACTGTTTTATCTCTTAACTCATCTTCCTGGAAGGAGTGTAATGAGTAAAATACATCTATAGTCTCAATATTTACCATCTGCAATAATACTTATTTATTTATTTAAAAAAGGTGGCTTAACGACGAGAGCCGGAACCTGATCTTTCCTGATCTTTATGAATATTTTTTCGCTTTCAACGGCTTTTTCAGTTTTCAGATAACCCATCCCAATACCTTTATCTAAAGAGATAGAATGTGTTCCACTCGTCACAAAACCAATTTTTGATCCGTAATTATCCCGAATTTCGTATCCTGATCGGGGTATTTTCCTCTTCTCCTGAACTTCGAAGCCCATTAATTTTCGGGTGGCTCCCTCCTCTTTTTGCTGAAGCAACCGTTCTTTGCCAATAAAATCTCCTTTGTCGAATTTTGTCAGCCAGCTCATTCTTGCTTCGATCGGGGTCGTATCTTTGTTGATATCATTTCCATAAAGAGCAAATCCCATTTCGAGACGCAATGTATCCCTCGCTCCCAATCCTGCGGGTTTAATGTTGAACTCTTCTCCAACTTCCAAAATCTCATCCCAGATTTTTATGATATCTGCTTTTTCAATGTCTACATATAATTCAAATCCCTTTTCCCCGGTGTATCCGGTGGCTGAAATAATGATATCTTCCTGGCCGCTTACAGTTCCCTTTTCAAACCTGTAAAACCGGATGGAATCTACATCGGTATCCGTCAGTTTCTGCAGAATATCTACAGATTTAGGGCCTTGCAGTGCAATCAATCCCATATTATCAGAACGGTCTTCTACAACTGCATCCGTATCATTATGACTTTGAATCCAATCAAAGTCTTTCTCGATATTTGAAGCGTTTACAACCAACATATATTCATTTTCTTGCATCATATAAACCAAAAGATCATCAACAATTCCGCCATTTTCGTAACACATGGCTGAGTATTGCGCTTTTCCCGGCTCCAGCGTCGAGGCATCATTAATGGTTACTTTTTGAATGAGCGCCAGTGCATCAGGGCCGGAAATAAAAAACTCGCCCATATGTGATACATCAAAAACGCCCGCATGTTTCCTGACGGCATTATGCTCCTGTTTTATTCCGGCATATTGTACAGGCATTTCAAATCCGCCAAAGTCAGTCATTCTTGCGCCAAGATTCTCATGCTCTGAGTGAAGTGGGGTTTGTTTAGTTATGGTATTGGTTTGCATAATACTGCTAACTCCGTTGAAATTTATTTAGACACCATATTTTTAATATCATTGACAATATGGTAGTACGAATCTCTGATTTCAGATCTTAATTTATGTCGAAACGTCTCGTTGGTTGATCTTTTCTTGCTCCAAGTTAACCAATCTTAAAATCTAATCACAGCTAATTGAAACGTATGGATTCAATATACCGTTTAGTTTGCCACTCAATCTACTTATCTTTGAAAGGTAAAAACTTTAAGACTTAAATGAAGATATGTCTATCCACAAAGAAGAGGTAAAAAGTGCCCTTTCCCAGGTACTTCATCCAACGTACAGCAAAGACCTGATAACACTGGGCTTAGTTCAGGATTTAATCACACAGGACAAATACATCTCTTTTACGCTTGAGCTACCCAAAAAAGATGATCAACTGGCAAGCAAGCTTAAAAAGGATTGCGAAAAAGCAGTAAAAAAGTTCATTGACCCTGAAGCTGTAGTTGATATAACGATAGGTATCAATATATCAAAACAGCGTGAGCTAGAAGGAAACGGTGGCGAAGATCAGCAACAGCAACAAAAGAAAGAGCAGCAGGTTCTTTCAGGTGTGAAGAATGTAATAGCGGTGGCTTCCGGAAAAGGCGGTGTGGGCAAATCTACAATTGCTGCGAATTTGGCTGTAAGTATTGCACAAACCGGAGCAAAAGTTGGCCTTTTGGATACAGACATCTACGGGCCGAGTATCCCCACGATGTTCGGGGTTTCTGAGCGTCCAAATATTACGACTCAAAAAAAGCTTGTACCCATTAAAAAACATGGAGTGCACTTGGTTTCCATGGGTTTTTTGGTTGATACCGATCAAGCCATGATTTGGAGAGGCCCTATGGTAACCAGTGCCGTAAAACAGTTCATGCAGGAAGTAGAGTGGGGTGAACTCGATTACCTTATTTTAGACCTCCCTCCCGGAACCGGTGATATTCAACTCACCATCGTTCAAACCGTTCCGCTGACAGGTGCTGTAGTGGTTTCCACTCCTCAAAACGTTGCATTAGATGACGCACGAAAAGGAGTTGCCATGTTTGGAAAAGTGAATGTACCTGTTTTGGGTATCATTGAAAATATGGCCTATTTCGTTCCTGAGGACATGCCCGAGAAAAAATATTACATCTTTGGTAAGCATGGAGCCCGTAATCTTGCAAAAAAACTGGAAGTTCCATTCCTGGGAGAAGTTCCACTTCGGGATAACGTTCGAAAAACCAGCGATTCCGGAACACCCATTGTAGCTGATGATCCAACTTCGGCCTCCGGAATCTGTTTGAAAGAGATCGCAAACCGTGTTCAACAGACGCTTGCTATCCGAAATAAAGAGCAGGGAGAAACGGAGAAGATTGATATTAAAATTCGGCCATAACCTTTTCAATTACATTCAGCATGGCCGACGAATCAACGAAAAAACAAAACAGATGGAGACGCTCCCTGATTGAGTGGGGGGTACTCATATCTATAGTCCTTTTTCTTTACCTGACTGGTTTGCATACTCAGGTTATTGGAACTCTTCAAAGAGGTCTTCTGGCAACGGGACTCATCAAACCGGATATTCCTGAACAGATTGATGGAGCTGCGTCAGCGAATCTCGATTTTTATTTCAAAGATGAGGAAGGCACGGTGCGCTCACTCAAAAATTTTGAGGGCGACGTAATTTTTATGAATATCTGGGCTACTTGGTGTCCGCCGTGTATCGCAGAGATGCCTTCGATAAATTCTCTTTATGAAGATTTAAAATATGAAGATGGCATTTCATTCGTCATGGTATCGGTGGACGAAGATTTTTCTGAAGCTCAAAATTTTATGAAAAGCCGCGGTTTTGACCTGCCGATCTATCACTATCGAACCAAAGTTCCAGGAACTTACCAGAGTAGAGAAATTCCAACCACTTATGTGATATCCCCGGATTCAAAAATTGTTTTAGAAAAACGTGGATATGCAAAATACAATACAGATGAGTTTAAAGGGTTTTTGATAGATTTGGCAAGATAAAAAGAACTCATCCGATAACTCCGGAACCAAAAATAGAAGAGCACAAATAAAAAAAGAACCGGATCACATCTTTATAACTTTTCGGTTTGAAAGAGTTACGAAAGCGAAGCCGCGGCAAATTTTCCGGCTTCAATGCCAATCCCGCCGTAGCGTTCTTAACATCTGTGCTCATTTGTATATTGCAGAATTCCGCAACATTTGTCAAGTCCTCGCAAGCATTATTTTCCCACAACTTTTCCACCAAGTTATCCACAAAAATTGTGGATAACTTCCGGGTATATTATCTCACGAACATCAGTTTTCCGGATTTTGCTGCTCCATTTACAACAATTCGATAGATATAAATTCCGCTGGAGAGTCCGCTCATATCAACGGTTTCTGTGTATCTTCTGGCATCTAGATCTGCATCCACAATTGGCCGCAGGTATTGGCCCGAAACTGTAAATAGATCTAATCTAACGCGTGATCTTTCAGAGATGGCGAATTCAATAACCGGATTCTCCGCGTTGTATGAGTTGTTCACTACAAATGGATTTGGATAACTTTGATCAAGTTCAACCAGTTGATCGGCACCTAACGACTCCCCTTCTAAAGAAATCATATAGGGGGAAGGAAGGTTGCTGGCATCGTGGTTTATAGACAATACAGCCTGGTGCCTTTCATTTGTAGTCGGATCATATTCTACTGTTACTTCTTGAGAACCTCCCGGGGCGATAGAAAAGGAGGAATTACCCGAAATGGAAAACTGATCGCTATTTACCGAAAGAGAACCGGTCAATGGCGCTTCGGCGTCTTCCCTGTTTCTAATAACAAATGTTGTTTCTGCCGTATCACCGGAGTTCAACACTCCAAAATTTAAAGATGTTTGATTTGTAACGAGAATACCGGATGGTATTAAACCGATACATCCTTCGCCAAGGGGCCATCCCATATCACTCAAAACTCCGCAAAACAGCGGACCGGGAGTATGAACTGCAAAAGTTCGGTCAATAAAAGGAAGCATTAGAGCATTTATGGATCGACGAAATGCAGTTTGGTCAAAATGCGAATAACTGGACCCCTCATCGAATGGATCCGGAGAATATAGTTTTGCCCGGTTTACTCTTTGCCCCATTAAAGTTCTGTTAGCATCCTGGCCGTCAAAAAAGATTCCTTCCTGTTCACCGATAAGCGCACTGTACAATTTCGATGAAGGATTTGGATAGCTCGATTCGTCGATCAATAAATTATAGTCTCCATCCACTACAAATCTATCATAAATAAGAGGGTTCAATTCATTGTTTCCAACTCCCCATTCCGCTATATCTGTCTCATTATCACCACTCATGCTTCCCAAAAAACCAAGCCCATGCCCTGTTTCATGCAAAACTACCGTAACAAAATCCGACCTGTTTTCGGGCACTTGTGCATCCGTCCCGAAATACCAATTCTCAAAATCGCACTGCATATCCATATCGATATCGTACTCAATTGGATTCCCCTCATCATCGGTTAATTGCTCTCGGATTGGCTGGCCTGTTAACGCACTTAGCTGAGCAAGTGTGTACCAAGTATCCGACTTTCCTACTCCTGAAATTTGGACTATTCGAGTGGGCTTTGCACTCCCAAGAGTATTTCCCTCCAGATCAACCCAATTTGCATTTATCTTGATAGGAACATCTGAGGAGACGTGCTCCGACCAGATCGACAAAGCGAATTCAAATGCTGCGATAGCTTCTTCAGGCCACACATCTCCATCGCAAGAGCTAAAATAGTCTACCTGGAATGTTGATTGAGCTTTATTTTTTATACGACTTAAAACTTCATCACTCGATCGGATAAAAAACTTAGCATTTACATTCGTAGGCGGAAGCTTGCAAACATGATTTGAAGAGCGAGAATCGATAATCTCAAAATTGTTGGAGGGAAGCCCCTGGGCATTTAACAGGGAAATCGAGACGATCGGACAAAGTAGTACAAGAAAGAGAAGTTTTCTGAGCATCTGTTTATGATTCAAAACTGCTAAGGGTTTGTCCGAGATCAATATCTGTTTTAAAAAATGTACTGAATGTTCGTAATTAATCGGCAATCCTTCAATCCCTAAATCTTTGTGAACGGTGAATGGTACGGTTTTTCATGGTAAACTTTTAGATATTTAAGAAGGTGTATTTGGCTTTTTTAAACGCTTGTGAGCTGATTTCAGTTTACTAATTGGAAAGAGTGTAAAAAGAAAAATCTTCATACAAAGGTTTAAAAATGAATATCAAAGAGAAGAGATCCACATTTACAAAGGTGATTGGCCTTGTTTTATGGATTGGAATCTGTTATCTCGTTGCCTGGACCGGCGCTTTAGTTTCGCCCGGAATTGCCTCATCTGAATGGTATAATGCGTTGAACAAACCATCCTGGAATCCACCCAGCTGGCTGTTCGGCCCAGTCTGGACAACACTCTACACGCTCATGGGAATCGCGGCTTGGTTGGTTTGGAAACGGTTTGGCTTTCGGTATGCAAAATCTGCATTGGTTGCGTTCCTTGTTCAACTGTTATTGAATGGACTCTGGTCTCAACTCTTTTTTGGGCTAAAGACGCCCGGGTGGGCTTTTTTGGAAATATTTTTCCTCTTAACAGCAATCTCTATTACAATCTATCTTTTCTCAATGAAGAATAAAATTGCAGCCTGGCTGATGAGTCCCTACCTGCTATGGGTAGGTTTCGCCACAGTTTTGAACGGAACAATCTGGTGGATTAATTGAATTTTATTTTATGATCGCCATCTTCTGCACTTCCATAAAATCGCCCGCCACGAAACGAATAAAATAGGTGCCTGAGGCATATGCATTCGCCTGAATTCTTTCAAAATAGACACCTGCAGGTCGTTCTCCATCCACTATAGTTGCCACTCTTCTTCCTACGGAATCGAAAAGATCTAAACGCACGTCACTGGATTGCGATAACTCAAAACGTACAGTTGTCGAGGCATTAAATGGATTGGGGTAGTTGGGTAGAATAGCTGTTTCCTGTACAACCGTTGTAAATTGCTGGGGATCAGTATACTCACTCTCACCCCCCACATTTGTCGCTTTAACACGCCAATAATAGATTTTAGCATAGTCCAAAGGAGTGTTAACAGTAACCGTTTCCTCCTCGCTCGTTAGTTCTATTAAAGTTTCAGAAGTAAAATTCTCATCATCGGACACCTGTATAACATATTCAAAAGCTCGCGGACTTTCTTGCCATGTAAATACAGTACTTACCTGCACTTGCCCCTCATTATCCATTGGCGAGGATAACGTTACTGGCTCGGGTTTCTCAATAATGGTTGTGAAGGAACGCGTTTCACTCCATTCTCCAACGCCTGCAGAATTAATACCTCGAATTCTCCAAAAGTAGGTGGTGGAAAAGTCAAAGTTTTGTGTTCTGGAAAAACGCGTTTCGTCCACAGTTCTATTGAAGGTGAGTGGCGAAAAATCCTCCTCTTTAGAGATATGAATTTCATACTCCTCGGCCCTGTTGTCAGATTGCCAGCTAAGTTGAAAACCGGGACGCACTTGTGTAGCACCATCTTCCGGTGCGAACAGATTAATAGCTCTCGGTGGCCTCTGTGCAGTTCTGAACCTGAATTTTGAGCTAAATTTACTATTCCCGGATGCACTCACGGCCTGAACCCGCCAAAAATAGAGTGAACTGAATTCAAGATCATCGTTTACTATAAATGAGTTGTTTGAAATTGTCTGGTCAACTAAAAGTTCATCAAATGAAAAATCCGATGCCAACTGGACCCTGTATTCAGTTGCACCAACAACCGGATTCCATGCAAGTGTGGGATTGGTAGAGTTGTTCCCCTCACCATTAAACGGACTAGCAAGATTTGGCCTGTCTAAAAAACCTTCTTCAGGAATTAAATCCATGCAGGCTTGCCCGAGTGGCCATCCCATATCCTGTAAGAGACCACAAAACACCGGGCCAGGACTGTGAATAGCTGAGGCCTGGTCGAGCTGTGGCCGCATTAAAGCATTCTCAGTATTTCCAAATGTAAACTGGTCAAAATGCGAATAGCTCGATCCCTGTGCCCAAGGTGAGGGTGAGTAAAGTGGTATGCGTATATCATCATTGGCAAATTCAGCTTCTGTTCCGCTAAAGTATACACCTCCTTCTCTGCCAACCAAAGCATCATAAAGGTCATTCGAAAATTTAGGAAAGAGATTCTGATCAATTAACTGCCTGAAGCTGCCTTCAAGAGTAAATTGATCAAACACAATGGGAAAACCCTGCGAACCAACTCCCCAGTTAGCAATTTCAGAATTTCGATCACCACTCATACTCCCGGTAAAACCAATTCCATGGCCAATCTCATGCAGCAGAACCGTTACAGCATCCAGGGTACCCGATGGAGGATTTGCATCTGTTTCAAGATACCAATCAGGAAATTCACAATTCATATCTACTACGATGTCGTAATTTATGTCATCGAACTCCTCTACAAGGTCTTGTTCCGTGAGAGCACTTGCCTGCGCAATGGTATAAAACGTATTTGGAAATATACCATCGCCGGTTAGCGAAAAAAGAGTGGTTGGACCGGCCCTTCCTAAAATATCTTCACCAAGTGCTACCCAATTGGCTTCAATTCGAATGGGAACTGAACTATCAAGGTGAGATTCCCAGATACTTGCAGCATATTCAAAAGCTGTTTGAGCCTGCTGCGGCCAAACTTCGCCATTACAATTACTTTTATAATCCAACTGAAACGTAGCGTTTTTGGCAGCATTCGGAATATTTTTTCTGAGTGATATTTCCGGTGCATATTTATAGTGAGCATCAATATCCGTCGGGTGAAAAATGCAAATTTCGGCATGATCTTGTTCATCCAGCTTGATATACGAATCCGGCTGTATTTGTTGACTAAATACTGATAGGGGCAGGAAAATAAAAAACAGAAAAAGTGTTGGGAATCGAAATAGAGAGAACTGCATATTTTCTAAATTAAAGCCTTCTATTATAGCAGTTTAAAATACATAAATACTTTAAAAAGTATAGACCAAGTACCTAATTCTTCTTCTTCGTTTCCAAAAGCGAATAAACTGTTATTATGAGAATCGATCTGCGAGCCTGTTAATCAAGTATCCGCTCTCCCTTAATGCTTGTGAGGCAAAGCTTCCAAAGAAATCGGTAACAGACTCGAACTCTCTCACAAATCCTTTTTTGTCGTCTTTTTCAACCATTTCCATTAATTTTTTTTGATGATTAAAAAAGGAGAGCAACAGATCGCGCCGCTCTTTATTTGAGAATACAATATCTGCGTATAATTCTGCATCCTGAGCAAAAATCCGGCCTGTCATCATCAGTTCTGCCCTGTAGATGGGACTTGAATACTCCAACATTTCAGCCGGGTTCAAATCATACTCTTTCATGAATGATCCATGCAAGAGTGCTACGAAGTGGCGAAGACCCTGTACCAGGTGCATCACATGGTCGTGTTTTTCGGGATTAGCTTCAATAATTCTCATTCCCCAAAGTTCGCACTGATTTTTAAACCAATCCGCTTTCTCAGAATCCCGACCTGCACAGAATACCATCAACTGTTTGGAAAGATTTGGGACATCGGGCCCGTGCATTGGGTGAAGCGACACGACAGGGCCATCATGTTCCTCCAACATTGCTTTCAGCGGTTCAGATTTGTTACTTGTAAAATCAGCTAAAATAGTTTCCGGCCTGAGTTTTGGCGCAATTCGTTTGATGACATCCATAGTGACATGAATCGGCACTGTTACTATCACCAAGTCCAGCTTGGGGATCATCTCCTCTAATTCGTACCAATTCCCTTTATCGATACTGTAAGCAATATGCCCGCTGCTTTCCGTAAATTTCCTATAGAGAGCTCCCATCCCACCTTCACCGCCAACATATAAAATGTGTTTTGGCTCTGATGTGGACCGGGGAAATGTATCAGCCGACTGTGCTGCACGCGAAGCCGCCATAATCATCCTCAAAAAATCTTCCGCCCAGTCAGGATCCAATCCCCGGGATTTTGCTTTTTCGCGAAAAGCATCTGTTTTTTCATGCTCCCGGCGAGCTACGAACACTGGAAGTTGTTTCTCCACCTTTCTTTTGAGCACATCCTGAACAACCTCTTTACGCTGTTGAAGGAGATCTAATATTTGATTATCGATCTGATCAATCTTAATTCGCTCTTCCTTCAATTCCTTCTTATCAACCATAGTATTTAATAAAACTAAATGCTGAGCTTTTTTACACTTTATTTCTGTTAAACCGCTAAACAACAAAAGTTAAAACTATCTGCGCGATATTGGTAAAAAACATTCTTGGGAATTTATAACCTCACTTCAAACCTCACCATATATCCAAATCCATCAACTGAACCGATGGGATGACTTTGCAAATCTCTGTTTAGAAGATTATTTAACATGAACACTACTCTCAACCGCTGTTCCCAAAACCATTTAGCGAAAGTAAGGTCCATATTTACTCCCGGTGAAATAGTGTTTCTGAATCGGTAGAGCTGGAAAGGAAATTGAACATTAAAAGATCGGTTGAGCTCGCCGTCCAGCCTTCTGTATTCTTCCCAGACAGTTTTAGTTTGATACTCCACATTTAATCGCATCTCCAAATCTGGGTAGGGATGAAAAAGGGTGGTATGCCTGATGATATACTCCGGAATCGTTTTCCAATATCTTTCATAAGCTGGTGTACCCTTAAGAGTTTTTGTTCTGTAAAATCCAAAGGATTGATAAAGCCTCTCCGACCAATCCAACTCCGACTTTAATGACAACCGTAACCGTTGACCACTATTCCCGGGAAATAAAAAATAACCTCCCGGGAGTGTACTCAATTCTATGTAATGATAAGCATCCTGGTATGGGATATTGAATTGCTTATGATCGTAATATGTAGCCTTTATTGTAGTTTTTATCTTTTCTGAAAATTTAAACTGATGCTGATTTGATATCTTTGACAATTCCGTACTAGATATATCTATTGGCACGAAATTGTTAATATTCAATTGATCCAGAAGATAATAACCGTTGGCAACCCATTCATCGAACGGATTAGCGATTTCAGGTAAAAGTTCAGTGTAAGAACCGGCAAAACCTGTGCTCCAATAATCAGTGAATTCAAAATTAAAAAATCCCCGAAGTTGCAAAGGCATATCATCATCATGGAACGTCAAAACTGAGGTTGAACCGAAGGTCAACCACGGACTAATTTGTATGGTTTGATCAAAGAAAAGATCCACATACTTTTGCTCATCATCTTCAATACCACTCGCCTCCAACTCAACGATTTTATATTCTGAACCGAGATCTATCTCAAAACTATTGGTTTCCAGAAAGAGAGATACCCTTCCGATCTGTTCAACTTTTTCCCAATCAAACTCCTCTCCAAATCGATTCCTCCGGTAGCCTGTCCCTTTCTCCCTGTACTGAGCCATAGCCCGAAGTCCAAAGTTTTCAGTAAATGAGAATTTTCCTGTCGCCGATAACTGTTCCGACATTAAATCTGTGGGGATCTCTCGCCCCAACGGCTGGAAAAACAGAAAATCTTCACTCTCCGATTGTATTCCCTGAACCCGAAAATGGAGACGATCCGTTTTAATTCCGGTTTCAAGTAGGCCCAAGAGAGCAGATGAACGGCCATCCGGCCACTCCGATTCCTCAGGAAACCCTATCAAATTCCGTATTCGAAGCTGCACAAATGGATTTGAATTCAGGAATGAGAGTCTTTGAATATGCCCTTTGGAGTACCATGGGCCAAATTTCAATGAAAATCCTCCATCCAGCCAATGGCCAAACCGGTCGATATTTGGACTCACATTTTCGGGATCAAATATCCAGGGACCGGGCTCCTGTGAATTATGCCCTAACTGGGTTGATGAATAGATCGATAGACCATCTTTTATATCGTTCGATTGTAATTTCAGTAACCCAGAATGATAGGGCACTCCCGCGGCAATGCCCATTCCGTTCATCGTATTTATCTCAGTAATTTGATTAAGAGGAACCGGCAGCACTTGCGGAAAATTCATCCCGAAATAGGTAGGATCAACCGGAATACCGTCGAGCAAATAGTCGGGTTGAGGGCCATAATATCCAAAATCACCCGTATTCACTTTATAGGATATGCGGTCCAGTGAGAAATAGGTCCACCCTGAGTCCCAAAATAGATCCTCAGTACGCACAATCATTTCGGTTTGGATGGAGTCTTGAGCCGAGGAGTGAAATTTCGGCTCAGAATGTCTGTCTACAGATGGTTTTGCAAACAGAATGAGTGACATGTAGAGAACTTTTAAGATCATTTCAGAAAGTTCTCCATTCCATCTGATGTGTTAAAAATAAATGTAAAACCGGCTGTTCCCATCCACTCGGCATACGGAATTTTAAAACGGGTTTGATTGATGGCAGCCGACGAATAAAACTCCAGCCTTTCGTTGATCCTGTATTGAATACGGAACAGTACTTCATATGAAAATTCACTTTCAAACCGACTGAACTGATACTCATCACGATAGGTCGCTTGTTCATCAAAAATCATATAGCGGCTGCCAAACCGAATTCCCGGAACAATGGAGAGGTCTTTCTCACCTGATACATAATGTGTATAGTTCCATCCGGCAAAAATATAGGTGGAGTTAAATCCTGAATCATCGAATTGGAGTTCATTATACCTGGTATACCGCGCCCCGATTTCAAAATTACCGAAATAATATGGCGTGGTGAGTTCGAATCCAAAACCTCCGGTGGGAGACCAGCTTTTTTGTACTGTATTTCCACCCAAAACAGCATTACCTGTAAGTGTGAATTTCAACTCACTGAAAGCATCCTGTGAATGGATAAAGTGAATCCACCCTGAAATGAATAGAATAATTATAGTTAGAAATATCTTTCTCATATCCTGCCGCATAAAGACCATCATAATACGATGGATAATATGACAAACCCACGGATTTGTTTCACATCTTATTTTCAATTAGTAACAGTAACTTGAATCGATCAAAGCATAACAAAATTCTGTCTTGGTATGTAGTTATTTATATTTTCATATAAACATGAGAATAACAAGTTTAAAGTCCATACCAACACTTCTCTAATTCCGATTGATACTCTGCGTACTTTCTGTAGGCCTATTTTTTAATACTAACCAAGATGCCTTATT
>Ga0102943_1000139_pt1 | contig 49338 bp, 26 predicted proteins | sample SalPonC_black_MG_FD_78174 | JGI IMG/M metagenome (GOLD analysis project Ga0102943, IMG submission 78174) | Salt pond soil microbial communities from South San Francisco under conditions of wetland restoration - Salt Pond MetaG... | ecosystem: Environmental > Aquatic > Marine > Intertidal zone >...
CGGCCGCTTCGCGGGCATCCGCAGCGGTAAACAGCGTAAAAGCGATATCCAGTCCTTCCGGGTTAGGGGCAAAATCATCGGGGCTCAGCACGCCGTTGGCTACAACGTGGTACGACTGACCCTCTTCCAGGGTAACCGGGAAGGAAGCGATGCCTTCTTCTATGCTCTCACTTGAGCCCGGCGCCACAACGATGGTAATTTCTTCTTCGGCGGGCAGGTCCAGGAAAGGCGTTGCGCTGCGGAAGGCAAAGTCTTCTACTTTGACAATGTCGGTATTGACATCAACGTAGATATCTACCACTTCAGCAGCCGGATCGGCAGCGTTGTGCACCACCTGTACGCGGGCCGGGTCCGGCTCCGTCTGCGGCAGCTCGATCACTGTCCCGTCGGGCAGTACTGCGATCAGCGCAAAGCCCGCGCCGTCCTGATTGGCTGACGGATCCAGAAAGCCGGAAGCGATCACCAGGGCAGCACCGCCACCCAGTCCGTTCAAATCGGCGTCGAAGGACAGCAGTACCGTCTCCGGCTCACCGCCGGGCGTAATGTCCAGTTGGTAAAAATCGGCCGGTACACTCAGGTAGCCGGCGAAGTCGCCATAAGAAAAGCCCGGGATCACCGTAGCTCCGTTGGCGTTGACGCCTACATTGGGCGCATCCGTCGCACCATGCAGTACGCGCAGGTCAACCAATTCACCGTCTTCGGCCGCTTCGCGGGCATCTGCGGCGGTAAACAGCGTAAAAGCGATATCCAGTCCTTCCGGGTTAGGGGCAAAATCATCGGGGTTCAGCACGCCGTTGGCTACGACGTGGTACGACTGACCATCGGCCAAGGTAACCGGGAAGGAAGCGATACCTTCCTCTATGCTCTCACTTGAGCCCGGCGCCACAACGATGGTAATTTCTTCTTCGGCGGGCAGGTCCAGGAAAGGCGTCGCGTTGCGGAAAGCAAAGTCTTCCACTTTGACAATGTCGGTATTGACATCTACGTAGATATCTACTACTTCCGCAGCCGGATCGGCGGCGTTGTGCACCACCTGTACACGGGCCGTAGATGCGTCCTGGGCCAACATGTGGGGAGTAAACAAAATAGATAAGGTTAATGCTGATAAAAGCATCTTTACAAATAAAGCTTTTTTCATAATGAGTAATTTGAAGTTAAAAAACATAGTTTATCCTAAAGTAGCCCTCATTAGAGAGCGATTCAAAATTCATATCGCATGTCAACTGACAGGTAACAACTCGACACAGCGAGATTTTCATTAACATGTTGTTAAAAAGCTTGATCTTGATGCACTTTACCTAAAGAGCGATTCCGGATCTGATTCAGATTATCACTTATAACAAACAGATGAAACCGCAGCAAAGGACAGATAGGGGGGATATCAGATGAATTGCTGCAAACCTTCGGACACAACAGAAATTCATTGATCTTTGCAGCTTTCTTAATAGGCTAATCCAGGGTAAAAAAACCTGGACAAGATCATTATTCTTCCGGTCTCCGAATTTCAAATAGCCAGATAGGTTTAGATAGTATAAATTGAAAGCATATTTAATCCAAATTGTTCATGAATGGGATAATAAAATTTCTATAATAACGAAACGCTTTGGCGATAAGGTGAGAACAATCACGACATTCCAGCCTTTCTTGCAGCCATGAAGAAATAATTTGTTGTCTTAAAATGCCAGCATTTACAGGCTTTATGATCTCACAGAGAAAACCCGTTCATGAAAAAAAGTAAGTGCTTGATCCAATAGTTTAAAATTAAATTTTTTTTTTAATCTAAATCAAGTTTAAGGTGATAGTTTTATTTTACTTTTCTGATTTCCGGAAGCATTTTAATGATAAACGAAGAGGCCGCCAGCGCGGCTAGCGGCCTCCATATTCACATCGGATGCCTATCCTTCGTTGATCAGCATCCTGAGCTATTCAGGTATTATAACTAAGTGCTTATTTGGTGATGATCAACCGTGTGCTTGGCTGATAACCATTCAGGAAAAACTGGACGAAGTACATGCCGGCATTCAGCTGGCTCAGATCCACTGGCACGTCGAAACTAGCGTCTTCTTTCTGAATCACCATTTCCTTAACGACGGCGCCCTGCTGATTGATGATGCGGGCGTGCACGGTTCCCATCATTTCACCTGACAGGCGGAAATACGCGCCGCTGTTAGCCGGATTGGGAGAAACAGCAACTTCAAGCGCTTGGGCGGTAACATCAGATTGCATTTGACCAACCTGCGGCAGCGTCCGGAAAGGCGCTTCGCTTTCAATCACTTCAAAGTTGATGGTCACCGTTTCGCCGGGGAACCCGTTGCCGCCGATCTCGTTGTAGGGAGTGATGGTCAGCGTATACGTGCCTACGGGCAGCTCGCGGCCCAGGTTGCTCGGTCCGAAGAGGTAGTAGGGCGCTTCGTTTTCCGCGCCGGTGCGCGAGAGGGGTCCGTTCAGTTCGAATACGACGCTACCGACTACGGCCGGATCCGTTTCAGCCAGTACATTGAAACGCACACCCGGGAAAGAATCCAGATTGATCACGTCTCCATCTTCAAAGGCTTCGTCCAGTACGTCCTCATCGCGGCTGACCAACTGAATGCTGCCAAAAGAGGCGCTGTTGACCACCTCGAAGCTGATGCTCAGCGATTCCAGGAACTCGCCGCCGCTGCCACGCTGCGTATTGGGCGTTGCGGTGAGCTGGTAGCTGCCCGGCTCGAGTTGACGCGCGATCGGCAGATCGGCGAACAGGAAGAAAGGCGCTTCAACTTCAGCGCGTTCCACGAAAACCGGTCCTTCCAGCAGGAAGTCTACCCGTCCGATTGTCTCGGCGTCGGGAATGACCTCAATGTTGAAGCGGTCCAGCGGATAGTCTGCCAGGTCGATGGTGTGGCCGTCCTGCAGATCAGCGATCAGCACATCGCCGGCGCCGTTGACCAGCTGGAATATACCGGGTTCCTCAGGCTGCGTCTGCGGCAGCGTGATGACGGTCCCGTCGGGTAGTACGGCAATCAGGGCGAAGGCTGCACCGTCCTGATTAGCAGCAGGATCGAGGAAGCCCGAGGCAGCCACCAGGGCAGCACCGCCGCCCAGACCGCTCAGGTCGGCGTCGAAGGAAAGCAGCACGTTATCGGGCTGGCCTCCGGGCGTGATGTCCAACTGGTAGAAGTCAGCCGGGACGCTCAGGTAGCCGGCGAAATCTCCGTAGGAAAAACCCGGAATGACCGTATTGCCGTTGGCGTTGACGCCTACATTGGGGGCGTCGGTGGCACCGTGCAGCACGCGCAGGTCCACAGATTCACCATCTTCGGCAGCCTCCCGGGCATCGGCCGCGGTGAACAGCGTGAATGCGATGTCCAGTCCTTCCGGATTTGGCGCAAAGTCATCGGGATTGAGTACGCCGTTGGCGACAACGTGGTAGCCCTGTCCATCCTCCGGCGTAACGGAGAAAGAAGCGATACCCTCCTCGATGCTTTCGCTCGTACCGGTCGCAACGACGATATTGATCTCGATGCCGGCGGGCAGGTCGAGGAAAGGTGTTGCCGTACGGAAGGCAAAATCTTCAATCTTAACGGTATCGGTGATTATATCCACGTAGATGTCAACCACCTCAGCAGCCGGGTCGGCGGCATTGTGGACGACCTGTACGCGGGCGGAAGGCATTTCCTCCTGCGTATCAAAGACAATGCGCATGTCCTCCTCACTCGGAGTTTCCGCCTGATCGAAGGTCGTATCGAAGAAATTGGCCAGCATGTACTCTGCGAAAGCGTCCTGCTCAGTCCCGGGATTGGCGAAAGTTGCATTACCCGGATCGGTGAGTACTTCATCGAGATCTAGGCGATCGGCATCATCTCCACCAGGGAAAGGATAACCGTCACCGCCGCCGGCCAGGAAGCCCAGCGTAACGATACGGACCGTACGATCCGGCTCCGTAACGATCTCACCGTCGTCCACCAATTGTTCAGTAGGGTCTCCATTTTCATCGATCAGGAATACATCGCCGATGCGGGAGCCGGCCTCCCGAGTCGTATCAACTGTGAAGGAGACACCGCCGACCTGCGGGAAGCGGCCGGGTGTAGCGCCGGGTCCCGATTCCGCTACACCGTGTTCGAGTACGGCCAGCAGTTCTTCCATGGTCAGCGTAAGCAGGGTCAGGTTGTTGTTGAAACGCAGCGAGTTGGTCACGTCCAGCTGAGAAACATCGCCGGCTTCCTTACCGGCTTCGGGGTTGGCCGGGGGCGGGCCGGGAACATATACGCCCTCTTCAACTTCTACAATCTGTCCGATCGCAGCGCGAATACCGCCGCCGTTCTTGAGCGACAGGGCTACGGAAGCGTCAAACTCACGGGCGATCGCCAGGTTGGCGTCGGCGGTGAGATTACCGAGATTGGTTTCCTCCGTGCGTACAAACCCGCGACGGCCTTCCAGGTAGACGCTCGTACGGCCGATGATATTACCGTCCTGCTCAGTAACCACTGCCTGGACGGCGTTCGTCAGGCGCTGCACCAATTCTCCTTTGGAGCCTTCAGCAAAAGGATCGGCGTCGCCGTAGAGGTCGTTGACCACCTCATCCAGCGATGCGTAAACGCCGTTGAGTTCATTGGCGGTAGATTCGGGAACGACGACCCCATCCTCGGTGAAGTGAACCAGCAGGCGGCCTACGTAAGTATACTCGCCGGGAATGCCCAATACGACGACCGGATCGCCATCGGCGTTCGTCGTTTCATAAGGATAAACTTCATCGGCAGCGTCACCCGGTCGGAGCACGTCATCGTCCTGCGCCATGAGCACGTCGGAGCCGCCGGCGACGATGATGTCGACGCCGCTCAGCAGCGTAGCCAGTTCCTGCTCCAGGGCGAACTGCTGCAGGTGGGTAACCAGTACGATCTTATTGATGCCTTCGGCGGCCAGGGCATCGATGGCGGGCTGAATGACTCCGGCCAGCGCCGGCATGTCATTCATGGTGGGGCCGATAACGCTTACGCCGCCGTTGGAGGTAATGTCCGCCAATATCTGCGTGGTAGCGCCGACGACGCCGATCAGTTCGCCGCTACGCTCAATGGTGGTGTACGGAGCGATCTTCGGAGCGGCGGCGGCAGCGGCCAGGTCATCCGGCGTGGAACGGAAGGCCGTGTTCGGCAAAATCTCGTCGGTAAAGAATCCGGCAAGGTTATCGTCACCGCTGAAGTCCAGGTTAGCCGACAGGTAGGGGAACTGGGAACCCAGCCAGCGGACGTCGCCGAGGGTTTCGCCCCGGATGTCGGTACCGATAATATCGGTGATGGCGTTCGTGCCGGCATCGAACTCGTGGTTGCCGACAGCGGAAGCATCGAAACCGATGATGTTCATGATCGTAATGTCGGCCCGGCCGGAACCTTCGCGGATGTTGGTCAGGGACGGCTCGTCAAAGAGGTCCTGGTAAATGCTCTGGAAGACGGGACGCAGGGAACCGTCACCGGCCGCTCCGAAGAAAGGACCGGGGATGTAGTTGTCGCCGCCGGACAGGATCAGCGTATTGTCGCTATCCTCTTCCAGCGTATCGATGATGGCTGCGAAGCTGGGGGCGTTGTCGATGGCGTCGACACCGCCCTCGAGGTCGGAAGCGTGCAGGATCTGTAAGGAGAACATGGTGGGTTCACCGCTTCCTTCTTCCACTACGTTGTGGAACCCAAGGGAGTCTATGACATCCTGTTCCAGGACGATCCACTCGTCCTGGGCTGTATCCCAGTCGGTATTTCCCGACAGGATTTCAGGACGGCGAACCAATGTTTGGTTCTGGGTGCTTCCGGCCCCGTCACTCACGTCCCAACTACCGGGGTCCTCACCGATAAACCCGATAATATCCAACATATCCCCCGTTTGAAGATTGACCAGAGCGATGGCATCATTGCCGTTAAAGCCGGCAACGGAGGATGTCGTATCGCATTGATCGACAAATTCGGCCCGGCTGTTACAAATAGTGTATACTTCACCGGGGTCCAGCATGCCTTCACTGACGAATTCGAAGCTAGCCTCTGTAGCACCGTTGGCAAAAGTCAGCACCTGGTAGTTGCTCAGATCAACAGCGTTATCGCATCCGTTGTAAATTTCCAGGGCCTTATTATTAGAGCTTCCCTCGATGTATTCAGATATGAATACACAACCTTCCTGGGCCTGAAGGTCAAGAGCCGAAAAGGCAAATAAGGCTATTGCCAGCGCAAGCACCTTTTTTAATAAAAAACTTCTCATAATTAGTTATTTGAAGGTTTAGTTAGAAAATGAAAAACTGAGTTGGAGCCACAGCAATTCCACCCGAGGTGTTGTCATCTCAGTACTCGGCAGGAATGATAGGGGGGAAATCAAGTGAATAGTTGCCAGGCCTCAAGGAAGTCAGACCGCCCGATAAAATTGCGAGGATTTATAATGTGTTTCAAGTTTAGAATATTAATTATATGTTACCTTTTTGTTTACTGTTTATTAGATCGGTTAAGAGGACTTCCAGAGTTTTACTATCTTCCCTTCAAAAAAATGAGATTTGGCAGGCTTTCTTTAATACTCTTCCTTTCCCTCTTTCTCAGTGGTGCAGTCGCTCAGCGTGGCGACTTCCGCGCCGTCGATGAGCTGTTTGCCGATTTTGAACGCCGCGACGACACCTATCCGCTGGGCCGTCCCGGTTGTGCCCTGGCTATCGTACGTGACGGCGAAATCGTCTACAGCAAAGGTTACGGCATGGCCGATCTGGAGCACGACATCCCAATTACGCCGCAGAGTGTCTTCTACGCGGGCTCTGTATCCAAGCAATTTGTGGCTACCGGTATACTTCTGCTGCAGGAACAGGGCAAACTCGACATCGACGACGAGGTGCGCCGGTACGTTCCGGAACTGCCCGACTATGGCCATACCATCACGATCCGACACATGCTACACCACATCAGCGGGCTGCGCGACTATCTGAGTCTGTGGGATCTTTCAGGAAAAGACATGCTGGATTACATTCCCGACGAAGCGGTACTAGACCTGATCACTCGCCAAAGGGAACTCAACTTCCGCCCCGGTGAGCGCTACTCCTACAGCAACTCCGGTTACTACCTGCTCATGCTGATCACGGAGCGCCTCAGCGGTCAGTCCTTCAAAGACTTTACCCGCCAGCACATCCTTGATCCGCTGAGCATGAACGACTCTCATTTCCACGACGACCTCTACCACGTGGTGCCCAACCGGGCCTGGGGCTACCGGCTCACGGACGATGAGCGGGTCGAGAATCTGCTCATGCGCTTTGATCTCGTCGGCTCGGGCGGCCTGTACACCACTGTCGAAGACCTCTATAAATGGGATCGGAACTTTTACAACAATAAACTGGGTAAGAAAAAGCAAGCGCTCATCGATACGCTGCAAAGCGAGGGCCGCCTTAACAGTGGCGAAAGTGCGGGGTACGCCTTCGCCATGGTCAACGATGAATACAGGGGGCTGCGCACCGTCAGCCACACTGGTTCCATGGGCGGGTACCGCGCCTATTACCTGCGCCTGCCCGGGCAGCGATTGTCTGTCATCCTTCTGGGTAACTTCGCCAATTTCAAACCCGTTCCCTACGCTCAACGCATCGTCGATATCCTGCTCCAAGAGGAGCTGGCCGATATTCCTGCGACCACCCGAACGGCGGTGGGCATTCCGCTTTTTCAACAAATCTTTACGGAAAATGAATTGGAAAAAGCGCCCGGCCGCTATTACAGCCCGGAGCTGGACACCCGGGCTACCATCCACCGTGAAGGTGACGAGCTATTTCTTCGCATCGGTTATCAACTCCCCATTTCCCTTAAGGAATGGATCAACCACGCCACCGGCCGCGGCATAGACTTCCGGAAGAAAGAAGGAGAAATCGACCACTTTCTGCTGCACAGCGGCGTCATCAAAAACATCCGCTTCGAACGGGTGGAGTAGCTCAGGCAGGTCGCTTGGCATTTATACCAAGTCGGAAGGTTTACCCTGTGGAATAGTCGCTTCGCGAATTCCACAGGGTTTACCCGACCCGACGCAAAAGGAGTGCTGATTACCCATAAGTCGGCTTGGGGCTACTTCTACGGTTCATCTGTTCGTCTGTTCTTCTGTTTTTCGGTTCTGAATGTCTATAAAAAGGTGAAAACTGCTAAAAATAGGCCGGAACCGTAGAACAGAGGAACAGAAAAACCGCAAAACCGCAGAAGTTTACCCCCGATTAAAGATGTGGGTAATCGATACACCCGACGCAAGGAGGGGCGGGCGGAAAGCGAAAATTTCATCACAGTAAATAAATGTAGGGAGAAAGGCCTTAGCGGGGAATTTCAGAGAAATTACCGCAAACAGAATAATGCTGGAAAATTAAGGTGGCGGCGGAGGTCGCAGAAATACCTTGTGGATTCTCCTCATACCTGGAGCGTTACCCCTTAATTTTTCAGCATCAGCCCTCAGGTCATCTTCTCAGCAGGCGTTCGGCGATATTTTCCGGGACCCGGGCATAGTGGGAGAAAGTGAGCACCGCTGTTGCCCGGCCAGAGCTGAGGGTGCGCACGTCGACGGCGTAGCCGAAGAGTTCGGCCAACGGCACATCGGCCTTGATGACAGTGTACCCGATACGGGGTTCCATTCCTTTGGGTACTCCTCGGCGACGGTTGATATCCCCGATGATGGGGCCGACGTATTCCTCCGGCGTATTGACTTCCACATCCATAATCGGTTCCAGGAGTACGGCCCCGGCTTTGGGCGCTGCCCGACGGAAGCCGATGCGGGCGCAGAGTTCAAAGGCAAGTTCTTCGGAACGGTCGGAATCGGTAGCTGCATCGAGTAGCCTTACACGCATGTGATGCAGTTCGTGGCCCGACAGGGGCCCCTGACTGATCATACCCTCAAAACCGCGTCGTGCCGCTTCGATATAAGCTGGCGGCAGTGTTCCTTGCGGCAGTTCGTTCTCGAATTGCAGGCGTGTCTCCCCCGTCTTGAATTCGGAACTTTGCCGGAAGGCTTCCGTCGCCGGACCGAGTTCAAAGGTGAGTTTGGCGTAGAGTTGTTGTTCATCGGTCTGGCGATCGAGTTCATAGGTTTGCTTCACCGTCTGGGTGAACTCTTCGCGATAAGCCACGCGGGGAATCCCGGCATTGGCTTCTATTTTAAAATCGTCGCGCAGACGATGCACGACGACTTCCAGGTGCAATTCGCCCATGCCCCGCATAATCATCTGTCCGGTTTCTTCATCTTCCACTACGATGAAGGAGGGGTCTTCTTCCTCGATCTGGTCTAGCGCGGCTTTCAGTTCGTCCAGATCGCTGGATCGCTTCGCTTCGATGACCATACCCACGACGGGCTGTGGGAATTTGATGTTTTCCAGTACGACAGGCGCCTCCCTGTCGCAAAGTGTATCTCCGGTCTGAATATCCTTGATACCCCCGACCGCTGCAATGTCTCCGGCATCGACTTCTTCAACCAGCTTGCGTTTGCCGCCGTGCACCTGGTACAGGTTGGCCAGGCGTTCCCGCTCACCGGCCCGCGTATTGAATACCACCTGACCGCGGGTAGCCGTTCCGGAATACACCCGGAAATAGGCTATTTTGCGGTGCTGCTCGTCGAGCGCGATTTTAAAGACCAGTGCGGAAAAGGGGTCGTCCCGCCGCAGAGAACGCGTTATCTCCTCCCCGGTTTCGGGGTTTTTGCCATGAACAGAACCTACATCCACCGGCGAGGGGAGGTAGGCGCAAACCGCGTTCAACAAAAGTTCGGTACCTTTATTCTTGTAAGCACTACCGCAAAGTACCGGCACCAGTTGCCGGGCCAGCGTTGTCCGTCGCAAGGCCTCCCGGATTTCTTCCACACTTATCGCCTCAGGATCATCAAAGACTTTTTCCAGCAAATGCTCATCGTATTCGGCCAGGGTTTCCAGCATTTGCTGCCGGCGCCGGGCTACCTCTTCGGTCATCTGCGCCGGAATATCCGTTTTGTGATAGCCTGTCTCATCATAGATATACGCCTGCCGGGTCACCAGATCCACCAGGCCCCGGAATTCGCGCTCCTCCCCTATCGGCACCTGTATGGCTACCGGGCGGGCGGCGAGCCGTTTGCGCATTTGTTCCATGACGCCCAGGTAATCGGCCCCGGGCAAGTCCATTTTATTCATAAAGGCCAAGCGGGGCACCCGGTAGCGATCGGCCTGCCGCCAGACCGTTTCGGACTGCGGCTCTACCCCATGAACCGCGGAGAAGAGCACTACCAGGCCGTCGAGTACCCGCAGGGAACGCTCGACCTCCGCGGTAAAATCGACATGCCCCGGCGTATCAATGATATTGATGAGGTAGGAATTGCCCTGCCACTCCCACTCGGTTTGCGTGGTCGCGGCGGTTATGGTAATGCCGCGCTCCCGTTCTTCTTCCATATAGTCCATGATGGTATTACCGGTATGCACTTCTCCCATCCGGTGGGTTCTTCCGGTGTAAAAGAGAACGCGTTCAGTCAAGGTAGTCTTACCTGCATCGATGTGAGCGGCAAAGCCGATGTTTCGCAACTGCGCTGGGTCGCTGTCTTTCATATTTTCCGTTTTGAAGAATGCTCATTTTTTGAAGCCAGAGAAATATACTCTTTTTGGCGCAACTTTAATCGCCTTCCTTCAGTTAGGCTTATCTAATTTGTTCTCCTCCAGCAGCTCGAGGGAGCACTTTGCTCATCGGCCTTTACCCTGACCCCATGCTGTTACCGGCCCTAAGCCAGTTTTTTTTGAACATATTAGCCTCAAAAAAATTAGGTAGATAGTGAAAACAGAATTTCACCTTTCGCCAGATGGGAAAAGAGATGAAGAAAAAGACCCTACCTATCCCGTAATTCACTATTTTAGGAACACCTCGATTAAAAATTTAACAAAAATCAAAGTCCTCATTTATGAAAAAAATAGCAATAAAATATGGTTTATGGATGCTAGCAGGGTTCATCGCCTTCTTCCTCATTATGCACTTAATTGGCCTGAGCACCAAAACATGGCTCCGTATATTCAATGGAGTCATACACATAGGTCTGCTCTGGACAGCCATAAGGGAATACCGCCAGAGTAACCCCGAAGCTGCCGAAAACTACGTCTCCAGTGTAGCTGTCGGGATGTGGACTTCCGCCATCGGGGTTGTCGGGTTTTCCATTTTCATGTTCTTCTTTATGGTGCTGAATGAACCCTTCATGCAAGCGGTGCAAGATAACATTCCGATCGGTAAATATATCAATCCATTCACCGCCACACTATTCATCTTAGCGGAAGGGATTGCTATTAGCTTAATTGGTTCTTACATTTTGATCAGAATCGTAGATATGCGTTTGTCAGATAGCTCATCGACTTACAGCGATTAATTTGGCTAGCCGATCGAGTACCTGAGCACAATTAAGGATTGCGTCCCAAATAACTGTCCGTTTTGACTTGATCTTTTTCTATCAAGCCAAAATTTGTGAATTCTGACTTGGAAAACTATAATTATGCTCAGCTACTTGATATTGTTATGTTACCTGACAATAAACTAAAAACTAGCCTTTCATTCATTATTTCCTTCCTGCAATTTGACAGGCGTCCCTGGCCATTTCGGCATTTATAAAGTGGAGATTCTTTTTCCGTTCTCTACTGTCAAATCTCGATCATCAGCCCGATACTGGGAATCGGCGTACCGTTGGAAGCATCGAGCTCCTTAAGCCGGTAACGCTGCTGCGGATAAGGCGCGTCCGGATTGGCGATGATACCGTCTCCTACCGGCATACCGTTGGCATCGAGTGGCCGATCGAGGATAAGCTGTGGGTTCTCCGCATTGTTACCGGTGACGTTTTCGACATCCAGGAATACATTCAGGTTCCATTTGTCGAAAAACCATTTTTTATCAATCCGGATATCGAGCGTATTACTTGCCGAGGCGCGCAGGGTGTTGAGCTGATTGTAGTTGGGAATACCGGCGCCGTTGCGATCCCAATTGATGCGCAGATCGGATTCGCCGGAGAAGGGCGTAAAAGGTAAACCCGACTGGAAGCGCCAGTTGACGCCTATTTCCCAGTTTTTGTTGAAGCGCTTGCCCAGGGTAAGGTTGACGATATGCCGGGCATCCCAGCTGGAGGGAATAAAGTCAAAATTCTTATCTTCAAATTCGCTCCAGCCCAGGGTGTAGGACCCGATGCCGTAGAATCCTTTAAACAGGCGCTGCTGGAAAAGAAACTCCAGCCCATAGCTTTTCCCAGCCGAGCGCGGCACAGCCGGTTCATTGCCGATGACGCCGAAATCACCGCCCAGATTGGCCAGCGTCAGGCTGTCGCGCAACAGGAAGGGATAGTCGTGGTAGCGCTTATAATACCCTTCGATAGTAATTTTGGAACTACTTGCCGTATTGAACTCCAGCCCCGCCACCACGTGATCAGAACGAATGTACTTGATGCCGTTCCTTCGATTTACGAAGACGCCGTCTTCCTGGTACCCCATAATGGTATACGGGGGAAGTTGAAAATAAATTCCGGTATTGAAATTAAAAGCCAGGCGATCGGTTAGCGCATAGGCCAGCGAGAAGCGAGGGGAAAACTGCTCCAGGGGATTGCGCATCTCATCAGAATAGCTGTTACCGTCCAGGCGGAAACCCAACGACAAGATGAGACGCTCGTCGATCATTTTACGGCTTACCTGCCCGAAAAGGGCATATTTATGCAAATTGAAAGCTGAACTGAAGTCAATGGTTTGAGGGCCGGCGGAAGTAAAGATCTGATTGAAGGTGCTATTGTTGTACCGCGCGTACTGATAGCCGACGCCGTAATTAAACTTGTAACCTCCCGCCCGCAGGGTATGCTCGGCACGCAACTTGTTTTCTATTTCTTGGGATTTGTAATCCAGGATCAGGTTTTCTTCCTTGCTGTCGTCATTGTCCTGGTATTTCATGGCTTCATTATTGAGCATGCTGCGGCTGGCGACGAAGGTCCAGTAGCCATTTTCGGCGTAGTGTTTGTATACCAGGCCGTTGGTATAATTCCACTGTGGAGCTACGGGCAGCTGATCTAGCAGAAACTGATTTTCCTCGGAATCGTTGGCATCGAGATTTAGGGAAAATTCGTCAATGGCGCCCAGTCCGATAAAGGTCAGCTCATTTTTGTTATCAATTTTGAACTTGACTTTCGCCTGGAAATCATTGTAGGTGGGTAGAAAAGGCAGATCCAGGGCGCGAAACAAGAACTGCAGATAAGAGCGCCGGGCAGAGAGTAAGAAGGTCGTCCGGTCCCCGATAGGACCTTCCAGGGTAAGGCCGATATCCGTTGCGCCCACCATAAAGTTGCCGCCCAGGCGGTCGTCACGCCCATCACGCATATTAAACTCGAACACCGAGCTCAACGTGTTACCCCGGTTGGCGGGAAAGGCGCCGCTGTAGAAATCTACCTCCCGGATGAAGTTGACGTTGATCATCCCCACCGGTCCACCGCTGGCGCCCTGGGTGGCGAAGTGGTTGATGGTGGGAACTTCCACCTCATCGAGGAAAAAGCGGTTTTCGTTGGGTGCCCCGCCACGGATGATCAGGTCGTTGCGAAAGGAAGCGGAGGTGGTCACACCGGGAAGGGTTTGGACCACGCGCGAGATGTCGCGGTTGCCGCCCGGATTGCGTTGTATTTCCGCCACACCGATGGTGCGCAGGCTGACAGGGCTCTCTTCCGTTTTCTTAAATGGCGAAGCCTTCACCACCACTTCATCCAGCGTCTCGGTACTCTCCTCTAGCTCTATATTCACTTCCGCCGGCTTGTTTTTCGTCACCTGAATTTCGTAGACGGTCTGCTCCTTATATCCGACATAGGTCACGCGGAGATTGTAGAGGCCGGGCTCCAGGCCGGTTATTTCATAATTTCCATCCACATCTGTCGTCGTTCCCTTATCCGTACCGGTGACCAGGATGTTGGCGAACATGATCGGTTCGTTGTTGATCCGGTTAGTTACCTTCCCTTTAATGATTCCTGTCTGGGCCCACAACGTTAATGCAACCATCCAGAAAATACTTGCTAAGAACAACCTTTTCATAATTATTTTCTTTTATCCCGGTAATATGCAGTTTTGCGATGACCGAATATTTCTCAGATGAAAAACACCTTCTAAACTATTCTATTAAAAAATAGTTTTTACTATGTAAAAATTTTTATTCATTTTTTTCGTAACCCATCAGTCCCTCATGAATTACGATACGCTGCGCATATTGATCGATCACTTCGAAACCTTTGAACGGGAGACCGGTCAACAGGATATGGCGGCTTTTTCGGCATGGTTGCAGCACAAATATAGTCCGCCTTCCGGCAAAAAAGAGGTGGCGCCCTACAATCGTTACGGGGATTACAACGGCCAGATCGCTCATGCCGTCGGGGTGTTGTGGCAGCATGCCCGTCACTACATCAAAACAGCCCTGGAAGATCTTCCACTCAAGGGGCTCCACGACTTCACCTTTCTGGCAGGACTTGCTGAACTCGGCGAGCAGCGCAAATCGCAACTCATCGCCATGAACATGCTGGACTACTCCCCCGGAATGGAGGTCATCCGGCGCCTCCTGCGCCATGATCTGATCGAAGACTTCGACGATCCCGAAGACGCACGCTCCAAACGCGTGCGGATTACGAAAAAGGGACGGGCGGTTTTCGGACAGGCCCTGCAGCGCATGATGCAGGCGACCTATATAGTAGGCGGCAACCTCAGCGAGAAGGAAAAGATTCAGTTTCTGGCTGTCGCCAAAAAGCTACTACATTTTCACCGGTCTATCTGGGAGGAAGACCTGGGCGCGCCATTAGAAGATATTACGGATAAGTATCTACCGGAAAAGAAAGAAGAGTGATGGTTTTATAATTTCATTGACCTGGGACCGCCAACTTTTCAACCCGCACAAGCTTCGCGTAGTCGGGCAAGTCTTTTATCCTTTTATTATCTTGCGGCCATGTTACGCATCATCTTTTACGTTGGCATCGGCGGGTTCATCGGATCGGTCGCCCGTTACTACCTGGCTAGTTACGTACAGACAAAATTACTCAGCAGCTGGCCTTACGGCACCTTCGCTGTCAACATCATCGGTTGTTTCTTCATCGGCCTGCTCTTTGCGGCCGGGGAGCGAAGCGCCATGCGACCGGAGCTGCGCCTAATGCTCGCCACCGGTCTCTGCGGAGGGCTGACGACCTTCTCCTCCTTTTCGCTGGAACTGGTAGGGCTGTTGCGCAACGGGCAGGCGCTGTATGCCTTTACTTATGCAGCCTTCAGCGTATTGGTAGGGCTGGCGGGTGTCTGGCTGGGTATGCTAGTTGGCAAGGGATGGTAATTAATTTCACTGCTCATTTAATATTTCTCTTATTCGTTCGACCGGAATCTGAAAAATACCGGCAATCTGATCCACATTTGTTCCCAATGCAGATAGGCGTCGAACGGCCCCTGCTTCTCTCAACGAGTGTCTGTTCCTTCTCGACGAGTGTTTGATTTCTCTCAGCTATCATTTTATCTTTCTCGGAGATAAGCCGTTCTTTTTCCGATACCAGGTGCTGATAGTATCTAAACTCATCAATCAGATCGTCTTCGGCATCCATTGTTTCCCGAACGATGGGGTCGGCGATGGCCTGCTGCAGACGCCGCAACAGCGGGCGGTACCGCTCCGGTAACTCTTCCTCATTTACTTTCAGGAAGTGATAATCCTCCGTTTGATTGGATTGATCAAACAGGCTGAGCAGCTGCTCTAGTTCAGTGCGGCGACGGCCTTTCAAATAGGGAATCTGAATAATGATACTATCATGGGGCAGGCTCTCGATAAACTCCTCTTTTTCATGGATCTGTTCTCCCGTAGCTGCATCCACGTAATGCCGGTTAACACGTACGACGGGCGCCTTGACCTGATCAAGCGTATGTCCCAGAAAGTAAATGCTGAGAATGGGTAATGCCCGGCGGTAAGGGTACTCTGGTCTCCCTTCCCTCACAACATTTTTCTGATTGCTGTACTGCTCCCTGAGATAGCGGCGAAAACGCATGATGTCACTGGCCAGCTTTGCTTTTTGTAATTCGAGTATGATCAATTCCTGCTTGCCGTTTTCATCCTGTACCCGCGCACTGAAATCCATACGAAGCACAGTCAGCATTTCTCCTACGGGAAAGTGATACCCGGTAGGCCTGAATTCCAGATCTACAATCTCCCGGCCAATGATAGCGGATAGAAGTAATTTGGCAACCTTCTTGTCTTTCATAAGGTATTTGAAGACGACATCGTATATTGGATTCGCAATCTGCACCCTACCGTTAATTATTTGTTATTCAGTTTATAATTCTTCTCACAAAAACTCAAGTCTATTTTCCGGAAACTGGAAGAATTACGTAAAACAGAATGAACAACTTTCCGGTTACGAACGTAGCAAAACAGACCTGAAAATGGAGCGAATACAGTCAAGTGAACAAAAATAACGGCAAACGGGAATCCCGAAGAGGAGTACTTCTTCTCACTTCCATAACTCCGGTTTACCGAAAAAATATATCATAACATTCATGACTTTCTTCCTGACTCCTTAACTAAACAACTTTCATGACCATCCTCATCGCCACCGACTCCTTCAAAGACGCCCTCCCTGCAAAAGCCGTCTGCCGGGCTATCGAACGCGGACTGAAACGGGCCGATTCGGAAATAAAAACGCAGATATTCCCGCTCGCCGACGGTGGCGAAGGCACGGCTGCCATTCTCACCTTTCACAACGACGGCCAGACCCTCAGCAAGGAAGTCAACGACCCTCTCTTCCGGCCGGTAGAAGCCAGCTATGGCCTCTCTGCCGACGGCAGAACCGCCTTCATCGATATGGCTGAGGCCTCCGGCCTGCAACTGCTGGAAGAAGACGAACGCAACCCCTTACTGACCAGCACTTACGGCACGGGGGAGCTCATCGCCGACGCCCTGGAACGCGGCGCCCGCCGTATCCTGCTCGGCATCGGCGGCAGCGCCACCAACGACTGCGGTACCGGCATGGCCGCCGCCCTCGGTTACCGGTTCCTGGATGAGAACGGAGAGGAGCTGAAACCCATTGGGAAAAACCTGATCAATATCCGGAAAATTGTGGATGAGGAAGTTTCCTTTTCTTCAGCTGACATTGAAGTCGAAGTTATCTCAGATGTCGACAATCCCCTCTACGGACCCGACGGAGCCGCCTATATCTACGCCCCGCAAAAAGGCGCCGACGGCCCTGCCGTCACCACCCTTGACAAAGGCTTGCGCCACTTCTCAGGCATTCTCGACGACCACTTCAATCGCTCCTTCGCCGACATCCCCGCCGCCGGCGCCGCCGGTGGTATGGGGGCCGGCGCCATGGCCTTCCTCGGCGCCGAACTACGCCCCGGAACCGACGCTATCGTTGAATACACGGACTTTGATAAGGCGCTGCAGGATGCCGACCTCCTCATTACCGGCGAAGGCAAACTCGATGCCCAAACCGCCCACGGCAAACTCATCCACGGTATCTGCCGCCGGGCGCAAAAATCGGGCGTTCCCGTCATCGCCCTCTGCGGAACCCTGGATGCCGCACCGGAACAAATCGAAGAGATCGGCCTTAAAGCCGCTTTTTCCATCATCGACCGGCCCCTGCCCCTGAAAGAAGCACTGAAACATACGGAACGTAGCCTGGATCAAACTGCCTTCCACCTCCTGCGGGTGCTGACGCACTGATACTGAAAAATCAGGGTGTATCGCTTCATGTTTCGAGTAAGCTTGAGAAGAAATTGTAACGTACTATTGCGTCACCTTGGCTTTTTCAGCACAGCTCTATTTTTAACAATCTTTTTGAACCCGCCCATTAATTACTTTCCGACCGAACAGACAACAGCTCTGTCCTTAGGCGGCCATTTCCCAAATATCTTGTATTTTGGTTTTTCCAAAATAAAACCGCGGCAACGTATGAAAAACTACCCCTTGCTATTCCTGTGGCTGCTATTCACCCTTCTGTCATGCCGGCAGGCAACCGAAACGGTCAGCTACCGGGAAGATAAGCAGCACCTATCACCTGATGAACGCTACGGCGAGCTCTTCGTGGCGGTGCAGATGAACCAGGTATTTCCCGACGGCAAGACCTTCGTCGACTGCGTACCCAAGTATCCCACCGACGAGATAGTCGATAAGTATGAAACTGCCAGTGAAACGCTCAATTTCAACCTCAAAGAATTTGTTCTTGAGAATTTCGAACTACCCAAGCAGTACGCCTCCGGCTTCGTGAGCGATACCGGCCGCTCGGCCATTGAGCACATCAACGCATTGTGGCCGGTCCTGACCCGGCAGCCGGACGCCGACGACGCCGGCACCCTTATCCCCCTCCCCCACCCCTACATCGTACCGGGCGGACGCTTCGGAGAGGTGTACTACTGGGATAGTTATTTCACCATGCTGGGCCTGCAGGCCGCCGGCAAGGTAGAAATGATTGAAAACATGGTCGATAATTTCGCTCACTTGATCGATACGGTGGGATTTATTCCCAACGGCAACCGGATTTACTACCTCAGCCGCTCACAGCCGCCTTTCTTCCCGCTGATGGTAGGCCTGCTGGCGGAAGAAAAGGGTGAAGAAATCTATCTTCGCTATTTGCCGCAGATGCGCAAAGAATACGATTACTGGATGGACGGTCTGCGGGCAGTGCGCGCTGATAACCCGGCGGTAAAAAAAGTGGTGCGGCTGCAGGACGGCAGTGTGCTGAACCGCTACTGGGATACGGGTGACACCCCCCGTCCGGAGATGTACCGCGACGACGTGGAGACCGCACGCGAAAGCGATCGCCCCGCTCCCGAAGTGTACCGGCACCTGCGCTCCGCCGCCGAATCGGGCTGGGATTTCAGCAGCCGCTGGCTACGCAACCCGCAATCACTGGCCAGCATTCACACCACCGACATTATACCGGTAGATCTGAATGCGCTGCTCTACTATATGGAACAGACCCTAGCCCGTGCCTGCCGCCTCGGCGGTAAAGACGAGCAGGCCGATCTTTTCTTCCAGCGCGCCAGCCAGCGCCGCGAAGCTTTGCTGCGCTATTGCTGGGACGAGGAAGCCGCCTATTTTATGGACTACGATTTCGTCGCCAAAGAACACACCGGCATCCGCTCGCTGGCGGGGCTCTATCCGCTCTATTTTCGAATGTTGGAAGATGAAGGGCGGACCGACGGCGTTGCCGTACAGCTGCGCACCCGGTTTTTGGCTTCGGGCGGCGCCGCCGCCACCGATAACATCACCGGCCAGCAGTGGGATGCGCCCAATGGCTGGGCGCCCCTGCAGTGGATCGCCATCCAGGGATTGCGTCACTACGGTTATGAAGGCCTGGCCGACAGCCTGAAGCAAAACTGGGTCGAGCTGAATCTGCGCGTATATGAAAATACCGGCAAAATGGTCGAAAAATATAATGTCATGGATATGACGCTTGAAGCCGGGGGTGGCGAGTACCCCGTTCAGGACGGCTTCGGCTGGACCAACGGCGTGCTGCTGCGGTTGCTGACCGAACAAAGGGATGAGGACATTAGATAAGAGTAGAGGGTAGAGGGACGGGGAGACATCCCAGTATGCTGAAAAAATGATACTATTTGGGGTTTAATAAGCTTCCCTACAAATCAAAACATCTGAACGCATGATCACACATTCCCAGACCGCCTTTGGCCGCTTTACCAGCCAGGTGCTGGAGGATAAGAACGCCGAAGCGCGCATGGTCATTATCCCCGGTAAAGGCGCCGGCCTGATGGAGCTGCATTTCGGCGACTATAATTTCATCACCGGTTATGACAAACCCGAAGAGCTCGACAAAAATAGCGGCGCCAGAAGCATGCCCCTCTTCCCCTTTCCCAACCGCCTGGCCGGCGGCAAGTACACCTGGAAGGGAAAAACCTATGAATTTCCCATTACCGATAGTGCGGGACCTAATGCCATCCACGGCGTCGGTCGCCATACCGCCTTTAAACTTTCACATGCCGACATCGGCGAGCGCAGTGCGCTGATCACCTGTTCTTATCAGGACAGGGGGCATCATCCCGGGTATCCCTGGCCCTTCACCTTCGATATGAGCTTTCGCCTTGACAGCAGCCACGCCTTTGAACTGGAGATGAGCTTCCGCAACGACAGCGAGGAGGAAATTCCCGTCGGCTTTGGCTGGCATCCCTATTTCAAGATCTCCCAGCGCATCGATGACGCCGTGCTCCACCTGCCGCCTTGCGAAAAAATCGAAGTGGATGACCATATGATCCCCACCGGCAAGCGAAGCGCTTTCAACCGTTTCGGCGAACCTACGCCCATCGGCCGCTATGAACTTGACAATTGCTTCGCCATCACGGGTATGGAGGACCGGGCGGAAGTCTTGTTGAAGGGCAACCACGGCGCCTTGCGCTACTGGCAGGAGGTCGGCGCCGGTAAGTTCAACTTCATCCAGCTCTACATCCCCGATGATCGCGGCAGCCTGGCCATCGAACCCATGACCTGCAATATCGACGCCTTCCATAACAAAGAGGGGTTAATCGTACTGGAACCGGGAGAAAAAGCCAGCGCCAGATGTGGCCTTTCGGTGGATGTGGAGGAGAAGTGACTTCGATGAGCGTGCGGAGCTTGCCGGTCCTCCGGACGGCAAGCTCAACGGGAACGGTTCACCGGCAACCGACATTACGGCCTCTTTCACCTCCGTTTTGTCCTGATCAAGAACAGCTCCTCTGCCACCCGGAATCCTTTGGCCGTCAGGCCTGACAACTCAAAGTCTTCCCATTCAGAAGTGGGGGATATGACGGTGTACACTCCCGGCTTGCCTACCCTCAGGGGCATGGCAAACGCTTCCACCGGGCTATCCCAACGGCAGCGAAGAATCAGCTTATCTCCTTTCTCTTTCAAACTATATTCAAAGACAGGCAGATCCGGATATTCCAGGTACTGTTTAAAGAAAGTAGTATAATCCACTCCGGTGAATTGACTGACGTAGCGGACAAAATCCTGCGTGGTGGTAATCGAAATGGCTTGTTGTTTGTAGAAGCCCCGAAGTAATCGCCACCATTGATCGTCGTCGCTGAGAGTATGGCGCAGGGTGTGTAAAATCCATGCCCCCTTATAGTAATGATCGCTGCCCTCCCAGTCTTCCCAGTTGACGTCGAAAGGTCCCAGAATAGGCTCGCGGTTATAAATATACATGCGTTGGCTTTCCAGGTAACGCACCGCATCCTGGTAGCTGTAGGCACACTCCACGTAGAGGGCCTCCATGTAGGTGGTGAAGGACTCGTGGATCCACATTTCGGCCAGGTCGCCGCAACTGACGCTATTACCGAAATATTCATGCCCGGTTTCGTGGACGATAATGTAGTCCCAGTCCATATCGCGGGGGATCATCCCTCCCAGATAGCCCCGCTTGTATTGGTTGCCATAGGCAATAGCGCCCTGGTGCTCCATGCCGAGGTAAGGAGTTTCCACCAGCGCGTAACCATCCTCCCAGAAAGGGTATTTACCGAAGAAGCCTTCAAAGCAAGTCAGTACCGGGGAAACCTGCTGAAAGTGTTTTTGCGCTTTTTCTTTATTGGAAGAAAGCACGTAATAGTCCAGGTCCAGCGTGTCTCCGTCAGTGGCTACATAATGCTCCTGCCAGTGCGCATAGTCGGCGATATTGACCGTCGCGTTATAATTGTTGATCGGATAAGACACAAACCAGTCGTAGCGCACCCGCTCGCCCAGGTCCTGCAACCCGCGCAGGCGGCCGTTGGCGACGCAGGTGAGTCCCCGCGGTACACTCACCCGGATAGCCATGCTGTCAGGCTCATCACTGAGATGATCTTTGTTGGGCCACCAGAGGCTGGCGCCGTCACCTTCACAGGCTACTCCGATCCAGGGCTTGCCTTGGTCATCTGTACGCCAGACGAAGCCGCCGTCCCAGGGTGGGTTCTCCGCCTCTACGGGGCGGCCCTGATAATACACCCTGAACTGGCCTCCGGCACCTGCTGCTTGTCGTGGAAAATCCACAAATACCGCATTGTACTTTCGCCGGTAATCTAATTTCTGTCCCTCAAATTCAATTTTGTCAATTTGCATATTATCATACAGATCGATCTGCAGCGTTTCAAAGTCGGCCATCACCCGGTAATGGATATCTACATGCCCTTCAATATATTGCTTATCCGGATCGATATCGATATCCAACTCATAGAAGGTCACGTCGTAACAGGTTCGCTCCGGGCGCAACATGCCGCGTAGCGTATCGGCTTCGGTAAAGGTGTACGTTTGATAAAAGGCTGGCTGGGCGGCGAGCGGGATTGTCCAGAACAACCCGGCCAGGATCAGCAAAATGGGGTAAGTCTTCATATACCTGGTGTTTGAAGTAAATCTGGTATTAAACGGGCCAGGTGATGGAGAAATTGCAATCATGCAGTCAGCGGTATATCGGCTGAGCCGCCGGTACCCGGTCTCATCTCATCAGCACCACGTCCCCTGTCTCCATCAGTGTATTGCCATTGACCAATTCGATTTCGAGGGTATAAACGTATACTCCCGGGTCCTGCCATTTTCCGCGAAAGCGGCCGTCCCAACCAAAGTCGGGATGATTAGGAGGTATTTCCCGGGCCTCGTAAAGGAGATTACCCCAGCGTGTGAAGATGCGAAAGCTCCGGATTTGCCGCACCTGATCCTGATCGGCGAAAACGATGAATTTATCATTATGCCCATCGTTATTCGGAGAAAAGACGGTGGGGATAAACACGCTGGGTTTACGGTTGACATTGACGATGATCGAGGTCTCGTACCAGCAGCCGAAGCGATCGGTCACCCGAAGCGTATAGGTACTGTTTTCCTGCGGCGCCAGGGTTGGCTGCAAGCATTCCATACAGGTCAGGTTAGCCGCGGGGGTCCAGCGCAGCTTGTCGACTAAGGAGTTGGGGATGAGTAGCTGAGGGGTCAGCGTATAGCTCTGCCCGAGGGTAACCGTGACCTCGTTAGGAAGCGTGACATACTGCTCCGTATTAGCCGGCATGATGAACTCCTGCTCCAGGCGGCAGCCCTCTGCGTCACGGATGACCAGATTGTAGAGGCTGCCCGGATTCAGGTTCTGCAGCAGAGAAATGTCGCCAAAATTAGTTCCATCAACCGAGAAACGGTAGGGGGGCGTCCCCCCACCGGCGCGAAAGGCCAGGCTGTCACTTCCCAAATCGAGACAATCAAAAGTCACCGGCTCGATGGGAGTAGGGCTAGGCACCTGCACCTGTTTCGATTCCTCACATCCTTTGACATCTCTGACGGTCAGGGTATACAAGCCCGCCGGAACATTCTGCAGGTTTTTGCGCTCCCCCATATTTTGGTCCCACTGATAAATGTACGGTAAGTCACCTCCGCTGACCACCACATTGACCCGGCCGTCGGACAAGCCGTCACAACTGACGGCAATAGGTTCCGCTTCGATCTTCAACCGGGTCACGACCACCTGTCCTGATCCGCTGATAAGACCTAGGCATTGCGCATCGCGAAAACTGGTCAGGGTATAGGTGCCTGCTTCCCGCACCGTCAGAGGGAAGGGGTTTTCGGTAATTCCACTGATCGATTCCTGATCCGTACCATCGATGGCGTAGTTGAATTGCCAGGGCGGCTCGCCGCTGAAACGCACTTCGAGCCTCCCCTCTTCGCCGGGGCACAGTCGCTGATCACCACTGATCACCGCCCGCGCCGGATCGATGGGACGAACCTGCGTGCGCCCGACAGCCTGTTGTCCGCAAGCATCCGTAACGGTAAGCTGGTAGTTCGTGATTATCTCCGGAGCTACTTCCAGGGTTGCTGCCGTATCGGAAGTACTCCACCGGTAGGTATAGGGCGCCGTTCCGCCGCTGATCTGCGGGCGCAGGCTGGCTGTTCCGCCCGGGCAGATATCCATCTCCCCGATCTCCACCCCTATCACTGGAGCATCCGCCAGTATCATTGTAGCCTCCCCTGTCACACAATCACAGGGAAAATCCAGCTCCAGCAAAAGTTTTTCAGAATCTTCCTCAAGCTGATCACTGATGGCAATCACCGGTATTGATGCCGACATTTCCCCCGCCGGAATAATCACCGAGCGCGGCAGCGAATCAAAGTCGACGCCTTCAATCGCTGTACTGGTTGGATCAAGGAGAAAGTTGACCTGTAGTTCCCGGCTCAGATCTTCCGTATCGACGCGCTGGAAGATGAACTCGCCGTTGGGACAGCCTTCAAACACCTTTTCGGCATCGAGGGTCGCCTGGGCGCTGACCGTAACCTCGCCTCCGATGTTGAAGCTCTCGGCCTCCAGAAAGACCGCCGAATCGAAGAGGTTGTCATTCACGTCGCCGACCACCAATCGCAGGTGGTAAGTCTCGCAGGGAATCAGCTTGAGGGTAGCAGTGAACTCCCGGGTGAAGCCGTCAAATTCGATGAGGGATTGCAAATTAGTCGGTGTGTAAGGCTTATTGCAGGTGCGCGTGTCATCTTCCAGTTCGTTGGAAACATAAAATTCCTCATTGCGCCGGTGGTTTACGCTGTTGATCGCCACATAATCACCGGAACCGGGGATGAGCGCCACATTCTCGGCATTGTCTTCAAACCCTCCGTTGATTCCCGGACCGCTGACGAAGAAGCCGAAAACGTCGTTGAATTTACTGCCCACATATTCGCAGTATTCCTCGGAAGCAAAAACGTAGCGAAAGGTGACCAGCGAATCCAGGGGCACGAAATCGAATTCGAGCCCTACCGCGTCGTAAACCTTTGCCGATGCCAGCTGACTGAGATCGCGATCGCCGTTGGCATCACCGAAGTCACCGCTCTTATCCGTCTCTTCATTCGGCCCCTGCGCGTTGCTCAGATGACCGGTGGAGATTAAAATGCCCTTTTCCAATCCAATGACCTGCTTACCGTTTTCAAAATAACCTATCCCCTCCGCATTGCCGATGCCACGGATATTACTGATATTCTTACATCCTCCCTTGACAAAAATATCCTGCACCAGCTGCTGTACCGTAAATTCCCGGCTGGTCCGAATGCCGTCGTCAGGCGGCAACACAGGCGGCTCCGGCTCCTGAAAAAGGGTGACAGGAAGTGGCAGCAGGCAAAACAACAGATAAAACAGCAACGGCGTAGCCATTCCGTGTGTTCGCATAGATCTAGCTCTTGGTAATGATCGCTGAGTATTAATGATTCGCAAAAGTAACGAAAACTGACCTCTTCTGATTTTCCACGAAGGGCGTGGAATACCTATCAGAATTGTTAAATTATTTGGTGGTTCCAAATAGAGGATATACTCGACGCAAATTGGTTTGAGAAAATTCTCAAACCAGTTAGGTCGGTATATGCTGACTCGAAGATGGTTTGAATTCTCAAACCATTTGGACGTCAGTATAACTGGAGTTGAAAAATAGATCGATATAAAGTTAATGTATTTCGACGACATGGAGACGGGCGGGAAGAAGAATATTCTCTAAAGGGGCTAATTTGAGCGGTTTCCCGGAAATTGATCCCGGATGGTTTTTCTCTGGTTTGGTAACCGCCCCCCCTTCCCGCTTCTAGGGAAGAGGGAATCATCGGGCGGGACAATAACCGGATTTTAATCCTGAAGCCGCTGGTCTTTAGGAAGCCATGGGAGGCGGGATGAACAGAAAAAACAACATTTAACTTCTGTTAAAGTCCACTTGTATCATTTTTTTCTTTATATTTACTTTCTCAACCCTCCACCCACATCTCCATACCAAACTAAATTCAGGAAATACCGCTTTCCTGTTATCCTGAAGCGGAACATTAGCCACCATTCCACGTAAACCCTGGCAGGATCGAATTAAACGCAAAGAGGCTTTTTTTATAAAAAAAATTACCATAATTTCGCTCGTGGCGAGAGCGTGCCAGTCGAAAAATTGCTGCCAACACCTCCCGCTGATAGCGCATCTACCATACCAACCAATCGTCGATACCTGCTTGAAGTGATTTTTCAGACCTAATCCTCTCAAAGGGGACATTTCGAACACTTCATGACAGGCAGGTCGAACTACGCGAACCCAGTTAGCCGGCACAATCCGCTGATTATGAGTTACACTCGTACCCTCCCTTCGGTAATCACGGGTCTTTCAAACATTTGATTGTACTATTAGGACTTAAGTCTGGAAGGTAAAAACACGCAAAATAGCATCACTCTATGAAACTCAAACATCTACTCGGGGTTTTCTGTATTCTGGCGCTGGCCGCCACGACGACCGTGGCGCAGCCCACGATCAAGTGCCTGCAGGGCCTTGAAATCCTTACGGCCCAGGGCGAAACCGATTTGATCAACTGCCTTGGCGATGAACTGCAGGGAACGGTCAAATTCCAGCCCAGTTCCTACGCCACCCCCATCTATTTTTTGGTCACCGATGAGAATAACATCATCCAGCTGGCAAGTCTCAAGCCCACTCTTGACCTGACGGAGCTTGGCGAAGGCAGTTTCCGGGTCTATGCTCTGAGCTTTGTCGGCAGCAGCTTTGTAGAGCCTGGGCTCGACGCTACCACGGCCGAGCTGGCCTCGGTCTGCTACGAGCTGTCGATCAACTATGTCAGTGTCCGCAACATCGATCCCGAGGGGGGCATGGTGGCAACCAGCGAAGGGGAAGCCGCCCTCTTCACCTGCACCGGCGACGGCAACCCGGATATCATCAGCTTTGCCACGAATAGCAACGACCCTTTTTACACCTATATCATCACCGATGACAATAATATCATCCTCGGCTTCGCCGACGAGGAAGACAGCTTTGACTTCGAAGGCGCCGATCCGGGTGTCTGCCGCGTATGGGGCCTCTCTTTTGTCGGCGACATCACCGCCCAACCCGGGGATGACCTGATGAATACCACACTGGCCAGCCGCTGCTTCGACCTGTCCGACAACTTCGTCGAGGTCACCCGTGTCATCCCCGACGGAGGCAGCGTTGCGCTGAACGGCGGCGGCACGAATGCCACCGTCTGCGCTGGCAACGAAGATCCGGACTTATTGTCTTTCACTCGCCAAACATCCTCCCTGGCGCCCTACGCCTTCGTACTCACCGACGAGAACAACAATATCATCCAGGTCCTAGAAGAAGATAATTTTGACTTTAACGATTCCCCCACCGGCGTCTGCCGCGTATGGGGCCTATCCTATACCGGCAACATCACCGCACAGCCCGGTGACAACGCCGCCTCGGTCCTGCTGACCGACGACTGCGCCGACTTGTCGGACAACTTTATCATCGTCACCAAAAAAGATCCTGAAGGGGGCAAGGTCACCCTGGAAGACGGCAGTGAACAAGTCCGGGTCTGTGTCAATGACGGCGCGCCCGACCCGCTGAGCTTCGTCACCTCCGCCCTCGAGAATGAAAACTACGTCTTTGTCATCACCGACGAAAGCAACTTCGTACTCGGTCTGGATGAGGACGGAATTATCGACTTTGAAGGAAGCCCCGGCGGTGTCTGCCGCGTGTGGGGCGTGGCCTACACGGGCAACCTGACTCTCGAAGAGGGCGATAACCTCGCGGAAAGTCCCTACTCTGACGAATGTTCCGAGCGCTCCACCAGTTTTGTCACCGTCACCCGCATCGCGCTCGAGGCCGGTACGGTGATCACGGCCGACGGCGCAACAAAGGTCGTAGCCTGCCTGGGCGACAGCTCTCCGGACCTCCTTCAGGTACAGGCTGAAGGAGTCTCTTCTACGGGCAGCTACACTTTCATCCTTACTGATGACAGCAATGTCATCCTGGAAATCTCCGATGACGGCAGCTTTGACTTCGGCGGCGCCGATCCGGGTATCTGCCGGGTCTGGGGGCTTAACTACACCGGCAACCTGACGGCGCAGCCGGGAAATAACGCAGCCGGGGTATCTCTATCGGATGAATGCTTTGACCTGTCGGACAGCTTCTTCACGGTCGATCGTAAATTCGTCGACGGCGGCCGGGTCATGCTGGAAAGCGACGGCGAAACGCCCATCGTCTGCACCAATGACGGCGCGGAAGATAATTTCACCTTCGTAAATACATCTACCTCTTCCGAAGCCTACATTTACGTGGTCACCGATATGGGTAGCCGCATCCTCTTATTCGACGAAGACGGCGTCATTAACTTCGAAGGAGTCAGCGAACCCAAAGTCCGGGTATGGGGCATCTCCTACACAGGTAATCTGACGGCAGAACCTGGTGACAACCTGGGCACCGCTCCGCTCTCCGACCAGTGTTATGAGCGTTCCTTCGGCTTCGCCACCCTCAGCCTCGTTTCCCTCGACGGCGGCACGATCACCACCGTCGGCGGAAGCACCGAGGAAACCATCTGCCTCGACGACCGCAGCAATACCGTTTTGGAATTTCAGGCGGAAAGCTCCAGCACACAAGGTCAGGCCATCTTCGTAGTGACTGACGACAACAACGTCATCCTCAACACCGACGAGGACGGCGTTATCGACTTCGCCGAGGCGCCGGCCGGCATCTGCCGCGTGTGGAATCTTAATTACACCGGCAGTCTCATCGCCCAGCCCGGGGACAACGCCGCCGAGGTCGCCCTCTCCGACGAGTGCTTCGACCTGTCGGACAACTTCGTCACGGTTTCCCGCAAACGCGTCGACGGGGGAACCGTCACGCTTGAAGAAATCATAGATGGAAGCGGCTCTATCAATGTCTGTGCCAATGACGGTACGCCGGATGAGCTGATGTTCCAAACTGAAAACGAAGGTTCTGAGCAGTATGTATTCATCATCACCGATGCAAACAATAACATCCTGAATTCGAATGAAACCGGCGTGATCAATTTCGAGGGGGTCAATCCAGGCACCTGCTTCGTCTGGGGGGTATCCTATTCCGGAAACCTGACTTTCCAGCCGGAGGATAATATCACCGAAGTAGCGCTTTCCGATGAATGCTTCGATTTGTCCGACAACTTCGTTACGGTCAGACGGATTCACCTCGACGGCGGAACCCTCAGCTATCAGGACGGCAGCACCGAAGCTGTGCAGTGTCTGGGAGATTTCCCCTTTGAGTTTCCCATAGCCTTAGCGGATCAGGAAATCAACGCCGAAGCTTATTTGTTTGTCATCACGGATGAAAATAATACGATTGTTGAAACTTCACCTGACGGCACCATCGATCTGGACCTGGACCCGGGCACCTATCGCATTTATGGCGTCAACTATTCCGGGAATTTTACCGGTAATATTGGCCAAAACATCACTCAGATCGCACTTTCCGATGAGTGTTTCGACTTATCCAATAACTTCTTAACGCTGATTAGCAAACGCCTCGATGGCGGTACCGTCAGCCTCACCGACGGCAGCACCGAAATCCGCGTCTGCGCCAATGACGGGGTAGCTGACGAGTTGACCTTTCAAACCGAAAATGAAGGCTCCGAACAGTACATCTTCATCGTAACCGATGAGGAGAATAATATCCTCAATACCTCGACGAGTGGCATCATCGACTTTGAAGGAGCGCCTTCCGGTGTCTGCCGTGTCTGGGGGCTCTCCTATTCCGGCGAACTGACGGCTCAACCCGGGGACAATGCCGCCGAGGCAGCCCTCTCCGATGAATGCTTTGACTTATCGAACAATTTCATTACCGTTACCCGGCTCACAGTCGACGGCGGTACCGTGAGCCTACCGGACGGCAACACGGACACTGTTGTCTGTCAAGGAGACGACAGCGCCGATGTCCTGACCTTCGAATCTCAGGGCGCCGGCAGCATGGGCAGCTTTATCTTTGTCGTTACTGATGACAACAATACCATCCTCAGCATCAGTGAAGACGGCGTTGTAGATTTCGGCGAAGCGCCTGAAGGCGTCTGCCGCGTCTGGGGCCTGAATTACACCGGCAATCTCATCGCGCAGCCCGGCGACAACGCCGCCGAAGTCGCCCTTTCCGACGAATGCTTTGACCTGTCGGACAACTTCGTCACCGTCACTCGTAAGCTGGTCGACGGCGGTACGGTGAGCCTGAGCGACGGCAGCAGCAGCGGTACCGCCTGCGTACGGGACGGCGAGCCCGACATCTTTGAGTTCACCTCGGAAACCAGCGCCGGCAATTCCGAATACACCTTTATTGTTACAGATGAAAACAACCTGATCCTCGTCATCCTGGAGGGCAATTCAATCAACTTCGACGTTGTACCTCCCGGCACCTGCTTCGTTTATGGCGTCTCTTATACCGGAGAACTAACCACCCAGATCAATATCGACGTCACCACCGCCATGCTAGCGGACGAATGCTTTGAGCTCTCGGACAACTTCATCACTATTTCCAAGGAACAGGTGATCGGCGGCACGGTAATGCTGGCCGAAGGCGGCGAGAAGACCTTCACCTGTCCGTCGGATGACATGGCCGATCCGGTTGTCGTAACCACTACCGGCGGCGGCACGGGCGATTACGTTTTCCTCATCACGGACACTTCCGATGTAGTCACCGGCATCAGCGAACAACCGGTCATCGACTTCAACGGCGCCGAGCCTGGTATCTACCGGGTCCGGGGGCTGGCTTTCAGTGGCAATCTTTTTGTCGCCGTTGGGGACGACATCAACGAGGCGCCTCTTAGCGATGAATGCGCGCAGTTATCTGAAAATTTCATTTCAGTCAATCATCTCACCCCCCTCGCGGGTACCGTCGCGCTGGACGACGGCAGTACCAGCTCACTCAATTGCCCGACCTCCACTACCGCTCCGGTGCTCTCTTTCACCAGCAGCGGCGCCGACAGCCCAGGCTACACCTTTCTGATTACCGACACCAGTAATATCATTCAGGCGCTGCCGGAAGGGAACAGCTACGACTTCTCCCTCTTGCCCAATGGCATATACCGCGTCTGGGGGCTTGGGTTCAGCGGCAACCTCACGGCTGAAACCGGTGATGACGCCGCCGAGGCGATGCTCAGCGACAACTGCTTTGCCCTGTCCGACAATTTCATCCTGATCGTCAATAAAGAACCACAGGGTGGTAGGGTGGCAACGGAAGCCGGTGACACCCTGGTGTATACCTGCCCCGGCGACGGCAACGCCGATGTGATCCGTTTCGACAGCACCGGCGCGATTGGCAACTATCGCTACCTGATCACCGATGAGAACAACGTCATTCTTTCTATCATCGCTGTCGACTCCTTTGACTTTGAGGAGGCGCCTACGGGCATCTGCCGGGTATGGGGCGCCGGATTCACTGGCAAACTCACCGCGGAAGAAGGAGACAACGCCGCCGAAGTGTCCCTTTCCGACGATTGCTACAGCCTTTCGGAAAACTTCATTCAGGTGGTGCGTGCCGTACCCGAGGGCGGTAGCATCAGCGCCGATACCGGAGAACTCAGCTTCTGTGCGGGTGACGGTCGTCCCGACCTGGTCAGCTTCTCCGTCGATCCGGATTCACCGACTCCTTACATTTTTCTGATCACGGACGAAAACAATGTCCTGCAAACCGCTGCCTTCAGCAGTGAAATCGACTTCGACACTACCCGTGGAGGCCCGGCCCGGGTATGGGGATTGGCCTATACGGGAGAGTTGTCTCTGCCTTTCGGCGAAACGGTAGAAGGCGCCCTGCTCTCCGATGACTGCTTCGACTTATCGGACAACTTCATCGAAGTCAACCGCACCGGCGTTGACGGCGGTACGATCAGTAGCAACCTGGGCGACGGGACGATATACAACTGCCGGGGCGACGGGCTAGACGACATCGTCACCTTCAGCAATACCAGCATTACCCCCAATGCCGCTTATCAGTATGTGCTTACCAACGAAGACAACCGCATTCTCCGCATCCTGGAGACCAACCAGCAGAACTTCGAGAACATCAGTCTGCTCCGGACTCGAATCTGGGGTATTTCCTACACCGGGGATTTGCTTGCCCAGGTAGGCCAAACACTGACGGAAGTACCCATTTCCGAAGGCTGCTACACCCTCTCGGATAACTTCATCACCTCTGTGCAAACCCAACCCGTGGGAGGCGCGATTAGTACTTCAGAGGGAGAAACGGAGCTCACTCTTTGTATCGGCCAGCAGGCGCCCTTACTGCTTTTTGAAGTCAGCACCAGCTCACCGGCCGCCCAAGTCCTGCTGCTGACGGATGCTTCCAATAGTATTATCGAGGTCATCGACAGTCTGAGTGTTGACTTCGGCGCGCTCGACAACGGCGACTACCGGGTGTGGAACCTCTCCTACACCGGATTACTGCAGGCCGAACCAGGTCAGAATGCAGCTACGGCCGAGCTGGCCAGCAGCTGTTTCGAACTGTCGGACAACTTCGTCGCCGTCCGGAAAGGCGGTCCGGTAGATGGAGGCATGATCAATACCATGGACGGCGATACGACCTTCAGCGGCTGCCCGCGCAACGGAGTGCCTGACATTCTCATCATCCGTACGTCCAGCACGGCGAATACGGTCAGCCCCTATCGCTACGTCGTCACGGATACAAACAACCAAATATTAATTCCGGATCTGGGCGGAAGCATCGTTGATTTCGACGGCGCCGAACCCGGCCGCTACCGCGTATGGGGCGTTTCCTATACCGGCAATTTCATCGGCAGCTTCGGACAGGATATCCTTAGCGCCATGCTGTCGAATGAGTGCTACGAAGTATCGGCCAACTTCATCGATATTTTCCACGAAGGACCACAAGGAGGGCAGATCAGTACGAGCGACGGCAATACCGGTCCGATTGCGCCGGCTTCCTGTGGTGGCAACGCCTCTGATGAAATCAGCTTTACCGACAACGGAACAGCTACCGGCGCCGAGGCTTACGCCTTTCTCGTCACGAGTAATGACAGCATCCTGGCGGTGGTATCCGAAGGGGAAAGCTTTGATTTCGCTACGCTTAGCTGCGAACAGACCTATCAGGTCACTGGGCTGGCTTACACGGGTGAACTGCCGGAACTCAGCGGGCTCTTTATCTCCGATCTGCTCAGCGGCATGGTTTTCGACGATTGCTTCGACCTGTCCGACAACCGCATCGACATCAACCCAGATGCCGGATTACAGGACCGGCCGGAAAACCCACAGGCGATTACCGGCAGCCAGGGTGAAAAATCGCTGCGGGAACTGCACCTGGCTCCGAACCCCGCGCAGCAATGGCTACAGGTTCGCTTTAAAATCGCTGAACCGCAGCGGGAAACGAGCGAAATTCTGATCATCAATACCGGTGGAGAAGTGATGCGGCGGGTCACTGTACCTACGGGACGGGGAGAAAATCAGCTGCAGCTCAATATCGAAACGCTGCCTGACGGCCTTTTCTTCCTGCACGTACGGCACGCACAGCACCTGGAGTATCAACGGTTCATTAAGGTAAATAACTGATAAAGCAGAAAAGGGGCGACCTGAAAAGGGGCTTTCGGCCGGGTGCCGAAAGCCCTTTTTATTTTAGTATCCGGACAGTCTAATCAACCGGGGGAGATCTTAACCCCGACACAAACATTTAAAAATCAATGCTTTAGATCATTTGCCGTCATTATTCATGGACTTACCATGAATAATCCGGGTTAACCTATACATTTGTGTGGAAGGGGGGAAAACAAAAAAAGCGACAGGCGCTACCGGAGCAGCGCCTGTCGCCTGATTAATAGCCTGGACACAGCGTCCTGGCAAAAGATCTATTTTTATTGCTCTTTTTTGGAGATGTATGCACGCTCTCTGATCCGTGCTTTCTTTCCTACCAATTTGCGGAGGTAATACAGCTTGGCGCGACGTACTTTACCGCGCTTCATCAGTTTGATGTCCACAATATTGGGGGAAGTGATCGGGAAGATACGTTCAACGCCTATACCGTTGGAAACTTTTCGGACGGTGAAGGTTCGCGTTCCTCCTTCTCCACTGATTTGCAGCACGTCACCGCGAAAATCCTGGATACGCTCCTTATCTCCTTCAACAATTTTATAGCTAACGACGATGTTATCGCCGGGACGGAAGGCAGGAAATTCCCGCTTCGCGGCCATTTGTTCGTGAACGTAATTGATGGCATCCATCGTTCTCCAATTTTATATTTTGTACGGTCTTCAATTAGCCGTGCAAAGGTAATAACTTTTTTCGAAACTAGCTAATGCAGGGTGAACTAATATTGAGTCTATGCTCATCGAACAATGGTGGCGAAACTCTTAAACTGATAGCGTTCACCCCGTGGCCCATGGAAAGTGACGAGGACGACATATACGCCGTTAGGGGCCGGATCGCCACTATTGAATTTTCGGCCGTTCCAGGCATCTTCCGGATTGCTGGTTTGGAACACCAGTTCTCCCCAGCGATTCCAGATAGACATATTAAAGTCGGTGGCGCCGGTGAGGAAGCCCGCTCCTTTATAGAGGTCATTGACGGAGTCATCGTTGGGTGTAAAGGCGTTGGGCAGGTGATAGCGCACTTCCGGAATAACGTCGACGAGTTGAATGAGCGTATCCATGCACCCGTTGGGATGGGTAACGATCTGTTTAACTTCATATCGCCCTGTATCGGGGAAGGTGAAGCTCGGGTTGCGCTGCAGCGAGGTATTTCCCGTATCGAAATCCCAGAACCAGCGATTAGCGCGCTCCGACTCATCGGTAAAATCAACCGTGGGGAAGAGGTTGCTGGGTTGTTCCGGGGCAAAAGAAAAACCGGCGGCAGGTGATTCCACCACCTGGATCAGCTCGTTGAAGGTGGTGTCGGTTTCACAACCGATGGGCGAGGTAATGGCCACGTCGACGGTATAGATCCCCGGATTCTGGTAGGTATGCCAGGGGCTGATGTCTGTACTGGATCCTCCGTCACCGAAGTTCCAGTCAATCCGGTAAGTTTCATCAATGGGCGTGGAGAGGTTATCGAAAAATACGTCGGCCGGGGCGCAGCCCAGGAAAGTGCTGGGCGCCACCACGATCAGGGCCGGTACGGGAAAGTAGTTGACCTGTTTTGTGGCGGTATCAAAGCATTCGTTATTATCGGTCACCCGGAGGCTGACCGGAATATCACCGGGATTGCGATACCGGTGTTCCGGATTGGGTTGGGGTGAGCTGTTGCCGTCGCCAAAATCCCACTGCCATTCCGTGATGCGGTCCGCCCCGGTTTCCGACAAGTCCACAAAACGGACGGGGCCGGCCACACAGGTATCGTATTCAAATTCAAAATCGGCGTTGATAGCCGGGAACAGGTTAACCAGAATATTGGCGGTATCTCCACAATCGGTATTCGGATTGAGGATCAGCTGTCCTCGGTACTCCCCTACTCCGGGAAAGGTGATGGAGGGTTCCCACTCCTCGAAGGTCTGAATTTGACCGTTGATATCGAAGCTCCATTCGTAATAATCGACAAAGCGCTGCTGGAAGCTTTCGTTGACGAAGTCGATAGTAAAGTTACCGCAGGCGTTGATCTGGTACTCCTGATCGTTTAATTTCCTATCCTCTTTGATATCCGCCACCACGGTTGGATCACAGCTGGCGACGTTAAACTGGAAGTCCCGGAAGACGGTGCTCAGTAACTCCCCATCCCGGTATTCCTTGACGCAAACCCCCACCACAAATTGCCCCTGCACGGTAGGCGTACCGGTGATCACCCCGGTATTCGGGTCGATTTTTACGACGGGATCTCCCCCCATGGGAGCGCTGGGCGTATAGGTCGGCACCACAAAACTAACCTCGCCGTAAGGGGGCGGGCAGGCCGGGTTGGGCTGTGCGCCGGAGCAGGTGGAATAGGTAACGGGATCAAGACCGGGACCGCCGCCGAGCAGTGGGGGGCAAAATTCGTAAACCAGCTGATCTCCGTCTGCATCAGTGGCCGAATGATCGAAATTCAGCGGCGCACCGGCGCAGATGATGGTCGGCGGGAAATTGTCGAAAGTCGGGCTGTTATTGCATACGCGCTGGGCCTCGGGCGTAATTTCGATGGTATAGGTCGCGCCGGAATTCTCCGGGCTAATGATGTTGTTAATCGTGACGTTCCTGCAACAGCGCTGGTAAGAGATATGATAACTGCGGTTGCTGACGGGCAGGCGCAGACCGTACTGGCTGAGACGGAAACGGTATATCCCCTCCTCCACGCACACATTCGGCGGAATCAGACAAGGATAATCCGGTTCATCTACACTGGTGACTGAGAATAATGGAACATCGAGGCGCGCAATATAATCATCCTGATCCAGTACGTTACAGGTGTCACCGTTGCACTGGTAAATAGCGATGAAAGCGGGTTCGTCGAAATTGGCGCAATTGGTGCAGTTACAATCCCGGTACATTTTCAGCGTGAATTCATAATCGCCTTGTCCCAAACACTCATAGGTAATCTCCCCACCAATGATGTGCCGCGCGTTCAGCGATAGAGCCGAGCTTAGAGCCAATGCAAAAATTGCCGGGAGAGCGAAATTCCATCTCATAGTATCGTTCCGTAATTTGCCTGATTAATATCCGATGAAGGTATTCTGCCATCAATATCAACGATGCGGCCCTCGGTATATATTGCGTAGTGAAAGCCGCTACTTTTGGAAAATCCCCAAAGATCGCAAAATGAAATAATATTGCTGAGGAAGGAGACGTTTTATATTGTTTTGCTATACTGAATACAATACGAAGCCGGAATTACCAGTTGTTAAAAGTACCTGTTAGTCTTTTCAATGCCTCAATTTAAGTATAGTTTTGCTGCAGTCCTGTTAAGAGTCTGCTAAATTCTATAGATTCGTAAATTTTATGACACTGCAGCAATGGAACCCGGAATTGCGAATTCGCAAAAAAGCGAGCAGCTACGGAAGAAAACTACAACAAAAATCCCAGGGATATGATGAGCTCTACAAAAGAAGTTAAGAGAATGGCGAGCTACCCCGAAATCGAGCAAGCCATAGCGGCCTTGCACAACGGCGGCCTGCTGCTCTATCCGGCAGACACGCTGTGGAGCATCGGCTGTGACGCTACGGATCCGGTGGCTATCGAACGGGTGTGCAACTTACGAGGCAGCCGGAGTACGGACGAATTTGAAATCATGGTCAGCTCCATTGATATGATGCGGCAATATATTGACCATCTGCACCCCAAGCTGGAAACCCTGCTTGCCTACCACAAACGTCCTTTAACCGTTCAGTTCAAACGGGGCCGAAACCTGCCGGAACGCCTGATCGACGGCGCCGTCGCCGTTCGCCTGGCCCACGATCCCTTTTGCCGGGCGCTAATTGAAGCGTACAGCCGCCCCCTTATCGCTGTGCAGGCCAGCCGGGAGGGACAAGCCGCCCCCGCTACTTTTGGAACAGTTAGCTCCGGAATCATAGAGGGAGTCGATTATATTTTGCAGCAACAACCACAGAACGGCGTCACCGGAGAACCGGCCGTAATGGTTCGCCTCTCTGAGCGGGGCGAACTGGTCTTTCTCAGAGAATGATTCGAAGTCGGAAAGTGGAAAGCGGAAGTTAGAAAGCACTCCTGTTTCCGACTTAGTTAACCTTGACCGGATCCCCTTTACGGATCAGGCCCCCTTCGATCACACGAGCCGTAATTCCTCCGTGCCCGCGCATGGCGTTGTAGCCGCCGGGCCCCAGGTTTTCTTCCATACGGGAACAGGGATGGCATAAGCCCGTCATTTCCAGAATCACTTCTCCGATACGAAACTGCCGGTCTTTTAGAGCCAGCAAGTTAATCCCGGATACGACAATATTACGGCGGGTCAAGCCCGGATCCACGGCAGAACGGCCCAACATGCCGGCTACGGCATCCAGGTGTTCCTTCTGAATCAGGGTGACCTGTCGCTTTTTGCTACGACCGGCGTAGTGGTCACCTGTCAATCCTTTATCTTCTGTCACCTCTACTTTATCCAGTTCACGAACCTCTCCTCGTTTTTCCGACCGGACACTGATCCACTCGACAGCGCCTACCTGGGGCAGGTTGGCGATGAGTTTTTTCATATCTGATGTTGCCATGATGTGAGCTTGTGAGTAATGAATTAGATGAGCCGTAAAGATAGAAGAAATGGAAAGTAGAAATAGGAAATGAGCCTGCGGTCTGCTATTCAACCCTTCAATCCTTCCGCTACCTGATCTTCCTTCAGGGCGCCGTCCAGGAATTTCTGCAGGCGGATCACCTCGTCGTGGCCCAGGCGCTGGCCGGCGCGGGCACTGAGGTAGATCATTACCGTAATAAAAGCGAAGGCCGGCAGTAGCCAGAGGATGCGTCCGGGCAGGCCCAGGCTCCACTCCGAAAAACCGATGATAGCAATGATGACGCTGATAAAACCGAGAAAAGCATAGAAAAACACAAACATCAACCAGACGGATGGACGCGGGCCATAAAGCCCCCGGATCAAGCTGCCATTTTCCGTCTCCTCCACCTCAAGGCCCAGCTGCGGCGACCAGAAATGCTGCTCTTCCGCCGGGATTTTCAAGGTCACATGGTGATCGACGATCAAGCCACGTACCGGCTGATCCCGGCGCTCAAGCGCCGCTTCGAAGCGTTGCAGCACTTCTTCTTTACTCAATAAACTTTCCCGCTGAAAACGGGGCCGGATTTCTACATTACTCATAAATCAGGAGTGTATCGGTTCCTACATCAAAGGCTGTGGTTTATTGACGGAGTAACTCTGAGTCACCTCGTCAACGAAAAGAAAAATACGTTTTTCAGGCAAAACGCCTGCCATTAATTTTATGTCTTCTTCGGAATATGCAAAAAAAAATTCATTTCGACCAAACAAAAAAAGCCCCTCCCTGAATTTCGTTTTAAAATATTCGGTTTGTCAGACGAAAAAAAATGAGCACAGTTCATAGCCGGGGTGTCTCCGATTTCAACACCTGACTCAAAGTGGGCCATACGGCTCTTCGCTTCGCTCCGAGAAGTCAGTCGGAATACGTTTCGACAGCACCCAGCTCCCAGCATCCAGCATCACCTCCCTACCGTCCCCTGCTCCTTCTGTTTGCGCAGGCGCAGATACGTATGCAGAATGCCCTCCTCCAGCGTAGCGCGCGTCAGGCGGCCGTCGAGGAAGTGGTATTGATTTTCTTCGCCGTTGGGCAGCGTCACTACGCAGGAGTTTTTATCGACTGTTCGCAGCGGCAAAAAGCCCCCCTCGCGATCGATGTAGACGCTGGCAGCCTCCTTCGGCATACCGAAGAAGAGGCTGAGGTCGGTAAAGATGACAGGGGATTCCAGTTGCCGAACCGGCTTTCCTTCCTCCTGGTAGAAATAGTCTGCTCCGCGAAGAACAGTTTGAAAAGACCGGCGTTTTTCGCCGTTGACGATCACTTCCACATTGGATTCCAGCAGGGTATCGTTGCGGAATACTGCGTGCCGGATGGTTTCCGTGCGGTGGGCTTTGAGGAATTTGAAAACCACTTCGCGGTGGCTTTCGTATATTGTCAGATCGGCCTCAATAGTTTTACTAACCTCCCACTTGCCCATTTTGACTTTATTGGCGTACAGGTCGTATATGAGTACCTCGCGCTGAGCCTGCAGGCCGGTAATCGAAAAAAAAGAGGCCAGTAGAAAAAGAAGTGATTTTTTCATAATATCGAATGGTTATAGTCTGACAACCCAAAATTTGTGAATTCTGACTTGCTCTTTTTCCACGAATCTTAAGTTGTCAGACTATAGTATTTTTTTTTAAAGGACAGGAAAAGAAGACGGTAAATCCCGTTTTCGTCACGGTTAAAAGAGCAAAACATTTTTTCTGCTTCTCAGAATTCTCAAGCAGAACGAATTTCCGATAAAAATTCTATCTATTTCCTCTTATTTTTTAATTTTTACGTAACTATTCAGTCGCTGCTACACGGCAATATTTTTTGTTTTTGCCACAGATCACACGGATTTTCATAGATTATCAATTTGGGAAATCCGTGAAAATCCGTGGCTTTTTTGAAAAATCCTCCTGGCGAGGCCAGGATGGTGAATAGTAATATTCTAACACTTGAAACCGTACATTCATACAACAGACAAGATTCATCCCATGAAATGGCACTACTTATTACTCTTTTTCTTTGCCGGCCTGTTTCTGCTCAACAGCTGTCACATTCCCACCTATATTGACAAACGGGCCGAGCGTGCCTACCGCAGTCGTGGCGGCCTACCACAGCAGGTGCAGCTGGGAGAAGTGATTCTGCAGTACCGCCTGCTGGGTAAAAAAGGCGAGCCGTTGTTGCTGCTCCACGGCTTCGGCGCCAACCCCAAAATCCAATGGACCAAACAGGTTCGCAAACTCTCCCGCAAGCATATTCTGATTGTTCCCGAACTTATCTATTTTGGCGAAAGCCGCCCCACTTCAGATCGCCGCGTCTACTCTCTCGAGTACCAGGCCGATCACCTCAAAGCGCTGATCGATACGCTGGGAGTGGACAGCACCCATCTGCTGGGGCTCTCCTACGGAGGGCTGGTGGCCTCCATTTTTTATATGAAATATCCCGCGTCCGTCAACAAGGTGGTTATCAGCGACTCCCCGGTCAAGTACTACCACCTGGAATACGCCGACTCCCTGGCCCAGGTACACGGCGCCAACTCCCTGCGCGAATTGCTGCTGCCCGGCAACGGTGCAGAACTGGATACTCTGCTGCAGCTCACTTATGCCGATCCGCCCAACCTGAAAACCAAAGTGCTCGATGAGATCGTTGACTTGTACTACAACAATCAGCGCCAGGCAAAAGAGGGCCTGCTCAATTACCTTTACCGGAGCAATAATTTTTTGAGCAAACTTTCTTACCAAACCGATAAACCGCTGCTGCTGCTCTGGGGCGCCGAGGACGAACTCATTCCGCCGGATATCGGCCGGAAACTCAAAGACTACTACGGCGATAATGCCCAACTACAAATTATCGAAGACGCCGGCCATGCGCCGAACATGGAAAAACACCGGGCTTTCAACCGGGCGGTGTTGGATTTCCTGAAGGGTGACAGGTAAGTTGAAAAGTTCTGCTCGAAAGACACAGGCTCTTTAAACCTCTACCCCCAACCCTTCTCACAAATACTATCGTCGCCCGTTTATACGTTCGCTAGGAGTGACTTTCATTGCCATTATAACCCAAAATACAATCATGCGTCATTTCCTTACCCTTCTTTTTTTCAGCTGTCCCTTCCTGCTCATCGCGCAGGTTGCCCCCGACGACCTGCTGCCCTCCGAGACCATCGCCGGCGCGGTGACCAAGAGCATGCAGGGCGGGCTCGAGCTGACGAAAGAGCAACTCGAAGACCTGCGCTTACTCAACGAAGCTTACGCTGCCGAACTGGCGCAGTTGCGCCGGCGATCGGCGCCCGGCCAACCCGATGCGGATCAGTTACAGCGATTGCTGGAAGACTGGCAGCTCGACCTGCGCGAACTGCTAAGCCCCTCGCAGCACCGCGCCTTCGAACGCATGCAAACCGAACGCCTGCGGGAACTGCAGCTGGCCGGTCTGCACCGGCATACCGCCCGCCTCGCCACCGCACTCGACCTCGATACGGATCAGATTGCCCAGGTGGAGGCCTTGCACGCTGAATACTTTCCTCAAATGATAGAAGTTCAACAGGGCGGCGATCCGGCGCGCATCAAGGACCGGCGCCTGCGCGGCATACAGTCCAGCCAGGAACTGGCGCTCCAGGAAATCCTGACGCCGGCGCAGTGGCAGCGATACCAGGAACTCAGAGAAGAGCTGGTGCGGCAGCTGGAGCAGCAACGGTAGGAAGTGGGCCATACGGCTCTTCGCTTCGCTCCGAGAAGTCGGAAGGCGGAAAGCGGAAGTGGGAAGGCGGAAGTGGGAATTCGGAAGGTTTACCCCGTGGAATAGTGCTTCACGAATTCCACGGGGTAAACCCGTCCCGAACGGAGTGAGGGCAGGCGGAAGGCAGCAAACCACTTTGTGTCAATTTTCTTTTTCCCCTTTGCCAGCCATTAAAGTAATTCTTTCGGCCCCTTTACGTAGTTGCCGGAAGGTAATGGTGTGTTTCTCAAAGTTGAGCGCGATGCGATGCTGGCTGAGAAAGGGATAGCCCAGAATGCCTTCTAGGCGGGGGCCGGGCAGATGGTTGTTGAATGGAAGGGTGGGAAGCGTGACAGTCGCCATGGGCGCGTAGGCGACGGCGCCCACCTGGAAGTTGACCAGCTGGCGGACTTTCGCCACGGTAGGCCGATCCCCCACCGCCCAGACGGCCACCTGTCGTTGCTGCAGCAACTCACCGTTCAGCCGCTCACTTCCACGTTCGTTTACTACGTTGACTTCCGCGCCGGTATCCAGCCCCAGGCGAACCGTTTTTCCGTTGACCCAGCTTTGCAGATAAGGAATATGTCCTTTCATTTTCATATCCACGGTCCAAACAGCCGCCGGCCGGTCTTTGCCGGTGTTGCTTTCCTCCCAGCCAGACGGGTAGATGGTCAGTTCCTGGGCAGCATAATCGATTTCCAGTTCGGTTTTTCTGAAAAAATGGGTGCCTATTTTACCGAACAGGTTTTTTCCCAGCACTTTCTCCAGTTGTTGCAGATTGACGATAAAGGCTTTTTCATTTTTGCGCGACAGCGCGCCCAGGACCAGGTTAACCCATCCGGTACGCAGCCGAAATCCGTGACCGTTGATATCTTCAAAGACCTCCTCTCCGGTTTGGAGAGTGGAAAAGTACTTTTCATGCAAAATGATATCTCCGGCGCCGGTATCCAGGATGAAGTGACCGGAACGACCGTCTGCCACGGCTTCGACCAGGATGAGATGATTGGCCTGAGTAAAAGGAACCGTGAAGGGCGCCTGGGCGATGGCGTTCAATGAAGACTGAAGGATCATCAATACGACAAATTGAAGCGTTTGAGATTTCATTGGGGTGGATTTTAGGGTGAAAAAACCGGCGCCCGGGAAAGGAGGCGCTCCAACCCAATATGTTCGTTCGGTATCAGCTTTGCTTTCGCTGGTTTTTCACTGGTTTTCATTATTGTAAAAAGGGGGTAACAAAGCTTTCGGTGATGTAACAGCAAGTGGAACAAGCAGAGAGGAGGCGTCCTGGAAGGCGCCTCCTCTCGCACAAAAAAGCCGTGCCGGCTCCACGGGGAGCGACACGGCCAACCAGGACAATGAGGGGAAGGACCCGGAGGTCCTCCTCCATTGATTTTTTGGAGTAGGGATGAGACAGGCAGTTTTTATCAAAAGGAAATCTGTTCTTAAAGGTAGGCTGTGGAGAGGACTTCCTTTTTCACCGTTGTACCAACCCTTTCGCTATTGTACCGAACAGGCGCCCACAGACCGGTGAATTATTACAGAGCCTTTAAAGCACTGAAAAAAGAGAAAGGAAGCTGCCCTATCCGGTCCCGGTATTTTTACTATTTTTCGGCAAAACGGATTACCGGCAAAAGATGGAGACTACCATTCCTACTGTCAGCTTCAGTACGATCGATTACGGCATCATGGCCATCTACCTGTTGGGGTTGCTGGCCATGGGCTGGCACTTTCGTCGCTTCGCCAATGAGAGTTTGGAGAACTACTACCTGGGCGGCCGGAAACTCAAGGGCTGGATGAGCGGCACGAGTTACGCTGTCACCTGTATGAATGCGGATGTGGCGCCCGCTTACTGCGGGATGACCGTCATCACCGGGGTTTGGATCTACTGGTGGTACCTGAGTCGCTTCGGCCTGGCCCTGATGATCGGGGCCGTGCTCTTTGCCATTTTCTGGCGCCGTCTTCAGCTGTTTACCTCACCGGCCTTTTACGAAAAGCGCTTTAACGGAGTGCCGGCCAGTTTGATGCGCAGCTGGATCGCGCTGCGCTCGGCCTTTATCGCGGTAGTAGCCTGGACCGGCGCCGGATTGCTGGGCATGACCAAAGTGACGGAGGGACTGCTAGGCTGGGAAAGGTGGGAAACCATGGGGCTCTTTCTTCCCGTACTGATTATCTACGTGCTCCTGTCGGGCTATATGGGCGTTATCGTCAGTGATTTGATTCAAACGGTCATCCTGATTCTGTCGTCGCTCGTCCTGATGGCGCTGGTATGGATCGATTTTGGCGGCCCTACCGGCTTGCTGGGGGCGCTGCAAACCCAATTCGGCGATTCGGTCACCCAGTGGCATCCGCCCAGTCAACACGAATTATTGGGCATAACCGGCGTCCTCGTCTGGACCATCGGTACGGCCATCGGCTACGGCGGCGACCTGGCCCCGATGAGCGGCGCTATGGAAGGGCAGCGGCTGCTCTCCTGTAAGAACGGCTGGGAAGCGGTGAAGATGTACCTCTGGACGCTGGTCGTTCTCTTCCTGATGCTGAGCCTGCTCACCCTGCCGGCCCTGGGCGCCATGCTGCACTGGCCGGGTCTTCACGACGGCAGCATCAACAAGGAACTGGCCTTCGGTATGCTGCTGGGGCACTACCTGCCCGCCGGTCTGCTGGGCCTGGCCTTCATCGCCATGCTGGCCTCCATTATGTCGACCGTCGACTCCAATATGAATTTCGGCGCGCAGGTGTTCCTTCACGACATCTACCAGCGCTTTCTGCGACCCGATGCGTCCATGCGCCACCTGATGCGCATCGGCAAATGGGTGATGATGATCATTCTCGCCCTGGCCCTCTGGGTCGCTACCGCCGCCGAAAACGTGATTGACATCGCCGTCTTCATGCTGGGGCTTTCTTCCGCCGAGCTGACGGCCAACTGGGGGCAATGGTGGTGGTGGCGCTTCAACGGCCGGGCCCGCCTGGCGGCTTCTTTCGGCGGGCCTTTACTCTTCCTGTTCAACGAGTTTGTCCTGTTCCGGTGGCTGATCGACGCGGGGCCTGACAGCACCTACCTCGTCATCCTCAGCTCCATTGCCATGACAACAGTGCTGTGGATAATCGTCGCCCTGAGGACCGAACCGGAACCGGAAGAGAAGCTCATCGCCTTTTACCGGGAAGCCCGCCCCCTGGGCTGGTGGGGGCCCATTGCCCGCGCCTGCGGCGAAGCTCCGGAGCCTTCCGGGCTCCTGCGCCAGGGCTTCGGCATTGCCCTGGCGGGCTTCGTTATGCTGGCCGCAGCGACGATCGGCTTATCTCACTTTTACATCGGGCGATGGGGCGTCGCCGGCATCGCCATCATCATCGCTCTTGGTAGCGGTTGGTGGTTGCGGAAGCACTTACGGCCGTATATCCGGGGTATGCAGGAAAGGTGAATAGACGGGGACCTTACTGCTATTATAACCATGCTATCGCTATTGTACCTCCCGGTGCCTCACCTCCACATACATCGGGAAATGCGTAAAGGCCGGTCCTTCCCCCCACCTGACCGGCCCCACGTACCAGCTTTCCACCATCTGACGGCCCTCCTGCAGAGGGACATTTTCAATCGTGAGTTCAGTAGCTTCCGGATTGTCGTTACGGATCGTTCGCTGGGTCGTTCCCACGCGTACCAGCGCCTCCCCGGCGCTGCCCACCGGTTCAAAAAAGCGGAGGCGAAAGTCGTACAGGCCGGCTTCGGCCACCTCCACATCCCAGTAACCGTAAATGCGATCCTGCCGCCAGATGCCCGGCGAGCCGCGGGCATCGTTGCGGTTGAGCAGCACCGGATTTTCATAGTCGCTGCCGATGACGATATGGGTGTTGCCGACGGAAGGACTGCGGAGCGCTTCCGGCAGCCACTCGTCGAAAGCCGTTTTCAGTTCCTCCACGATTTCCTGCTGCTTGGTAATCAGATTATTCATTTCCCCCGGGTCATCCCGCAGATTGTACAATTCCAGCTCGGAGAGCGGCGCCAGCTGGCCGGCGTGGCCGACCAGCTTGTAGTCTCCGCGGCGCACGGCGATATTCCGGTAGGGTTCCGGATAGCCGCGCTGCCACTGGAAGAAGCGGGTGGGAGAAGGCATGGTGTCGACTTCGCCGAGCAGCTGTCGGGAATAGTCCCGCCCGTCGAGTTGCAGGGTATCCGGCAGGGGAACATCCGCCAGCCCCAGGAGGGTGGGCGGCACATCGAGGTGGGCGGCGTAGCCGTCAATTTCGCGGCCGGCTTCCAGGTAGCCCGGCCAACGGAAGAAGCCGGGTACGCGGATACCGCCTTCGTAGACCGAGCCTTTCAGATTGCGCAGGCCGGCGTTGTAACGGTACTGCTGGGGGCCGTTGTCGGTCAGGAAGACGACGATGGTGTTATCCTCCAGGTTGGAAGCGTCCAGATGCTCCATCAGGCGGCCGATGTTGTCGTCGATATTGGTGATCATGCCGTAGAGGCGGCGGATGACGTCGACGGACGGTAACTGTTCTTCTCGTACCCCTGATGCCAGCATCCGGGCGCGCCCCGGCACGCTGTCCAGTTCGGCGTAGCGGTCGTAGTAGTCCTGCGGAACCTGCAGGGGCGTATGCGGCGCGTTGAAGGCCAGGTACAGGAAGAAAGGCTCCATACCCTGCTGGTCGATGAATTCTATGGCGGCGTCGGTGTATACATCCGAGCAATAGCCTTCGGTAGGTGTGGGTTCGCCGTTGTGGAGCAAGGTGGGATTGAAATAAGAACTGTCGTACTCGAAATAGTTGAGGTAGTCACCCACCTGCCCTACTCCGCCCGCGAGGTGCACCAGTGATTCCTGGAAGCCCTGGTCGCCGGGCCGGAAGGGGTAGGAATCGCCCAGGTGCCACTTGCCGAAGACGCCGGTGCGGTAGCCGGCGGCGCTGAGGATTTCGGCGAGGGTGGTTTCGCGGGCGGCCATCATGGCGCCGCCGTTGTAGGTGTCGAATACGCCGGTGCGCAGCGTGAAGCGCCCGGTAAGCAGGCTCGCGCGGGTAGGGGCGCAAACGGGCGAGACGTAAAACTGCCGGAAGCGGGCGCTGTTGCGGGCCAGCGCGTCGAGGTTCTGGGTCTGGATTACCTCATTTCCATGAAAACCGAGATCGCCGTAGCCCTGGTCGTCGGTCATGATAAGAATGATGTTGGGACGCTCCGCCCCGGCCGTTTCTTCCGTGTCTGCGGGTTGACAGCCGGAAAGTAGAAGGAGTAAGGAAAACAAGTATAGGTATGGACGGGTCACAGCAGATGGGTTTGATTATTAAGGTGCTTTTGATACATGCCTAAAAAGTCTGGACATCTCAGACAATAATTCTACTTTATCAGTATGGGCAGCGGGCTCGCCGCCTTGCGGCGAGTTGACTTCGTGATCGATTGCTGCGCTAACAGATTCGGACACAAAGGGCGCAAAGCAGACACAAAGGTTTACAGAGAGGAGGTTCTCATAAGACTTCTTGGTTCTTTGTGTCTACTCCGTGCTCTTTGTGTTCCAAAATTTTTGAGCCTTGACGCGGCTTGAGAACACTGAGGCGCCATCTGCGCTTCGCGGCTCCAAGCCGACAAAGTCGTATTACAATGACGGTCTCAGCAGGTATTTTCGCTGAAAAAGCGGACAAAATTTTTCTTTTTTAAGAAAAAATATTCTTTTCAGAAGAGGCAAAATCCAGAAACCCTGGAAAGCAAAACCATAAAACCCTGGTTATCAGAAGATAAAAACGAATCAGCCATTCCAAATGAATCCAGTAATGAAACAAAATGTACTACCCAGTCCCTGAATAAGTTAGCACATTTGTATTGTGCAAGGAAGAAAAGTGGAGAGAACGGAAAATGGAAGGCAGAATAGCCATCGAAAAAGAAAAGACCTGCTACAGAACAGCAAATTATTATCCCATGAAGTGTTTTGGGCACTTCCCCAAAAGAAAAAAGAGAATATCAAAGGATATTCTCTATTATTTGGTATGTAGATAGCCTCTCAAAGCTCTTTGAATCCGGCTGATTTAACCGATCAGCCGGTTTTTTTATGTCAGAAACAAATATACGCGTTTTTTACCAAGGAATAAAGTATTTTCCCAACTTTTCTCTTCCATATTTCAAAATACTTTATCTTTCTGTAAAAAGATGACCGCTCTTTTCCTCCGTTTCACCCTGTTTTTCTCTGTTGTTGTTCCCTTACTCTGTAGTTGTCAGGCCCAGCAAAAAAGCAGCAAACGACAGCCGAACATCGTCCTTATCATGGCCGACGATCTTGGCTTCGAGGCCCTCTCAGTCTACGGCGGAGAGAGCTATGAGACGCCCCGTCTCAGCCAACTGGCGGAGGAGGGTATGCTGTTCGAAAACTGCTACTCCACCCCCCTTTGCACCCCGTCGCGCGTGCAGATCATGACCGGCAAGTACAACTTCCGTAACTACATGGCCTTCGGCATGCTGCCGCGAGGGGAGACCACCTTCGGTCACCTGATGAAGGAAGCTGGTTACCGAACCGGCATTGTCGGCAAGTGGCAGTTGTACGGCAATCCACACCAACGGGAACTATTCGATACGGTGGGTACGCGTCCGCAGGCGGCGGGTTTTGACGAATATTGCCTTTGGCAGATCGAAGAAAGGGGGCTGCGCTTTAAGAACCCCTACCTGGAAATGACGGACCGCCCCTTGCAAACCTACGATGGCGCCTACGGCCCCGATCTGTTTACCGATTACGCGGTCGACTTCATCGAGCGCCACCGCGATACTTCCTTCTTTCTCTACTTTCCCATGACGCTGGTGCACGACCCCTTTCAGCCGACGCCGGCGCAGGAGGCCTTTGAAGAATTCGATCCGGAGAGCGGCGTCAATGACACCACCTACTTTGCCCCGATGATGACGTATATGGACCGGCTGGTCGGCAGAATTGTCGATCAGATCGAGGCTTCCGGACTTCAGGAAAACACCCTGCTCCTCTTCATCGGCGACAACGGGACCGACCGCGACGTGGTCTCCACCTGGCAAGATCAGCGCATCCGCGGCGACAAGGGGCACCCCACCGAATTCGGCACCCACGTCCCCATGATCGCCCGGTGGCCGGGAACGATCAGCCCCGGCGCCCGCAACGCCAACCTCGTTGATTTTACCGACTTCCTCCCTACCCTGCTGGATGCCGCCGGCCATCCGCTCCCGGACTCCCTGGTCACGGACGGTATTAGCTTTTATCCGCTGCTCCTGCAACAGGAAGACGCCCCTACCCGCGACTGGGTCTTCTGCCACTATGCGCCGCGCTGGGGCCGGTTTGAGCCGGCGCGCTACGTGCACGACCACCGGTGGAAGCTGTACGAGGACGGGCGCTTTTACGACCTGCAGAACGACCTGATGGAGGAGCGGCCCTTGTCCCTGGAGGATTTGCCGAAAGAGGGGCGGAAGGCCTGGGATAATTTTGAAGGAGTGCTGGAACGGATGCGTTGACCTACATATCCGGACAGAATTCGATTAACTAAAAACTTTAACTGGTTCCCGCCATTCACCTGAACCTGGAAAAGACAAGGGGACCTTGGGACAGGGGGACTTGGGGACGAGGAGACATGGGGACCTTGGGACAGGGGGACTTGGAGAACTAAACTCCCGGCACTTGTTCCCGTACCTCCAAGTCACCGGGTCACCCAGTATTTTCTCCGGCCCCTAAGGAAAGGAATCCGTTGAGAGCATGATGAATTTTTCTTAATTTTCTTTAATAAGCCGGCATCAAAAGCCTGTGATAAACCAAGCTTTGCGTTAAAAAATCGACAAGTTTCAACTTAAATTTTTCCCGGTCTTCTATTTCCTCCCCGAAGTGCTCCAGCAGGGCGTCAAAGACTTCCTTACC
>Ga0102943_1000141_pt1 | contig 49006 bp, 37 predicted proteins | sample SalPonC_black_MG_FD_78174 | JGI IMG/M metagenome (GOLD analysis project Ga0102943, IMG submission 78174) | Salt pond soil microbial communities from South San Francisco under conditions of wetland restoration - Salt Pond MetaG... | ecosystem: Environmental > Aquatic > Marine > Intertidal zone >...
ATGGGCGGTATGGCCTCGCGCTGGATGGGGGTCGCCTCGCGGTAACCCTGTTTTTCGACAGCACTCAGCAATTCGGCCGACAGGCCGAGTTCAGAAAAAAGCATGGATAGTTGCTCCGATTCGTCTGACCCGCAGCACGACGGAGTCGCGCACGGTTCGGCCCAGACTGGATTCTTTGGGTGTGACTCCGGGAGCGCAGGGTGCGCGGCGGAGTGATTGGCGCAGACCGATGTGCGCCAGGCTGCGCGCACTGTAACAGAAGCGGCGCGAAAAGAAAGCAACGTAGGAGGGCCTTCAGGCCCGACCCCGCCTTCAGGATCCCGCAATCACTCCACCCCCCACTCCCGCAAATGCCGCTTCGCCTGCTCGACCAGCGCGGCAAGGCGGTCTTCGTGGCCGATCCCGGGGTGCTCGATGTAGTAGTTCGCCGTGAACTCGGTGGAGCGGTTGGCGCCGTCCCTCGGACCCTTGATGCCGGTAATCACGAACAGGGTGGTGCGGTTGCCCTCCTCGAAGACGAAGGCGAGATCGCCGAGGTCCTCGCGTACCTCCTTCAGCGGCGCATTGCCCTGGCCGAAGGTGGCATTGAAGACGATCTGCCGGCGCTCGACCTTGTCCACGTCGTACATGTCCGACAGCATGAACTTGAAGGCGTAGCCGACGCTGCCGCGCCCGCCGCCGGTGGCCCCGTACAGGCACTGGCTCCAGATAGTCGGGAGGTGCTCGGAGGCGGCATGCTTGCGCACGGACGGGGCATTCAGCAGGCCTTCGGCCGTGCGTTCCGTCAGGTAGGGATCGGAACACGCGTTCGGGGTTTCGGCGAAGTACGGGTCACTGTCTCCGCCTGCATCCCCGGCGCCGATGCCGGTGCCCGGCTCGTAGTAGATGAGGAACTCCACCGTCGAGACGAGCTCGCCCTGATACGCGCACTGGTGCACCTCGGCAAGGATCACCCGTTCCTCGACCGGCGCATAGGTCCGGAACTCCGGCTTGAAGATGTGGCCGCTGGCGTCGCCCAGTCGATAGCTGTACTTCTCGGTCGTGCGCCGGCCCCGCGGATCGCTGCGCCTGACGGTGCATTCGATACTCGTGCCGGGCGTGGCATCCTGATAATCGAACTCGTAGCCGAACCAGGTACACGGGTAGCGCTTGTCCGGCGGGTAGTCGCAGGTCTCCTCGCCGGTGATCAGGATCTTGTGGGCCTTTTCGCAGACGCCGGTCGGCTTCCCGTCTTCGACACACGCGGCGCCGGACCGGGCCGCCGTCAGCCGGATGCCGGAGGGGTCGTGGTAGAAAAACCCGGGCTGCAGGGATTCGCCGGCTGCGCTGCCGGCCACGACGAGCGACGCGAGCAGAAACGCCGTCGCCCGGAAACGAATGAGACCGGCGATCGCGCGCGGCCGTGCCGCAATACCGTTCATGGCGAGCCACCTGTACGGCGGATGAGCGTTCTTTATCCGCCGGGTCAGGCAGCCTGTCAAATCCGGCGCCGTGCCTACCACGACTCCTGCATCGGCCGGAGATCCACCTCGAAACTCCACGCCGATGGCGGCTGCCGGACGAGATGGTACGCCGCTTCCGCGATGTGGCGGGGATCGAGGCGCTTGCCTTCGCGCGTCGGCTCGCTGTCCGGCTCACCGACGACGCCGTCGATGATGAGCACCGCCACGTGGATGCCGTCGGCTTGCAGGTGTTTCGCCATCGACTGGGCCAGGATGCGCTGGGCCGCCTTGGCCGGCGCGAAACCCGCCGTTTTCGGGATGCCCCGGAGCGAGGCCGTCGCGCCGACGAAGATGATGTTGCCCCGGCCCTCCCGTTTCATATCCGGGATCACCCGCTGCGAGGTCACGAGCGCGCCGAGCGCGTTCACCCGGAAGCTGGCTTCGAAGTCCTGCGCGGTGAGTTCCTCGACGGTCTTCCAGGTGCCGCTGCCGGCGTTGTAGATGAGCGTGTCGACGGGTCCGAGGTCGTCGCGAATCTGGCGGAAGGCGGCTTCGACGGCGTCCGGGTCCGTAGCATCGCAGGCGTAGGCGCGCGCCTCGTCGAACTCCTCGGCCAGCTGTGCGGACAGCTCGGTGGAACGCGACAGCAGTGCGATCGCGTACCCGCGTTCATTGAAAGTGCGCGCAAACGCCTCGCCATTGCCGGGGCCGATGCCGACGACGGCACATACGGGTCTGGTCATGGTGATCAGTCTCCTTGTATCGGGTCGTGTGTGTCCCCGCCCTGGGCTCATCGTAGAGCATCGATAGTCCGGCATACACCTATCGGCGATAATGAGCGGATGAAGATCTGGGTAGACGCCGACGCCTGTCCCGTGGTGGTGCGGGAGATCCTGTTCCGCGCCGCGAAGCGAACGGGCGTCGAGGTCACCCTGGTCGCCAACCAGCCGGTGGCGACACCGAAGCTGGCGAACGTCACGGCGCTGCAGGTCTCCCGCGGGTTCGACGTCGCCGACGACGAGATCGTGAAGCGCGCCGAGGCCGGCGACCTGGTGATCACCAGCGACATCCCGCTGGCGGCGGAGGTGATCGCGAAGGGCGCCCAGGCCCTCAGCCCCCGCGGCGAGCTGCACACCACGGAGAACATCCGCGCGCGGCTGAACATGCGCGACTTCCTGGATACCATGCGCTCCAGCGGCGTGGAGATGGGCGGCGGCCCGGCGGCGTTCAGCCAGCGCGACAAGCAGGCGTTCGCCAATCACCTGGATCGCTGGCTGACGAAACACGCGCCAGGGTAGGAGGGCCTTCAGGCCCGATTCGGATAGGGAATCGGGGATAAATCCCCTCCTACATTTAGAATGAGCGTATGAACCATCCTCATCCCCCCACCGGCTACGACCTCATCGGCGACATCCACGGCTATGCCGACCCGCTCGTCCGCCTCCTCGACAAGCTCGGCTACGCCGAGCAAGACGGTGTCTGGCGCCACCCCACCCGCGAGGTCGTCTTCCTCGGCGACTTCATCGACCGCGGGCCCCATCAGCGCGAAGTCATCGACGTCGTCCGGCCGATGATCGATTCGGGTGCTGCGCTGGCGGTCATGGGCAACCACGAGTTCAACGCGCTGGCCTTCCACACGCCGCACCCGGATACCGGCGAGCCGCTGCGGCCGTGGTCGAAGAAGAACCGGGATCAGCACGACGCCTTCATCACGGCCTACGCGGGCCGCGGGGACGAGATGCGCGAGACGCTCGACTGGTTCCGCACGCTGCCGCTGTGGCTGGACCTGGGTGCGCTCCGGGTGATCCACGCCTGCTGGGACCCGCACCTGTTGTCAGAGGTGCGCGCGGAGGTGGACGGGCAGCATCTCACCGACGAGTTGCTGGTGGCCGGCAGCGAGCCGGGCACCTGGCAGCACGAGGCCATCGACTCGCTGCTGAAGGGCAAGGAGATCGACCTGCCGGAGGGCAAGTCCATGCGCGACAAGGGCGGCAACCAGCGCCACCGCATCCGCGTGCGCTGGTGGGACTCTCACGCCACGACTTACCGGGAGGCGCACTTCGGGCCGGAGTCGGCGGAGACGCACATCCCGGACGATCCCATCCAGGGCGACCATCTCGTGGAGTACTCCCACGACGACCCGCCCTGCTTCGTGGGCCACTACTGGCTGGAAGGCGAGCCGGCGCCGCTGGCGCCCAACATCGCCTGCCTCGACTACAGCGTGGCGAAGGAAGGCGGCAAGCTGGTGGCGTACCGCTGGAACGACGGTGACGTGGAACTGACGAAAGATCAATTCGTGGCCGTCGATCGCATGTAGGAGGGCCTTCAGGCCCGATTGGTTAAGGAATCGGGCCTGAAGGCCCTCCTACATTAGCTCGCCTCCGGCAGAGGCCGCGCGGGCGACGGCGGCGCCTCGGTCGGCTGCCGGTCGGTGAGGAACGGAATCAGCAGGATCGGCACTGCGACCAGGATCGCGTCCAGGTAGAACATCGTGCTGTAACCCCACGCATCCACGGCGACGCCCTGCCAGGCGTTGGAGTAGGAGATGGTCAGGTTCTGCAGCGCCATGAAGCCCGTGAACTGCGTGGCGGCGACGGCCGGGTTGGTGAGTCCCATGAAGATGGCCGCGCCAACGCCGTAGTGCAGCCCCATGCAGAGGTAGAAGGCGATGGCGACGGCGAAGTACTGGTTGATGGTGACGCCTTCCACGCCGGCGCCGCCGCCGAGGGCCACGGCGAGCCAGAGCGTGGGCAGCGTGGTAAGGGCGTAGAACAGCGCCAGCATCCGGCGCTTGCCGAGCCGGTCGGCGAGCCAGCCGCCCGCCACGCAGCCGGCGCCCGAGGTGATCATGGCGTAGATGTTCAGCGTGCCGATCTGGCTGTCGCTCATGCCGAGGTCGACCTGCAGCGCGGTGGATACCGCGCCGGAGAGGGCCATGGCGCCGATCGGCGTCAGCGCGAACACCACGCCGATCAGCGGCCCCTTGCCGGAACGGAACAGACCGATGCCGAGTTCACGTGCGAAACCGGTGACGGAATCGCGGAATGCCCGCCACACGCCGTGCAACCGCGCGGCTACTGCTGCCCCGGCGGCCGGGTCCCTGACGAAGAACACCACGAAGGTGAGCACCAGGCAGAGCAGCAGCGCGACGTAGAGGAAGGAGACGTCGAAGCCGTAAAGGCCGGCGACGAACATGGCGCCGCCGCCGCCGAGACCCTGGCCGATGTAGGCGCCGGCGAACATGAAGCCGTTGCCCTGGGCGCGTTCCTCCTCGCGCAGGCTGCTCACCGCGAGCGAATCGATGGCCACGTCACAGGTGGCGGCGAACACGTTGTGCACGATGACCATGGTGATGAGCAGATCGAAGTGCTCCGTGTAGTCGAGCTGGGCGACGAAGTACAGCGTCACGATCATCAGCACCTGGCACAGCACGATCCACGCCTTGCGCCCGCCGAAGCGGTTCAGGGTGACCAGGTCCACCAGCGGTGCCCAGGCCCACTTGAACGCCCACGGCAGGTAGAACGAGGCGACGAAGGCGCCGACCTGGGCCACGTCCACGCCGGCCCGGCGCATGTAGGTGGCGATGGCGACGGCTGCGAACCCGAGCGGGATGCCCTCGCAGATGTAGAGAATGCCGAAGGTGGTCAGGCGACCCCTGCGGGTATCGAGCATGTTTTTCTTCGACAAGAAGCTTCCCCGCCTGAGAACGCCGGCAGTGTACCGTTTTTTTGCGCCCGGGAAATGCCGTAACGCCGCCGCAGTGCTAAGCTCGATCACAGGGCGGGCTCGAGGGCGCGGCATGGGGAAACACTGCATCCTCATCGATTACGAGAACGTGCAGCCGGAGGATCTGGCGCCGCTGCACGGCCAGCCCGTGCGGGTCTACCTCTTCGTCGGTGATCCGGAGGCGAGCCTGCCGTTCGACCTGGTCTCCTCCGTGCAGGCGCTGGGTGAGCGGGCGACCTACGTGCCCGTGACCGGCGACGGGCGTCGCGCCCTCGAACTGCATATCGCCTGCTATCTCGGCCGCCTTGCCGAACGGCATCCCGAGGCTCGACTGCACGTCGTCTCGCCCGACGAAGGCTTCGATGCCTTCATCGCGCAACTGCGGGCGGAGGGCATGTCCGTGCGCAGGGAGCGGAGCCTGGCGGAGCTGCCGTTCCTCGGTGCCGCCACGGCGAGTTCCCGGGAGGAGCGAGTGGCGGAGGTGATCCGCAATCTCCATTCCCGCGGCCTGGCCCGGCCTCGCCGGCGCCGCACGCTCATGCGCCTTGTTCATTCCCATTTCGGCCGGGAAATCGACTTCGCCGAGGTGCAGGCGCTGGTCGAGGCACTGGTGGAGCAGGGCTGCGTGCGCTTCGAGGGAGAGACGGTGCACTACGCGCGCCCAATCACGCGGCGTTAACCATGTAGGAGGGCCTTCAGGCCCGAACGGCCTCAGGCCCGACCGGTTTCACGCCCGAACGCCTTCAGGCCCGCTCGGCGCGTCCTCGGATCGGGGCTGAAGCCCCTCCTACACCAATGCGAGCCTGGGCTATCATGCCGCCATGAACAAAACGCTGCTCCTGCCGGCTTTTGCCGGCGCCATCCTCCTGCTGACAGGCTGCGCCACGATGAGCGGATCCGAACTCGACCTGACCGAAGAAGGGCGGCTGCCGCCGTGCCCCTCCAGCCCCAACTGTGTCTCCAGCGGTGCCGATCCGTCGGACGGCACGCATTATATAGAGCCGCTGCAGATCGACGGCGATGCGCAGGCCGCCTGGCAGCGGCTGATCGAATACCTGGAGAGCGAGTCCGCGTACACCATCGTGGAGCAGCGCGAAAACTACCTGCGCGCCGAGGCGCGCACGAAGATACTGCGCTTCGTCGACGACGTCATCTTCCACCTGCGGCCGGAGGAGGGCGCGATCGCCATGCGCTCGTCGTCGCGGCTCGGCTACTCGGATCTAGGAAAAAATCGCCGGCGGCTGGAGGCGCTGCGAACGGCGCTCAGCTCAACCGAATGACGACGTGAACTCGCGCAACGGGGCGCTGCCATCCGGGGTCATCAGGTAGAGGAGCAAGGCGATGTTCCCGAGGACGGTGAACCAGAACACTATCCGGAATTCCCGCTTTCGTGTCTTGTGCCGGTGTTGCTGCTGGGCCACCAGCGCGCCGGGCCATCCGCCGACGATCGCCAGCAGGTGTAGCGTGCTTTCCGGGACACGACGTCCGCCCGCTCGAGCCGCCGCCTTGTCCAGCCAATAGAAGAGATAGCTTGCAGTGCTGGCGGCCAGATAGGCGGCCGGTACGATCCATGGCAGCTCGGTTGCGAGGACGGCGCCGCCCGTAAAAGCCAGAAAGCCGAATGCGAGCGCTCTCGGCAACCGGCTGGATTCCTGTCTCTTTCTGACCGGAAGCCGGTCGCCGGCTAGAGTCGCGTCTGTGGCGCGGGGCCGGCCCTGCCTGTCCTTGGTGAGGGCGTAGGAGACGATGGTGCCGATGGCGGGCCGCCTGCTCGGGTTGCGGAAAGCGGTGACGTGCACGAAGACATCGGCACTTCTATCGATTGGCTCGATGAAGCCATATCCCTTGTCATCGTGCCACGACCTGATCCGTCCCTTGACCCGCACCGTTCTGCTCCCCGCCCTAACGGCGGCAGTCTATCCGATTCAGTAAACTGTACCCGAACTCGCTCAAGGTGCTCTCATGCTCAAGACCATAGCCGCGACAGTCCTGCTCCTGCCCCTCACCGCCGCCGCCCAGAGCGGCTACTTCATCGACTGGGAAGCCGTCGGCGAGGAATCCATCGGCTATCTGGTGGACATGGTGAAGATCGAGTCGGTGAATCCGCCGGGCAACGAGACCGAGGTGACGGAATATCTGGGGGGAGTGCTGGAGGCCGAGGGCATCGCGTACGAGACCTACGCGCTGGACCCCGACCGCGCCAATCTCGTGACCCGCTACGAGGGCAACGGCACGAAGGCGCCGATACTGATCATGGGCCACACGGACGTGGTGGGCGTGCAGCCGGAGAAGTGGGCGCAGCCGCCGTTCAGTGGCCTGCGCAAGGACGGCTATGTCTGGGGCCGCGGCACGCTGGACGACAAGGACAACGTGACGGCCGGGCTCATGGTCATCCTGCTGCTGAATCGCCTCGGCGTGGAGATGGACCGGGACGTCATCTTCCTGGCCGAGGCCGGCGAGGAGGGCACGCCGCAGTGGGGCATCACCTACATGATCGAAAATCACTGGGACGAGATCGCGGCGGAGTACGCGATTGCCGAGGGCGGCACCAACCGGCTGGAGGACGGCCAGGTGAAGGTGGTCGGCATCCAGACCACGGAGAAGATGCCGCGGCGGGCGAAGCTGGTGGCCCGGGGCACGGCCGGCCACGGCTCGATGCCGCGCACGGACAACGCCGTCACCCTGCTGGCCGAAGCGGTGGCGAAGGCCGGCAACTGGGAGACGCCGATACGGCTGAACGAGACCACGCGCGCGTACTTCCGGCGCATGGCGGAGCTGACCGACGGCGAGACGTCCTGGCGCTACGCCAATGTCGAGAACCCGGAGTACCAGGCCGAGATCGACGCCTGGTTCCGGCAGAACGACCCCTATCATTACTCGGCGCTGCGCACCTCGGTGGTGCCGACCATCGTCGACGGCGGCTTCCGCCGCAACGTGATCCCCTCCGAGGCGGAGGCCATGCTGGATATCCGCATGCTGCCCGGCGAGGACGTGGACGGCTTCTACGGCAAGCTGGCCACGCTCATCGACAACCCGGCCATCGAGATCGTGCCCGAGGAGATCTACCGCCCGGAGGCGCCGTCGTCCGGCATCGACAACGAGATGTTCCAGGTGATCGAGGGCGTGGCCGAGCGGCTGTATCCGGGATCGACCACGCTGCCGGTGATGGCTACCGGCGCCACCGACATGGCCCAGCTGCGGGCGAAGGGCGTGCAGGCCTACGGCATCGGCCCCGCGCGCACGCTGGCCGAGATCAACAGCCGCTACGGCGCCCACAGCGACAACGAACGCGTCTCCGAGGAGTCGCTGCAGGAGATGGTGCGTTTCCTGTGGGAGATCGTGATGGAGATCGGCGCCGCCGAGTGACCGCCTTGTGACCACGGACCCGATGACCACGGACCCGCTGCGGCTGATGACCACGCCGGCCCCGGACCTGACGCCGGGGCAGGCCGCGGATCTGGTGCGCGAGCGCTACGCCCTGCCGGGCAGTGCCACTCCGCTCGACAGCGAACGGGATCGGAATTTCCGCTACGAGGCGGAGGACGGCCGCGAGTTCGTGCTGAAGATCTCCAATGCGGCCGAATCGCCGGCCGTGCTCGACTTCCAGGCGCGGGCGCTGGACCACATCGCGCATACCGCGCCGGAACTGCCGGTGCCGCGCATCGAGCCGGGATCGGACGGGGAGTTGCTGCAGGCGGCGGATCTGCCGGGCGGACGCAGTCTCGTGCGCCTGGTGAGTTATCTGCCGGGCGTGCCGGTGGGCGACGTCCCCTCGACACCGCAACTGAGGCGGCATCTCGGCGCCACACTGGCGGCACTCGGCCGTGCCCTGCAGGGCTACTTCCACCCCGCCGCGCGCCATCCCCTTCTGTGGGACGTCAATCAGACGGCGGCCGTGAGCCCGCTCGCCGCACACATCGAAGAGCGCCGCGGCCGCGAGCTGGCGGAGCGGGTCTTCGCCCGGCATGCGGCACGGGGCGAGGAGGCGCTCGCGGCACTGCGTGCCCAGGTGATCCACAACGATTTCAATCCGGACAACGTGCTGGTGAATGCCGGCGACCCGGAGCGGGTGAGCGGCATCATCGATTTCGGCGACATGGTGCACGCGCCACTGGTGAACGACCTGGCGGTACTCGCCGCCTACCAGATCATCGGCCATGACGACGCGCTCGCCGTGCTGGCAGAGATTGCCGCCGCCTTCCACGCGGTGCGGCCGCTCGAGCCGGCCGAGGTCGACGCCCTGTTCCATCTCGTGCAGCTGCGCCTCGCAACCTCGGTCGCGATCTGCGCCTGGCGGGCGCGGGAGCATCCGGACAACGTCGACTACATCCTCGGCGGCCACGCCGCCTGCCTGCGCGCGATAGAACGGCTGGAGGCCATCGACGAGCGGGAAGCGACGCGGGTGCTGCGGCGCGAACTCGGCCTGCCTGTCGCCAGACAACCGCATGGCGAGGGTGGCCACGGTGACAATGGTGACAATGGTGACGGCGATGCCGGCCTGCGCGAGCGACGCCGCGCACTCCTCGGCCCCGGGCTATCGCTCACCTACGACGAGCCGCTGCACATCGTCCGCGGCGAGGGGGTCTGGCTGTACGACGCGGCCGGCCGCGCGTATCTCGACGCCTACAACAATGTCGCCTGCGTCGGCCACTGCCATCCGGTGGTGACGGAGGCGATCGCGCGCCAGTCACGCACGCTGAACACCAACACCCGCTACCTGCACGAGCACATCCTGGACTACGCCGGGCGTCTCGGTGCGCGGCTGCCCGGAGACCTCTCGGTGTGCTTCTTCGTCTGCACCGGCAGCGAAGCCAACGATCTGGCCTGGCAGATGGCGCGGGCGGTCACCGGCGGAGACGGCGCGATCGTCAGCCGCAATGCCTACCACGGCAACACCACGGCGGTGGCGGCGTTCTCTCCGGAAGAGCTGCCGGAGCGCCGGACGCCCGCCTGGGTGGCGACGGTGCCGGCGCCGGACGTCTACAACGGGCCGTTCCGGGGCGAGGATGCATCCGCTCGCTATGCCGCGAGCCTGGACGAGGCGATCGCCGCCCTCTCCGACCGGGGTCATCGGCCGGCGGCGTTCTTCGTCGACACCATCTGGTCGAGCGACGGCATCTTCGCCGCGCCGGCCGGCTATCTCGAGGATGCCTGGCAACGGGTGCGCGCGGCCGGCGGCCTCTGCGTGGCCGACGAGGTGCAGGCCGGCTTCGCCCGCACCGGCGATCACTTCTGGGGCTTCGAGCTGCAGGGCGTGGTGCCGGACATCGTGACGCTGGGCAAACCCATGGGGAATGGCCATCCGCTGGCGGCGGTGATCACCACGCCGGAGATCGCCGAGCGCTTCGCGCGGGATTTCGAGTACTTCAATACCTTCGGCGGCAACCCCGTGTCCTGTGCGGCCGGGCTCGCGGTGCTGGACGTGATCGAGCACGAGGCGCTGCAGGAGAACGCCCGGGCGACCGGCGGGTATCTGCGCGAGGCGCTGGGCGAGCTGCAGTCGCGGCACGCGGCCATCGGCGATGTGCGCGGCGCGGGCCTGTTCGCCGGCGTGGAGCTGGTGCGCGACCGGGAGACCCGGGAGCCGGCGCCGGCAGTCGCGCGCGCCGTCATGAACGGCATGCGCGGCGAGGGCGTGCTGGTCGGGCGCACGGGCCTGGCCGACAACGTGCTGAAAATACGCCCGCCGCTGGTCTTCACCCGGCAGCACGCGGACCGCCTCGTCGAGGCCATGGACAGGGTGCTCGCCGGAGTCCGATTCGAGACGGCGGCGGGATAACCGTTACACTGAAAAGGAACTCATCGAAGAAACAGGAGGTTTCTGCATGGAAGACCATGTCTACAAACAGATCGACGTCACCGGCTCTTCGACCGTGGGCACGGACGATGCCATCGCGAAGGCGATCAGGAAGGCCGGCGAGTCCGTGAAACACATGGACTGGTTCAAGGTCACGGAGATGCGCGGCTACATCGAAGGCGATGCCGTCAAATACTGGCAGGTGACGGTGAAGATCGGATTCCGGATAGAGGATTGACGTTCACCGCGTGACGCGCCACAGGGTGCCCGGCTCGCCTTCCGCCAGGATGTAGATGGCGCCGTCGGGCCCGGTGGCCACGTCGCGGATGCGCTCTCCGATCTCTTCGAACAGCACCTCTTCGGAGAGGATCTCGCCGTCTTCGACGTCGAGGCGGCGAACGTCCTTGTCGACCAGCGCGCCCACGAACAGGTCGCCGTGCCACTCCGGGAACAGCGTGCCTTCGTACACCGTCAGCCCGGACGGCGCGATGGACGGCGTCCAGACGTGCAGCGGCTGGCGCATGCCTTCCATATCGGTGAACGGCGAGACGTAGGCCCCATTGTAGTCCACGCCGTAGGTGACCACCGGCCAGCCGTAGTTGACGCCGGGCTCGATGACGTTGACCTCGTCGCCGCCCTTCGGCCCGTGCTCGTGCAGCCAGACGGTGCCTTCGGCGGTCACCGAGAGCCCCTGGGGATTGCGGTGGCCGTAGCTCCACACGTAAGGCGCCTCGGCGAAGGGATTGCCGTCGGCCGGCGAGCCGTCCGGGTTCATCCGGATCACCTTGCCCATCTGACTGCCGAGGTCCTGGGCGGCTTCCCGATAGTCGAAGCCGTCGCCGGTGGTCAGCAGCAGCGTGCCGTCGGCGTGCCAGGCCAGGCGGCCGCCGTAGTGCACCGGCGTGTCCTTGCGCGGCGTGACGCGAAAGATGACCTCGACGCCGGCGAGCGCGTCATCTTCCAGCCGCGCCCGCGCGACCGCGGTGGCGTTGGAGGCCGGCGGTCCCTCGGCATAGGAGAGATACAGCAGTCGGCTGGTCTCGAAGTCCGGCGCGAGCAGCACGTCGAACAGTCCGCCCTGACTCGCGCGGTAGACTTCGGGCACGCCGCCGATGGGATCGCCCACGGTGCCGTCGGCACCGACGCGCCTCAGCGTGCCGCCGATTTCGGTGACCAGGAAGCCGCCCTCCGGCAGGAATGCCACGCACCAGGGCATGTCGAGGCCGCTGGCGACGGTCTCCAGCCGGTAACCGGCTGCATCGGCCTCGGCCGCGGCGAGCGCCGGCGCAACGGCGAGAAGGAGGGAGAGGGCGAGGCGCTGGCACATGGCGGCTCCGATGCACGAATGATGACTGTGCTAGCCTAGCACCGGTTCCGGCGCTGCTGTAGCGCGGGGGAGGATGCAGGCGATGTGGGCCAGACGGATGGGATCTTTCGCGCTCGCCGTGGCGCTGACTTACGTGCTCGCCGTGATCTCGGCCAGCCAGCACGTGGCCGCGAGCCTGGAGGGCATGGGTGCGGAGGTCGGCTTCGGTACCCGGCTCGAGATGATTGTCCACGATCTCGGCGGCATGGCCACCTCGTTCCTGCCCATGATCCTCATCGGTCTGCTGATCGCTTTCGGCGTAGCGGCCTCGTTGCTGCGCTGGCTGCCGCGTTGGCGCTATCTTCTCTATACCATCGCCGGTGCCGCCGCCGTGGTGACCATCCATCTGGCCCTGAACGCCGCTTTCGACATCACGCCGGTGGCGGTCGCCCGAACGGGCGCCGGCCTCGTCGTGCAGGCCCTGTGCGGCGCGGTCGGCGGCTACGCCTTCGCGAGATTCACCGCAAGGTAGGAGGGCCTTCAGGCCCGACTTTGCAGAAATTGCCACGGCCGACCCTCCACCGGCATGCCCTTCTCGTCGGATCGCCGGCAAATCAGTCGGTTACGCATCCTGGCACGTATCCTGCTCTGTTAGCGGTACCACCCTAACCGGGACGCCGGGCCGCGGCGCGGCCGCCCGCAAGTGCAGGAGGCTCACAGACCATGGCAGACAATCAACTCACAGCCGAAGGCATGCGCCGGCAACTGATCGACGAGATCAACGAGCACAGGACGTTCTTCCGCGTCGGCGGTGTCGTGTCCATCATCGTTGGCGTGATGGCCATACTGATGCCCACTGTGGCGACGCTTACAGCGGAGTTGCTGTTCGGTGCCATCCTGACCGTGAACGGTATCGTCGGCGTGGTCACTGCCTTCTGGGCACGCAAGGCCGCCCGCGTGGCATCGGGCTTCTTCCTCTCCCTGCTCGCGCTGATCGCAGGCGTGCTGCTCCTTGTCTACCCGCAGAGCGGCGTCTTCGCCCTGACGCTGATCATCACCGCATTCCTGGTGGCCAGCGGCGTGCTGAAACTCTGGTTCGCCTCCCGGCTGCAGCGCACGGCCGGCCGCGGCTGGATGATCGCGGGCGGGCTGCTCTCCGTCGTCCTCGCCGCACTGATCGGATTCGGCCTGCCGGGCTCCGCCCTGTGGGTGCTCGGTCTGTTCCTCGGTGTCGATCTGATCTTCTACGGGATAACGCTGCTCGCCATCGCCCGTATCCCACGCACGGCCGTGTTGTAGGAGGGCCTTCAGGCCCGACTGAAATCGTGATCGGGCCCGAAGGCCCTCCCGCCCGCATTACGTCAAGTCGAGGCGGAATACCGCGAAAAATAGGTATGCACCCGTAAAAAATTGGGTATGTACGGCCACCGCAGGCGAGTTCAACTTTGCTAGCGTTCGTACGCGACAAGAAAAGATCGCTCCCGCCACGGGGCGGCATAACGACGACAGCAGGGTGGGCATACGAGTGCTTGACGGGAAGGCACTCCGGCACCTGACGAAAAATCGGGGCAGGGGAGCAACATTAGTCTGGGGGCTGTGCGCGAGTCTCGTACTCGCGGGCTGCGGCGGCAGTGGCGACGACTACGAATTCCCGGAGCCACCGCCGGGTCCGCCGCCGCCGACCACCATCACCATCTCCGGCACGGTCCAGAAGGGCCTGTTCGACGACCTGGACGTCTCGGCCTTCGGTTTCGACGATGGCACCGGCGATTTCAGCGATCCGATCGAGGCCACCGTCACGGACCAGGACTTCTCCGTCGAGGTCGAGTCCGGTCAGCTCACCTTGCTGGAGGCCACGGGCTCTTTCACCAGTGAGTTCACGGGTGAAACCGTCGTCCTCGACGAACCCCTGCTGGCGCTGGTGGACGCCGGCACCGAGGACATCGACGCCAACATCAACCTGGCCACGACACGCTCGGCCGAGCTGGCCCTGCAGGACCTGACCACGACGGAGCTCTCCGCGGGCGACCTGATCGACCAGCAGGATGCGCTGGTGGGCGACGTGCTGGGCTTCCCGGAGGGCACCGATCCCTCGCAGCTCGACTTCAACGACATCACGGAGGATTCCGACCTCACCGACCCCAGTCTGTCGCTGCTCATCTATTCGGGCGGCATCGTGCAGCAGCTGGAGAGCGACCAGTTGTTCACCGGCGGATTCGGCGACCTGTTGGAGGACTTCCTCGTCGCCGAGAGCCTGGAGGAGGCGCAGAGTGCGCTGAATCTGCTGTCCGGCCTGTCGGCGACCAACATCTACGACGCCGCGGCGCAGAATTCCGGCTACGAGCTGCCGCCGAATCCCTTCGGCGGGGTCGATACGCCGATTCTGACCTGCATCGCCGACGGGACCTGCGACTGGCAGAGCGCGCCGGCGCAGTCGATCTCCGTCGGCGGCAATACCGTCTGGGAAGCCAGCGGGCGCGCAGCCTTCGTCATCCGCCTGGGTGAGGCGGCCATCGAGCCGGTGACCATCCAGGTTCGCACACAATCGGCCACGGCGACGGTCGACGAGGATTTCCTCGACGGCACCAGCGAGATCACCATCCCGGTTGGGCGCAGTTCCTTCCCGGTCTCGACGGATCTGGTCATCGACGCACTCGCCGAGGGCACCGAGGACATCGCGGTCACGATCACCTCCGACAGCAGCACGTATTCCGTCTATCAGGGCAGCTCGACCCTGAGAATCCGCGACGGGGCGCCTTCGAGCCTGGACAACCAAGACGCTGCCGACATCCAGGTGCTGAGCTTCACGCTGGATCAGCTGTGCGTGCCTGGCGCGAATCCCGTGGGGGACGATTGCGTGGATCTGACCGGGCAGGAGGCCGGGCTGGGCCTCATAGACGGTGAGGTGACCCTGGGCGATACCACTCTCGATCTGGCCGCGGACTGCAGCGATCCGAGCAATTGCCCCTCGCAGTCCAGTGACTGGCGGGTGGACTTCTACCTGGTGGCCAGGGACAGCGTCGGCACCCGTGGCGAAGTGCCGTTGGGGCCTTACATCTATGACCGTCGGTCTCTGCAGCTGATTGGTACGCAGCCGGCCCCGCGCGGCGCACTGGTCCGTCTCGACGATATCGCTGCCGTGACGCTGGCTTCGGACGCCTCGGCCAACGGCTGGGACCTGGAACTCGAGGCCCGTATCGGCAGTGAGAGCGCGAACCAGGTGGCAGAAGCAATCGCTCTCCCGTCCCTTTTGCGGGTACCGGACACGGTGCTGGTGGGCGACACGGAGGTCGACATCCTCGCCGTCACGGAAGTGGTGCCCGGTGCGGATGCCGGCTGCAGCCAGAGCCAGTGGGCGATCACCGGCAACTACGGCAGTGCGGCCGCTCCTGCCGGGCTGGGTTCCGGCACGCTCTGCGTCGATTTCAATCCTGCTGCAGCGGCCACGCCCGCCGTCATGGTGGAGGGTGAGCTCGCCCTGTTCGAAGGCGGTCCGCTGGATCTGGTCTTCTATGTGTTGCCCGAGGGTCTGAATCAGATCACCACGCTCGCCGACAGTCTGGGACGCGTCGCACCGACGGTGACGACTTCACCGTTCCTCGCGCTGCTCCCACCGGCCGCACTGAGCGGTCAGGAGGCGACCTACGAGCTGCATGCACCGGGCTGGCCCATCGCATTCCGGATCGCCCGCTTCGCGCTGACACCGGAGGGCGTCTCGCTCGACTACGACAATATCCGCTACATCCATGACGTCGGCTACTCCGACGAGGATCCGCGCGCCCAGGGCGGCGGACTCTACAGCAACGATGCGTTCTATCGCGGGGTGGTCGACCGCAGCGGGCAGAGTCCGGTCAGCCAGGGCGGGCGGCTGATCCTCGACGCCGCCGGCGTGGATGGCGGCTTCAGCGTATTCGGCGGCGGCGCGGCTGCTTCCACGACCGCCTTCCCCCGCCTGCGTCTCCAGTGGCAGACATTCAGCCAGGAGATCGTCGACAGCGAACTGCAGCCGACGACCGTCACGCTCGACGAGGCGACGCTGCGCCAGCGGAGCTCCTGCGCCGGACCGGACTGCGTGGGCGGGGAGGCAGACGTCTTCACCGTCTCCGTGGGCACGCTGGCCCTGGACAATGACGGTTTCTCGATCGGCGATGCGCTGAACAGCGGTCCGCACGACGTGCCTCGCTGGGGCATCCGCGGAGACGGCACCTACGCCTGGACAAGGCCCGACGATCTCACGCTGCAATCGGAGCTGAAGCTGGCGCTGCCCGGCTATGTCATCCCGGACGACGGACCGGTCACCGGCTATCTGCTGGCCCACCTCGACGAGGCCGGCCAGCCTGGCGACATCACCCGCTACCCCGCCGGCACCGACGCCTTCGTTGACGGCAACTACCATCCCACGGGTCTGTCGATCGGCCCGGAAATCTATCGCGGCCCGAACGGGCAGCCCGCCGAGGGCGACGGCCAGGACCTCGGTCGGCTCGGCGGGCAGCTCCTGCTGGACAACGGCGTCGATCCGGTCTTTGCGCTGGCGCCGTCGCCGGGCGTCAAATACGTAATCCGCAATGCCGGCATCACCGGCGTGTTCAACGTGCAGAGCGGCAGCCTCGGCTCGAACGCACCGCAGTTCTACGGCTATCAGCTGGATCTCGAGCGCTTTGCCGTACGCGCGGTCGACAACGTACTGGACACCTTCAACTGGATCGACGGACGTCTTGCACTCAACGGAGATGCGGGCGGCCCCCAGGGGCTCGACCTGTTCTTCACCAACCTGGAGATCGACTGCAGCGCCCGGCTCGGCAATGTGGACCTGCTCTACGAGCGCTGCGATGGTCAGGACAACAACGGCAACGGTACGGCGGACGAGAACTGCGGGCCGGAACTCTACAGCTGGAAGGCGTCGATGGACATCTTCAGCGCCGGCTTCGACGGCGGCGACGCCGGCCAGGTATGTGCAGCCGGCGCCCAGGACTTCGCTCTCAATCACCATCTGCACTTCGAGGCCCTGAACGATCCGGTGGCCTTCGACACGCTGTGGAATCCGGCCGGTAATCTGGTGGGCCAGGCCGCTGGCCAGCTCGATACCTACCGCTTCGATCGCAGTGAGGAAGGAAAGGGCTTCCCCGTCCGGACCACCGATGCGCGGCTCGGTGTGGCCGAGGTGGACAGTGACGGTTACGGCTGGGTCGCATTCGGCAACACGCGGGTGGGCGTTCCGTTTTGGAATTCGCTGGAGGCGGACCTGCGCATCGCGAACGCCCGGCGCTTCGGCGAAATCACCCCCGAACCGACAGCGGTGGTGGCCGCCAATACGCTGAAGAACCGGCCGAACGGCGAGGTTCGGGATTTCGCTCAGCGCAACCGCAGCCTCATCGAGCAGGCCATCGCCGACGGCGAGAGCCTGACGGCCCGCTACGAGTGGGGTAACACCGGCTTCGGTTTCAACCTGGATGTCTACTATCAGCCCTGGCAGCTCGATAGCGGCAACAGCGACCCGGACGCTCGCGGCCGGCAGTCACGCTTCCTGGGCCGCGATAAAGAGATCGACCTGTTCGTGCTCCAGGCCCGCGCCGGCGTCAATTTCATCGAGCCGGAGCGCACGAAGCTCAGTTTCGGCGCCAGCGCCGATTTCACGCGCCTGGAGGGGCTGACTTTCCGCGTGGACATCACTGACCCGGACAGCGCCGCCGCCGTGGACCGAACGCTGGAGGACCTCGGCATCATCAACGGGCCCCTGTTCGAGCCCGCGCTGACCGACTTCCTGGACGCCGTGAACGTCGTCAACCGCTACGCGAACCGGGGCATGAACGAGCTGATGCAGCGGGGGCTGGAACTCGCCCTGGAAGAGATCGGCGAGGCCACCGCGCCGCTCACGCCGAATGGCAAGGACCCCTTCGTCACCGCCAGCGAGTTGCTGGCCGGGGTACAGGGCGTACCCCAGCAGGCGATCGCGCTGGTGCGCCAGGAGCTGCGCAATCCCATCGAACGGCGTCTGTATTCCATGGAGCAGGATCTGCGCAACGAATTGCTGGCGTTGCAGAGGAATATCCGCAATCTGCCGGCGAATGCCGGTGTCACGGAGCTCGATGACGCACTCGGCGGCGCGCTCGAGTTCGTGGAGCGGCTGGAGGCGGAGGCACTCGCCGTGGACGCCGCCGTGAACGGCGTCATCGTCCAGGCCAGGGGCTTGCGCGACGAGGCGCGCGGTCGCCTGCAGGCACTGCGGGAGGCGACGATCGACATCGACCTCGCAGTCTCCCAGGCGGTGAGTTTCGCGGATTCCGCCTGCAGCGACGGCCTGGTGGCGAGCGCGGAGGGCAACGGCTATCTGAACGACGTCGCCGTGCGCTTTACGACTATCCGCCAGGTAACCACTCTCATTCGCAACTCCGACCAGCTGTTCGGCGCCGCCGAGGCGGTGGCGAAAAACCAGGACGTCAAGCGCCGTCTCGGCAACGCGCGGCAGCGTATCCGCAATGCAACCGACGAGCTGGTCGAGTTCGTGGCCGCCGCGGACCAGGCGGTGCGCGACGTCATCTGCGAGACGGATCAGATCGGCCTGGTCACCGCCAGGGTGTTCGACATCACCGGGGATATCCGCGCTCTCTCGCTGCAACTGGAGGAGCTGGTGCTGCGGGGCACGGCGCCGCTTCAGGATTTGGCGGAATTGCATACCGCGCTGCGCGAGACGGTGCTGGACCCCGTCACCGACTTGTCCGAGGCACTGCGCCAGGTGCGCGTGCAGGCCGACGAGCTGGACGGGCAGCAGCTGGTGGACCTCGTCGGCTGCATCCTCTACGACGCCACCCATCTCGACGCGGCGTGCGACATCAATACGCCCGCACCGCCGGCGAGCCTGCCTCAGGGCGATCTGGGCGTGAATGCGCTGGCCGCGGAAACGAGCGGGCAGCGCGACCTGGCCGACTACGTCTTCGACAGCCTGCGGCAGGAGACGGACCGCATCATCGGCGGGGCCGAGGAGGCCTTCGTGGACTGGACCGCCGATCAGCTGCCCGGCGCCTACATGAGCCCGGAGGAGCTCCGGCGCATGGTGGTCTCGGAGATCATGGGCAGCGAGCCCATACACGAGCTGCGTCTCGCCATGGACGAGCACTTCGGCGCTATTGGTGCTGCCATGAACGACATCGTGCTGCAGTACACGGATCAGCTGAACGAGGCGATCCAGGCGGCGCTGGCCGGCGTGACGGGGCCGATCAACGACGCCCTCAGCGAGGCCACCTCCGTGGTGCGCGCCATCCCGCTCCAGGCGGCGCAGATGGACGGTTACGCCACCATCGCCGGCAACGAACTCGAGCGTGCGCACCTTTCCGCCGGCTGGACCATGCGGGGCTCGGACGACAGCGATTCCACCGGTTTCAAGGCGGCGCTGGATGCAGAGAGCTGGTCGGCCCGCAACGCGGAGCTGGGCACTGACGAGACGGACACGGGCTGCGCCGTGGGCGAAAGCGAGAGTCTGCTGGACGTGAAAATCTCCGCTTACGGGCTGCCGATCAACGTTCTGGCCGCGGACATCGACATCGAGAAGCTGTATCTCGGCTTTACGCTGCAGAGCGGCGGCAACAGCGGCTTTGCGCTGACGCCGGTCGGTGTGTTCGGCGGCATCAGCACGCTGGGCGAGATCGGCTTCACCGATGCCATCGTGTTCGATCCCGCCTTCGGCGCCGGCCTCGGTACGCGTCAGACCTATATCGGTGCCTCCGCCGGCGCGGCGTTCAGCGGCCTCGAGGCAGACGTCGCCTTCCTGATCGGCAAGGTCTGTCCCGGCAATACCGTTCTAAACGACCTCGATCCGCAGGCGGCGAATTTCCTGCCGAATCTGGATGCATCCGGCTTCGCCGGCGCCTATCTGCGCGGCGGCGCAACCATCCCGATCATCCCCGGCGGTTGCGGCCTGAACGTGGGCGTCTCCGCGGACTTCGGCTCCTGGATCCTCGCCAACAACCCGCTGCAGATCGGTGGTCTGGTCGGCGGCGGCGCCCGCGGCGACGTACTCTGCATTGCTTCGATCAAGGGCAAGGTGCGGGTCGGCGGCACCGTTTCTACTGCCGGCGACCTCAAGCTGCGCGGTGAGGCGTGGGGTGTAGCAGGCGTCGGCTTCGACTGTGATCCCGGTACCTGGACCAGCGTGCCGCGCAGCCGCGGCGACTCCTGGTGCGGCACCGGCGACGTGCAGTTCAACGCCACCTTCGACAACGGCAATTGGCAGTTCACGCCGCCGAGCCCGGCTGCGATCTTCTGATGGGTATTATGATGCCGACGCTACGCAATTCGCTTGCCTTGCTGCTGCCGGCCGTCCTGCTGCTGGCGGCCACCGTTGCCGAGGCCCGGCAGAGCCAGCTCTATTTTCTCGGGCGCACGGTCATCAACGACGACGTCGCCACCCCGCGCACCGAGGTCTACCTGCGCTGGGACGTACTCGAGGGACAGCTCCCCCCGGACGTCGAGCGGTTCCGCATCCGGCGCAACGGCGTCGACATCGGTCCCGATCTGCCGGCGACCGCCGTGCGCAGCGTCGACGAGATCGCCGTTTTCTACGCCGAACCCGGCTGGCAGCGGATGAAGCTCGAGACGATAACCCGGCTTTCCGAGCTGGCCGCCGAGCGTGGCGACCCGTTCTCGGCGAACCGGTTCGCGAGCGAACTGCACGCGCGCATCAGCTCGTCCGCTCCGGCGGACCGCTTCTGGTCGCTGCTTGCCTCGAAGACGGATTTCAACATCGCGCGGGCCCGCAACCGGGCCTGGATCGATACGGCACCGGTCGGTGCCGGCGCGGACAACGAGGCCACCTACGAGCTGTTCGCCGTCAACGCATCGGATACCGAGGTGAAGGTCGGCGAGGTGCGCATCGATCTCGACGAGCCGCAGCAGCCGCTCGGCGCGACGGACTTCAGACAGATTCTGCTGACGGCCCGGGACTGCACCGTGCCCGAAGCGTCCAAGGATCATTACACGGTGATGCTGGACTGGACCTCGCCGGGCGCCGACGTCATCTCGGACCGGGTGGCTGCGCAGACCTATCTGGCCGGTTTCGATCTTTACCGCACAACGGAGAATCTGGGCCCGGCCGTCACGGTGGCACCGGCGCGGGATATCGCGGCGCTGACGGCGTCCGCCGGCTACGACAGCCGTGGCCGTTTCGAGATGCAGGGGCTCGAGAAGGTCAACGTGACTCTGCTGCTGGATCCGGGCAAACCGGCCGTGGACGAGGATTGGCAGGCCGCGAAGCGGTTGCTGCTGGACCAGGGCTTCGATCTCGACGGCATCGGTCCCGACGAGCCGCCGGTGGATCCGAAGTGGATCGAGGCGCGCGACCGGCTGATGCGCGCCGGTCTGAAGCCGGGCGACCGCCGTGCCTATTACCTGGTACCCCGGGATTTCACGGGTAACTACGGGCCGACCGCCGCGACCGTCGTGCAGGTGCCGCTGATGACCCGGCCTCCCGCCCCCTGGAACATACGTACCTTCGCCGACCGCACGACCGCAGCATTGACCGGCGAGCCGAGGACGCTGGCGCTGACCTGGGACGAGATCGAGCTCGAGACCTACATCGAATCGAAGCAGGGTACGCGCCTGTTCTGCAACGCGACAGAGGCCCGCAGCACCGGCATCCTGGAGTACGTGCCGATTGGCGAGACCTGCGAGAACGGCAGGCGTCGCAGCATCCGACTGGATATCGGCGACTACCGGGTGTACCGGTTCGAAAACTTCGACGTCGCAGGCCGCTTCAAGGACAGCGACGGCGATGGTGTCGAGGACTCGGCGGAGATGCCGGACATCAACGGTGACGGGCGCTACGACGCCTTCGAGCGCAGTGCCGGCACGCAGTGCGACCCTTTGCTGCAGCCGCCGAACGCGCCGAACTACCTCATCTGGGCGGATGGCCAGGCAGCAGGTCCGGGTCAGCCCCGGCTGGTACGTGCCGATCAGGCGCGTCAGTTCAATCCCAACGCACTGCCCATCGTGCGCCTGACGGATCAGGTACCGGCCGGCACCGAGATCGATCCGGACACTGGCGAGCCCATCGACAACCGGGACAAGGTGTACTGGTATCGCGTCATGTCGGAGGCCACCACGCCGGCCCCGGTCGGACGCCTGAGCTACATGAGTGCGCCTCAGCGCGGCATCTTCCCGAACCGAAAGACGCCGCCGCCGCCCGATGTCGAGGTGACGAAGCCGGGTCAGCGTCCGCAGGGCTGCCGTATCGAAGCGGATTCCAGCCAGAAGGATTGGAGTTTCGAGGAGGACATCGATGATGGCAGCACCGAGAAGGAACTCACCTTCCGGTTGAGCTGCGCCACGGAAAGCTACAGCGAGAGTCAGGTCCAGCTACCCGATGGCGCCGCGTGCCGGGAGATCAAACGCACCTGCGGCGACGCCCAGGACGTCACGCTGACGTTCCAGAGTGGCACGGCCAATACCGGCGACGTGCAGTGCGAGGTCGACATCCCGAACGACGTCGAATTCTGCCAGTCCGGTGCCGTCAGCATCGTGCCGGATTTCGTCGAGGGCATCCCGGTAGAGCCGGGCGACCTCGTCCCCGGCGGTGCGACGGTCACGGCCAAAGTGCCGGACGGCGGCAACTATTGCATCGCCCTCTACGAGAACATCGACGGCTCTTTCACCCGGGTGGTGGACAGCTGCACGGACCCGGAAGTGACGTATACGCCGAGTGGCGGCCAGTTCTGCGGCTACGCGGTGGTAAGCGACGAGAACAACAATATCTCGGCGACGGTGCAGATTCCCTGCACCCTGACGCCGACCAACCCGAAGCCGCCCGGTCCGCCGCAGATCCTCGTCTTCGAGGTGGACGACGACTTCGCCCGCTTCAGCTTCCGCCTCCCCGCGGAGCAGGCCTCGGTGGCACTCGCGCGTCTGGTCTATCAGCCGCCGCTGGGGACCGAGGAGCGCACCGTCGAGGGTATACCGGTCATCGACGATGAACCGGCGTCGGTCGTCAGTTATACGATACCGGTCGAAGCGCTCCAGGCGACGAAGGACCGCTACTGCCTGAGCATGCTCGCGGTGGGCCGCGATGACGGTACCGGCGATGCCCCGATTTCCGACTGGGGGCCCGAGCGCTGCTATACGAGGACTGCCACCGGCGAGGATCTGCCCGCCTATCTTCCCTGGCCGCCCGTTCCGGGCGTGCCACAGGTGGACCCGAAGGTCGCCGCGTTCATCGATCCGCCGGACTCGCTCGACTTCGGTCTGCTCCCGCCGTTCCTCTATATTTTCCTCGCCGGCAGCGAGGAGCTGGCGTCGTCACCGAACGGCCTGTTCGAATTCGATGATTGTGTGACGCTGGCGCCCGGGCAGCCGGACCCGAACGTTGTACCCGACTCGAATCTGGCCGGCCGGGATTTCACCGGCTATCAGTGCTTCACCGGCGGGCTGGCGAAGTTCCGCCGTGTCCTCGAAGAGGAGCTGGGCTTCGTCGTCTATCGCCAGAGGCGCATCGGTGGCGCGGCCGGTGCCTGGATCCAGGTATCGCCGCTCATCGATTACGTGCATTTCGACCGCAGCACCAGGGAGATTATCAAGGGCCGGCTCGATTCGGTCTGGACCCTGAACGATCCCTACATAGAGATCGTAAAAAACGGTGACGCCTCGCGCATCGACGTCATATTCGTCGACCGCTATCCGGCCTTGCTGGGCAGCGGCAATTTCCAGCTCCAGGGCGCACCAGAGTACCGCTATCAGGTGGTCTACTTCGATGATGCGAATCGTCCCGAGAAGTGGTGGATCAGCGACTGGTTCCGGGGGGCTCCATGATGCAAAGACGATCTGCCGGATTCGCCGCTGCGATATTGCTGCTGGCACTCTCGGCCGTTCCCGCTGCCGCACAGCAAGCGGACAGCCCGCTCTTCGAAGGCACCACGGCGGATCTCTGGCTGGTCGATCCGGAAACCGGTCGGATCAGCGGTTACAACGTCGGTTTCTGGTCGACGATCGACGTACTGAACGCCAGTAGCGCGCTGAACGTGAGCGGCAGCGAGGCGTTGCTGATCAATCTGCTGCCCTCGAGTTCCGTGCCGATGACACCGGGACAGCCAGCGGTCTCGTTGATCGGTGTGGGCGAGTCGGCCGTCAATCTCGCGGATGGCAAGGAAGGTCGCCGGGAACTGTTGCTCACGCCCGACGGCGGTAGTTTTTCCGCGACGACCGCAGTGGATGTCGGTGTCAGCCGGGAACTCCTCAGGCAGGGCGTGCACGAGCTGAGCTGGCAGGCTGTGGATACCGATACGCTCGCCACCGTCGTCAGCGGCGGCGCCACGCTGGGACCTCAGACCGGGGACGCGGGCGACAGCGGTTTCGCCACCGAGACTTTCCATCTGGTCGAGGCCGGCACTTTCAACGTCACCGTCGAACTCCGCAGCTCGGGTGCGCTCGTGGCCAGCCGGCAAGCTTCATTCACACTCGCGATCGACCCCTCGCAGCGCCGACGCGATACCGACGGCGACGGTATCCCGGATCTGGTCGAGATCGACATGGGCCTCGATCCGCTGGAGGACGACTGGACGCTGGACGCCGACGGGGACGGCTGGTCCGAGTTCGACGAGTGGCTGCGCCGCTATTGCCTCGATCCCGCGACAGGCACCCCGGTGGACGGCGATACCGCCTGCCTGGATGCCGAAGGGCTGCCGCTGGACAGCGATGCGGACAACTGGTCGGACTTCGACGAGATCCTGCGGGATACCAACCACCTGGACCCGGAGCCGCAGCTCGACGGCGTGCTGGGCGAACCGCCATCGGACGGCGGTGGCGACACCGGCGGTACCGCCGAGATCCTCCCGCCGAGCATCCAGTCGGCGGCTTTCTGTACCGACGGTTCGACCTTCTATTTCGATCTCTATTTCTACGCTGCAGCGGGCGACGAGGTGGGGCAGGACGTCATTCTGGGGGTCGGTGCCGACAGCTTCCCCTTCCAGAGCGGCGCCGAAGCCATCCGGGTGAACTTCGGCCAGGAAGGTGAGATAACACGCCAGAGTCCGATCGTCCGTAGCAGCGCGGACGGGAGCGGCGTATTGCCGCCCGACCGCTGGCTGGACGGTCCCATCGCCGATTTCACCATCGACAAGATTGCCGGATTCGACTGGCACGTCTATGGCAGTGTACCGGTGGGTACGGAACCATTCTCGCCGGGCGATCGGGTCGCGAGTTTCGCACTGCGAACCTTTTTTACGGATCCTGACTACCGTGCCTTCGGTGGCAACTACGTTATCTCGGACGATCCGGCGGATTGTGTCAGCGAACCGTTACCTCCGCCTCCGCCACAGACGGATGGTGATCTGAGCGAGGCGGCCGAGCGCCAGCGGCTGCGATTCAAGGATTTCCCGAGTGCCCAGCGTCTGTACGAGGTGGAAAGGGTCGTCGCCGTCGGGGCCGGCAGCCTGGTCGCGCGACCGCCGGCGGCGCTGACAGTCGGACTGGAGAGCGCCGGTTCCGGTACTGAGTCCTATAGCGGGACGGTCGTCCAGACGTTCACGGCGGCCGAGACCAATCTGGCCGGCATCGATGTGCTCGTCGCAGCCGGCGAGCAAGAGCCGCTATTCGATGACCTCACGCTGAATGTCTGGCAGGACTCACGTCGCAACGGTGAACTGCTCGCCTCGCAGACGCTGAGAGACGTCCGCATCGACCCGTCCGCCGCGACGCCCGTCAGCTTCCGTTTCGAAGCGGTCCCGCTGCAGACCGGGCAGACCGTCTATCTGGAATTCCGCAAGGAGACGGCGGCCCTGGTGAGCACGGGCGCCGACACGCTCGCGGGCGGCGCTGTCACAGCAATCGACGGCGTCGAGACGGCCGGCGATACCGACCTCGTGATCAGCGTATTGCACGATACCGCGTTCGCCAACGGGGCAGGCGGCGAGCGTCCGGGTTCCCGCTGGTGGAACGTCGGTGCGGCCGATCTGAACGGTCGGGTGTCCTACGACGGTTCGACGTTGCTGCGTGACAGCGAGATCGTCGCGGCGGGCCTCGCTGCCGGCGATATTGCAGCAAGGCGGCGCATGAGCACACTCGAGGCGGCGCTGCTCGCCGACGAGCTGCCCGTGATGCGCCTGCCGGCCGGCGAGAGCCTCGTCCTCGCTGCGGTACACCGTCACCGCTCGGTATCGGCTGCCAACTGGAAGCCGCCGGCCGATTACAGCCGTGTCCACAAACTCTGGCTGCCGCGCGTCTCCGATGTCACACCGGTGGACATGCTGACCGATCAGGGCGAAGGCACCTGGCAGACGCCGGACGAGTGGCGCGCGGCCTTCGTGTCCTATCTGGAATCCCGTCTGGTGATTCCGGCCGCGCCCTCCCTCGACGAGAGCAGCACGCTCGCCGTTGCCGTCATGGAGTCGGCGCTCAGCGAGGAGGCGCACCTCTCGGGTGACGACGCGCTGCAGCTCCTGACGCCGGTATTCCAGCCCGGACAGCCGGTCTATCTCTGGGAGCCTCTCGAGTCGGTTTTCGCCAGCCCCGCCGCCAATCCCTCGCCCTACGCGGAGAACTGGGAGCTCGGTCTGGGCCGGCTGGCAACCGGGGACTTCACGCTGGATCAGAGCCTGGACGCCGTGACCACTGCCCTGACTCCGGGCAATCCGTTGGCCGCGGTCGGCGACTGGCTGCGGGCGCGTTTCTACGAAGGAGTGCCCGGCACCGTCTCCGACGAGTACATGGCCAGGCAGCTGCGCCGCAGCTTCGACGGCAGCTGCTTCGTTCGTGCGGATCTGGTTGCGGACCTGCAGGCCAACCAGGAGGGCTGGTCGGAGTTCCTCGACCGCTGTCCCGCCTGGTTCGACGAAACCGGCATTGCCCAGCGGCTGGAGGACGACCGGGAACGCCGCTACCAGGTGCGGCTCAACCTGTTGCCGGAGGCGCCGGCGGAGGTGGCGGCCGACGCCACGCTGCTGACCCGGGAGACGGATTCCGATGCCGACGGTTATTTCAACGTAAGCGAAGTCAGCGTTCCGGTGGACGAGGTTACGCTGCCCTGGCTGGCCGACAGCGACGGCGACTCGATCGCGGACGGCGACGACCGCTGTCCGAATGATCCGCTGGACGAGTGCGGCCCGAATCCGGTGCTGCCGACCATCACCGTGGAGGCGGATCTCGTCGTCTTCGAGCCGTCCGCCGCAACGGGTACGGCGCTGGTGGCGGTGCAGATGAACCGGCTCTACGACGAACCCGTCACTGTCTGCTACGAGGCTCTGGTCGACACGACCGACACGGCGACCGCCGGCGAGGATTTCGACGCCATCACCGGCTGTGTGGTCATCGAGCCCGGCCAGCTGAGCGCACTGATCGAGGTCCCGATCTATGCCGACGGCGCCGCAGAGGGGGCGGAGTCGTTCACCGTCAATATCACGAGCGTCGAGAACGGCACCGTCGCCGACGACGGCACCGTGCTGGTCACGCTGAACGACAGCGAGGCCACGGCATTGCCGCCCGACGTGCAGTTGGCCAGCAACGCGATCATCACCGACGAGCGTCAGAACGTGAGCCTGGACGCCAGCGCCAGCACGGACCCGAACGGCGAGTCGCTCAGCTACTCCTGGGCTCAGATCGCCACTGCCGCGCCCGCCGTGACGCTGCAGGGCCTGGATTCGGCGGTCGCGAGCTTCACCGCGCCGGTTACGCTCGACCCCGTCGACCTTGAGTTCGAGGTGGTCGTGACCAACGATTCCGGACTGTCTGCGGTCGATCAGGTCACGGTGACCGTCAATCCTGTCAACGATCCGCCGTTCGTGACCGCCGAGCCTTCCGAGCAGGTCGTGACGGGGGATACGCTCGAGTTCGCGGACGAGACGCTGCTGGCGTTCGTCGAGGATCCGGACAACGATCCCCTGATGACCGGCGCGATCCTGACCCAGCCGTCGATCGGCCGGGTGGAGGATACGGGCACGAGCTTCCTCTATTCCTCGTCCGTAGAGCCGACACTGGTCGCGGACCAGGTGAACGAAGTCGGTATCTCTGGCGGCATCGGTACACCGGTGGTGCAGACGTTTGTGCCGCAGCAGTTCAACCTGGCGGGCGTCGACGCGTATCTCAACGGGACCTCGAGCCTCACCGCCGATGTCACGCTGAATGTGTGGCCGGCGGGCGCCGTCGGTATCGGCGAGCCGCTGGTGACGGCCACCATCCCCGATCATCCCCGCCTGACCGAGATCCCGTTCCGGTTCGATCCGATCCAGGTCATCCCCGGCCAGTCGTATGCGCTGGAGTTCCGTTTTTCGACCTTGCTGATCGGGACGAATCTGGATACCTATCCTGACGGCGAGATCGTGGGCCGTCCGGGATCGGACGTGTTCTTCCGCACCTACTATGACCCGACCGTCCCGCTGCAGGTGCCACTGCCCGACCAGGTCAGCCCGGGCCCCGTGACCGGCGGTCTCGGTGATCCGGTGGTGCAGACCTTCGTGCCACGGCAGTCGAATCTAATTGGTATCGATGCCTTCCTGAGTGGCACGGCTGCCTTCAGTTCCGATGTGACCGTGAAGGTCTGGCGTGAGGAGGCGCTGCGCGTCGGCGAGCCGCTCGTGACCTCGACGCTGGCGGATGTCCCGAGAAGTAGCACCATGCAATTCCGCTTCCCGGCGGTCGAACTGGTGCCGGGCGAATCCTACGCCATGGAGTTCCTCATCTCCGACGCTCTGGTGATGGGCGTACTGGTGCCGGGCCAATACCCGGACGGAGCCGTCATCGAGGGCGGCGGTAATCTGTTCGACGGCGGTGTCGATGTGGTCTTCACCACGTACTACGATACGGCCTACACGCCGACCGACCTCTTCGCCACACGGGTTTCCGAGCCACAGATCGTTACCTGGCAGTTGCTCGGTGACGATCAGCAGCTGCTGCTGCACGAGTCGGGTCCGGCCGGCGACTTCCCGGGTACCGATCGGGTCGTCGCTTTCGATCTCGCAACCCGGGTCCGCGAGCTCTTGCTGGAAGCTGCGCCGAGCGAATTCCGGACCGGCGCGCGCGCGTCGGCCGGCTGGTTCACGCTGCCGGGCGAGTTGCATCGCTACGACGCGCTTGCCACCGAGACCTTCGCCTCGGCCGCTGCGCCGGGGAGCCTGCCGGCCTCGCTGGCGGCCACCGCGGTGGACCCGCGGAACGGCGACCTGGTCTATTGCGGCGGGGCGGATCCGGTCCTCGGCCTGCCCGGCTGGGTCCGGGTCGACAGCGACACCCTCGCGGCGTCCGAGCCGGTCGGCAACTGCCCGGGCAGCGCGGACCTGATCGGCGCGCCGGTGGCCGAGCGATTCTGTGTGGTCTTCGGCCAGAGCAACCTCGTCTGCACCGGGACGGGCAGTTCCGCCTGGGCCGCGGAAGTGGAAGCCGCCGCGTTCGGTGCCGGCGATCACCGCCTGGTCGGGCTCGTGCCCGCCGGCGACTCGGCGCTGCTGTTCGTCATCCGCGAAGAGTCGTCAATACCGCAGGCGATCGGCGTCTACCTGATCGACGAGAGCGGATTCGATCCGACGGCCACGGACCCGCTGACGGCGCTAGAGCCGCTGGTGCTGCTCGAGCGCGAATTGCCGGTGGGTGTCATGCCCCAAGTCGAGGTGATGCCGGACGGACGCGTGGTCATCATCCTGGCGCCCTCTGCCGCGGCCGGGCTGGACGGTCAGCCGCTGGAGATGTGGACCTGGTCGGGGGATCCCGCCGATCTGACGATGACCCAGATCGATACCGGCGGCCTGCCGACCCTGGAGGACAGGATGGGTGCGCTGGCTACCGTGGACGGGGTCCTGTACTGGCAGGTTCAGGCCTTCGACTCGACACCGGCCCGCCTCATCTATGTGGTGGATCCGCTGCCGGGCGCGACTTCGCCGCTCGGGCTCTACGCAACCGTGTCGGGCGATGCCGAAGGTGCGCCCTACGACTTCCTGGTCGCGGGACCGGAGACCTTCGGTGTGTTCGTCGAAACCGGTACCGTCGGAGTCTGCGATGTTCTGGAGCTGCCGACTTTCGAGCCGGGAGCCGAGAACGCGAGCTGTCAGCGCTACGCCTCGGTGCCGGGGGCCGGAGCGCTGTATGAACTCGACAATCCCGACGATGGCGATTCCATACCGGATGACCTGATCTTCCTCGGCGCGGGCGAGGCGACCACCGGCCCGACTTCGTTCTCGATCGAGGTCACCGACGGCGAGTTCACGATCGAGCTGCCAGTGAATATTGAGGTGATTGAACCGTGATGATCAGGCGCAACCGGCCGGGGATAATCCTGCTGTTTTTCCTCTCCATCACGCTATCGGCCTGCGGAGGCGGCGGCGGTCCTGAGGCGGTGTCCACTCCGCCGCAAACAGGCGGCGCACCGCCGGATGCGGGCGGACCGGACAGCGGCGGTGACGCCGATGACGACGACAGTCAGGCAGACGGGGGAGAGGCCGGCGAGGACTCCGGCGAGGACTCCGGCGGTGATGCTGGCGAGGATCCCGACACCGGTCCCGACCTGTCCAAGGCCGGTTCGGCGCCGGATCTGGACGTCTGGATCAGTAGCGGTTTCCTGGTCAGCGACGCGGACGGCGACGGCATCGAAGACGCATCGGATCCGCGGCCGGATGCCGGCCCTGTGTACGCCGATCCGGTTTCCGCGCGATCACTGTTCATAGAGCGCGCGTGGAGCGATGTCGAAGGATATACGGTGGAGGATGTGGCCCGTGAGGGAAGCGTCCTGAATCTGCGTGTGAGGGGCATAGCGCTCGACGACGCGACTCCCGTGTGGGTTGCTTTCCGGACCGGTGATGGTCTGCAAGCGGCAAAGGCAGAGGTTATTGCGAACGGCCTGCTGGAGGTGATACCGGCGCCCGGCGCTACGCAGGCTCATGTCATAGCAGGCTCCGTCCGGGGCCCTGCCCGGGAGATGCAGACCCTGCAACGTACCGCACCGCTGCTTTTCCCTGTGGAGGGCACCGTTATCGCGGGCTCGCAGATCGAGCTGCAGGGTCTCAATCTCGACCACATCACCGCGGTTGCGCTGGCCGGAGAGCCGTTGCAGATCGGTGAGCGGTCTTCGCGCGGAATCACCGTTCGACTTCCGGAGACCGGCCAGGGCAACCGGGTGGTCGCGCGCAGTGCGACGACCACCAGCAACGGCATCGAAATGGATCTGCGTCACGAAGTGACGTTGCGCGTCGCGCCGGAGCTCGCGCTCGCCCAGGGTGAGAGCCTGCTTTTCTGGACCGAGGGTCGGCAGCATCGATTGCGCCACGGTGAGGAGCTCCGCCTGCAGGCACCGGCCTGGAAGCCACTCTCGCTGACTTTCGACATTGCGGCCGGCGACACCGTGCGATCCTCGGGTCGACTGAAAGCGACGATTCTACCGGGCGCAGGGAGCCTGGAAGTCTCCGCTCGCAGCACACTGCTGGCGAGGCTCGTCGCACTGCGGGACAACCTGCTCGACTCCGATCCCGGTACCTGGCAGGGAATCCGGGCCGCACTCGAGCCCGCCCTGACCACCGCGGCGGCCTCCGACTATCTGGGCACCCTGGCAGAACATGCCGCGGGCCGCGGCCCGGCGCCCGATGACAGACTGGTGAATGCAGTGATCCAGGCCTGGCAACCGTCGGCCGATCGCGCGACGGCTACTGCGAAGGCGGGTGACGCCCCGACCAACGCCTCTTCCGCCAAGCCGACGACTTCATGGAACGGCGACCTCGACGATATCGTCACATCCACCGTGACCTATCTGGGGGAGGGACCCATCGACAAGGATGAGGCCGGCACGGAGGCAGGCGAACGCTACCCCGATGAGACGGAGACGATCGGCAATGCCTATTCGCAGATCATCATCCTGCAGCACGGAGACGACACCCTCGAGCGGCTGAGCTGGACGGGTCCGCAGGGCTGCGATTATTCACCCGACGAGAATGGCTGGGCTTCCCTGCGCAACCAGAGCGCCGACGTCTATCGGCGCCTCTGGCGCTCCGATCTGTGTATCCAGATCGACGGGCTCGTATTCGCGAGCGCCGCCGTGGTGCAGCCGGCTTTCGGCGAAGCGAGACAGATATTCGATCAGGCAGCCTCTGCCTCTGGCCCGGACTCCCTGCCCGATGAGATGGTGAGGCGGCACACGAGGCCGACGTTCGCGGATTCCGAGTACCAGCTGAAGGAAGGCGGCTATTACCTGAAGTCCGACGACAATTCGCCACTCTGCCATATGGAGCAGTGCTACATCGAGGTCATCACCAGCGGCTACGGTGCTTATTACACCGTGTCTCTGACGCCCTCCCAGCAGGAGATCGTCAAGTTCCTGCGCCAGCGGATGTGGGTGGAGAGGCTCATTCCCTGGATGCTGGGCCTGGCCGGTATCGGTGTTGACGAGAACGTGGTCAATTGCCTGCGTGACGACTTGCTCGACAGCCGCGAATTCACGGACGCGGCCGATGACCTCTTCGCGCGCATCCGCCGCGACGAGGACAAGATACTCGCCAACCCCCTGGACGAGCTCGCAGACGCGATCGACGCGACGCTGGGGCCCTGGGCACGCAAGTACGTGAAAGGCGAACTCGGCACGGACTTCATCGACTGCGCGGTCAAGTCCGCCGATGCGGTAGCGGCAGGTGTCATCGAGGAGCGTATCTCGGATAAGCTGCCGGAGCTGCCGGGTCTGGCGCTTTTCTCGGAGATCTTCTCGTTCGTCCGGAACCTGGGCAGCGCTGTCCTGACACCGGAGAAGTTTGTCTTTCGGGTGCAGCCGGTCGCCGAGATCACAGGCATCACCCCGAAGACGATAGATCTCTACGAGAGTGACGAGAGCCTCGGGATCCTCGGCGACTGGCTGGCGCAAACGGATCCCAATGCATCGACGCCCTGCGGCGGAGACGGCTGGTGCCCCGAACTGGTGGTGCGCGACCGCTTCGGTCAGACTGCCGTCGTGCCACTGGACGAAACCAATATCGAGCCGGGCCCGAGCGCCTGTGGACCTGTCTGCAAGATTCTCGAGATACCGTACTCCCAACTCGCGTCCCCGTTGCAGGAGCTGGCCAGCGGTCCGATCCGGGTCGAGCTGGCCGTGGCCGATGGCAGCTTCCTCAGCTACCCGGGCGGGAAGCTGCGCATCCCCGTGCCCGGCGATGAGATGAGACTGAGCACGAAGGCGAAGATCATCGGCTTCAGCAAGCCGCTGGCGAAGCCGGGGGAGCAGCTCACGATCATCGGCAGCAATCTCGGTGTGTTCGGCGACCTGGCCGACTGGCGGCTGGAGCGCGACGATGGCTTCGGCGGTGACTTCGGACTCGACGTCATCGAGCCTGCCTCGGGTCCGGACACGGGGCCGACTGTGAGACTGCCCGCCGGTATCCCGGAAGGCGACTACAAAGTCGTGGTGGAGCCTGACGCGGACGCACAGATAAGCGAGAGCCTCACCGGCGATACGGTCCTGCTCGTCGTCGGTCAGCCGCTGCCGTTCATCGCCGCGGCAGATCAGGGCATCACGAGGGACGACCGCATGCGCATCGAGTTGCTCGACAGCAGCGGAAGCGTCGTCATGGCCGAAAGGCCGTTGCGGCAGCTCGCCTGGGACCTCCCGACCAATGAGGTGAACCCGGTCGGTCCGGGCAAGTACGTCTTCGGAGAGGCCTGGAACGATCTGCCGGGCGAGGACGGCGAGCCGGCACTGGTGTCCGCCAAGGTCCAGCGGGTGCGCGTGACTTGCGCGGGATCGGGATCGGATGGCGCCTGCACGTATGCAATACGTTCACTGCGCGACGGCTTCTGTCTCAGTCGCGACAGCGAGCCGATTCCGGCTGTTGCCGGCAAACTGGAAGAGGGGCAGGACGAGACCTATCGGCTTGCCGTCGTGCTGTACGATTTCGACGGCACGAGCCTCGGTCAGCAGACTTGCCAGGAGGCGTTTCTCTGAGCCGCAAATCCTACGGAGCGATCCGCGGATTTATTGCAGCGCGATCTCGCCTTCGTCCCGCACCCGGATCGCCGGCGCGAACCGGCCGACGTCGAGCTTCGCCTCCAGCGCGTAGGAGAAGCGGTCCCGCGGGCTCGCCATCAAATCGGTTACCAGGCGGATGCCGCCGAGCAGATTCGGCTGGGCCACCAGCCTCACATCGCCCTCGCCATAGCCCTCGATGACCGGCAGCTCGTTCTCCACGCCCTTCACCAGCTCACGGCCGTCGAGACTCACCGTGTAGGCGAGGCCCTGGAGTTCCAGCGGCTCCCGGTTCGGATTCACGATGTGCAGCCCGATCTCGAACCGGGGCACGGCGCCATCGCCGGGCAGCGGCCGGAAGGAACTGACCGTCACCGTGGGCGTCTCGAAGCCCGGCCGCAGGCCCGTACAGGCGCCCAGGCCGAGCGCCAGGGTCAACAGGGTCACCAGGGTCGCAACGGCCATCGCAGGCCGGGATGTTCGGTTCACGGTGTCACTCCTGGCAGCGCGAATGCCCGCGCCCGTCGAGACTACGCCGCGTCAGCGGCAGCATCGAGATCGGCCCGCTTCTTCTCCCATGTGAATACGCGCATGGGCGGCACGTTCAGAATCTCGCGCTGGATACGGGGCCGCCCCATCACCGGTCGAGTGTAATCGGCCACCCGTCCGCTGAACTGGTATGCGACGAAGCGCCCGCCCGGGTTCAACGCGCGATGCACGGCGTCGATGATCTCGGCGGAGAGGCTCTCCGGCATGGTGGAGAACGGGATCCCGGAGACGACCGCATCGGCCCCGCCGTGGCCCCGCTCGGCCAGCACGCGGCCGATGGAACTCGCACAGCCGTGCACGATCTCGAAACGCTCGTCGTCGATGGCCTCCAGGCCCGGCACGAAGTCGGCAGTCCGCTCGATGGCGATCAGGCGGCTGCCCTCGGCCATCGCTTCGAGCAGGGAGAGCGTCGTGCCGCCGGTGCCGGCTCCCAGTTCCACGACGACCCTGGCGCGAGGCAGGCCGGCAGCCTCGACGATGCGGCGTTTCAGGAATGCCGAGCTGGGAACGACGGAGGCGACGACGCGGGGTGATTTCATGAAGGCCTGGAAGAACCGCCAGGTCTCGTTCGGCATGCAACACTCCGTTCCGGCGGTGCACGCCGGGTTGACTCACCCCTTCAGGCTTGCATCCCCGCCGCCGCGGGTCAAGCTGCCCGGTGTGAGAGGGGCTTCAGCCCCGATCCGCCTCCACCTCGTTCAGCCGCCCCGTCTTCACGTCGTAGACGAAGCCGCGCACGGCATCCTTGTGCGGAACGAACGGGCTCGCGCGAATGCGGCGGATGGACTGGACCACGTCGTCGGCCGGATCCGGGAACGCCTCCAGCGCGAAGTGCGGCCGCACGCCCGTCTCGTCCTCGATCTCCGCCTTCAGGGCATCGTCCCTGAAGGTCAGCATGCCGCAGTCCGTGTGGTGGATCAGCACGATCTCGCGGGTGCCGAGCAGGCGCTGGGAGATGGCCAGCGAGCGGATCACGTCGTCCGTCACCACGCCGCCCGCGTTGCGGATGACGTGGGCATCGCCTTCTTCCAGGCCGAGCAGGCGCCCGGTCTCCAGCCGCGCGTCCATGCAGGCGACCACCGCAACTTTCTTGCCCGGCGGCATGGGCTTGTCGCCCTTGTCGAAGGTCTCCGCGTAGCGTTCGTTCGCATCAAGGAATTCTTCGGTTGCAGACATGCTCTCTCTCCCGGCTGGTGGGTACAGGGTCCGGAAGGCTACCGGGCCGGGCGTCCGGCGTGAAATAGAGCTTTGTTACCGTGGTATTCCATCCCGTTATATGGTCCGGTTGTGGCCGGGCACGGCCGATGCCGACACACCGGAAACGGCGTATGCTCCGGACTGGGCGTCAGATCAGGGAGAGCGGTATGACCACCATCACCGAGATCGCCGCGGACGTGTTTCGCATCTCCACGTTCGTGCCCGAGGCCGGCATCCAGTTCAACCAGTTCCTCGTCCGCGACGAGGAACCCCTGCTGTACCACACCGGAATGCAGTCGATCTTCCCCGCGGTCCACGAGGCGGTCGGCAAGGTGATCGACCCGGCGAGTCTGCGCTGGATCGGCTTCAGCCATTTCGAGCCGGACGAGTGCGGGTCCCTCAATCGCTGGCTCGAGGCGGCGCCGGCCGCGGCCGCCGTGAGCAGCCACGTGGGCGCGATGGTGTTCCTGGGCGATTATGCCGAGCGCCCGCCGCGCATACTGGAAGACGGTGAGACCTTCGCGACCGGCGCGCGCCGATTCCATTTCTGCGCCACGCCTCACCTGCCCCACGGCTGGGACGCCGCCATGCTGTTCGAGGAGACCGAACGGGTGCTGTTCTGCTCGGATCTGCTGCACCAGCTCGGCGACGTCGAGGCGGCCACCGGCAACAGCGTCACGGAGCGCTTCCGCGAGACGCTGATCACCTACCAGCAGGGCCCGATGAGCGGTTACATGCCCTGGACCCCGGATACCGGCACGCACCTGGCGCGGCTCGCCGCCCTGAGCCCCCGGGTCTGCGCGACGATGCACGGCTCGGCGTACGAGGGCGACGGCGCGCAGGCCATGACCGAGGTGGGCGAGGTGATGCGGGAAGTCTACGCGCCGGTCTGACCGGGCCCCTCCGACTCAGGTCCGGAGTCTCTCCGGCCGCACGGCCGGCTCCGGCGCATCGTCCAGGTGATAGGCGTCGGCCACGTAGCCCGGGCCCTTCATTACGAAGACGATAAAGCAGGCGATGGCGACGGTCAGTGCCGCCGTCCAGAAGGTCACGACCAGCGCGATGGCGAAGATGTCCACGCTGGCGATGCGCTTCGCCACGTCGAAGCCGGGCTCGCCGGCGAGCCGGAGCCGGACCAGGCCGGAGAGGGCGAACGGTGCGGCGGTGCCGAGCAGGAAAATCTTCGGCATCCGCCGCAGGATGTCCAGCTCGATGCCGGGCGGCTCACGCCGGTCGTGCAGTCTGTTGAACAAGCCGTCCACGAGCAGAGATTAGCACCACGCGCGTCCGGACGGCAGCGGGCTTCAGCTCCTGTCGAGGTTCATCCGGGCTACGGGACGGGGCACTCGCACGGTGCAACTTCTGCACGATCGTGCGCAGGCCTTGCCACGGGGCAGGCCGGCGCGCCGTGTGCCCGGGCGGCTGCCCCGGATGTCGCGGCTGGCACGTTACCTGCAGTCTTTCCCGGGACGAAGCTGCAGAGAGTCGTCGGCCCGTCGGGGTCGGCGGGACGGATATGACCATACACCTCGCTTTCCAGCCCCTGATCGCATTGCTCGCGGGTATCCTGATCCTGGTGGTGCCCCGGCTGTTGAACTACGTCGTGGCCGGCTACCTCATCCTGGTGGGCGTCGCCGGTCTGATGGGCGTATAGGCCCGGACGGACACGCCATGTCGGCGGGTTCCGGCTTTCCCATCCCCCCGATGGAGGTAGCCTGGTCGCAGGTGGTATTTCACCTGGGGCAACTGGCGATCGCATGGGTACTGTCTCTGCCGGTGGCCTGGGACCGTGAGCGCGAGAGCCGCGGGGCCGGTCTCAGGACTTTCCCGCTGGTGGCCGTAGCCGCCTGCGGCTACACACTCGTGGGGATTTCGGTGCTTACATCCACCGAGGCGGAGTCGCGCATACTGCAGGGACTCATCACCGGCATCGGCTTCATCGGCGGTGGCGCCATCCTGAAGAGCGGCGGCAGCGTCAGCGGAACGGCCACGGCCGCGAGCATCTGGAATACGGGCCTGATCGGCATGGCCGTGGCCTTCCACCGCTATGAGGTGGCGCTGGTGATGTCGGCGATCAACTTCGTGACGCTGCGTTACGTGCAGCGCTTCAAGGAGGAAGAGACCGATGTCGGGGCCGGCTGACCGGGAACCCGTTCCCGGCCAACCGTTTTCCCCGTGTGACTACTGCCTTTCCGCGGAGCGGATCTGCTGCACCTGGTAGACCCGCGGGCTGTCGCAGTCCAGCGTCCCCCGGAAGATCTGCTGGGCCTTCTGCCAGCCGCCCTCGTTGCCGTAGGCGTCCCAGTCGCGGCCGAACGCCGCGTAGTCCCGGTAACCCGTGACCCACTTGAAGTCGAGGTCGGCGTCCACCGGACTGCCGTAGCCGGGGAAGAACACCCAGTGGGGCGAGTCGCCGCCGGCGGAGGTCTCCCACTCGATCCATTCCTGAACCGCGCCAAGGCCTGCTTCCATGCCGGCGCCACGTTCCACCTCGCAGTCGGTGAAACTGAGCAGCGGCCGTGTAGGAGGCTCGCCTTCCGCTTCCTTCATCGGCAGCACGGCGTAGTTGATGTGGGCGGCGCAGCTCACCACGTCGTCGAAGGCGCGCTGGAGGTCGCCGCCCTTCGAGTGCCAGACGTCGAGGCTTGCACCCATCGCCTTGCCGCTCGGCCAACCACCGAGCCAGCCCACGTGCCAGCCTGCCTGGTCCCCGCTGACGAAGTCGGGTGTCAGGAGCCAGGCCTGGTAGCCGGAGTCGTCGTTCTCGTCCATGAAGTCGTTCCAGCGATCGATGACCTTCTTCAGGTCCCCCATGTCCTTGCCGTCGTTGAAGGTGCACGGGAAAAACTCCGCCGGGGTCACCCCCGGTGAGTGATCGTCGGCCTGGGCAGGCCCGGCCAACAGTGACAGCGCGCCGGCTGCGAGCAGTAGGGTGCGTAGCGCATTCATGATATTCCCCCTGGATTATTGTTATCTCGTGGGGTTGCGGCGTCACGCGCAGCACCCCCCACGCGGACTGTCGGCCCTGCTCCGGGCAGCGCCTGGCAGCGGATGCGATTCCCGCATCTTTCAGCATCATAACCCGTATCTGTACCGGCCGCTCAGGAAGAGGCGGCCGCCGGTCCCGAGCGGGTCAGGGGCCGGGTTCGCTCGTCGGGCGCGGCTGCAGCCAGACCGTATCCTCGGGAAAGTCGACCGTGATCAGGAAATGCCGGAGGATCGGCACGCCGATGTTGACGCTGGAGGCCGTCGGGGTGGGATCGATGGCCACCATGACCTCCTCGAACACCCGGCCCGCCACGGTGAGACTGTCAATGACCAGGAGATCGCGCTCGATCTCGCCGCCGATGCCGCCGCCGGGCTTCGTGCCGACGACCGGGTGCACATCGAGCAGACCGGCGGCTTCCGCATAGTCTCTGCCGACGAGCACCTCGTTGCCGTTGCCGAGATCGAAGTCGGCCGGTACGGGCGGCAGGCCGTCGATGCGCACCGGCAGCTGGCGGATGCCGCGCTCCTCGCCCAGGGGCAGGGCCAGGCCGGGCGGCTCTGTGTCCCGCGAGAGTCGCTCGAAGCGCTGCCCGTCGATGTCCAGGAAGTAGCGGCCCGAGTCGAAGATCTCCCGACCCATCACCACGCGCACCGGCTCGCCGACCAGCCGGGCGGAGACGTCCGTCAGATCGAGCACGGCGACCGTCACGGAGTCCTCGGCAAAGCCGGCCGCCTGGAGGGAGACGTTCTCCGCGAAGCGAACCGGTTGGCTGCCGCCCGTCCCCCTGGCCACGTCCTCGCCTGCGTACGCCAGTCCGAGGCGCCGGGCGAAGCCGGCATCGATCAGCGTCATCTCGGCGCCGGAATCCAGCAGGGCCTCCGTCTCGATGCCGTTGACCGTCACGGGTATGAAGAGGCGCTCGCCGGTGACGCGGAGCGGGTCGGTGGGCGGCGTTGCGCAGGCCGCGAGCACGGCGGCCAGCAGCAGGGGCCAGAGCCTGGTAACGGCAGCGGTCACGTGCGGGGTTCCGGTTCCGGAATCGGGTCCGCAAATCTAGCACAAGGCGGAAGACTGCCGGCAACCCGGCCGAAACATGTAGGAGGGCCTTCAGGCCCGATCCAAATAGCGGGCCGGGGGCCTGGCGTCGCGATCGGGGCTGAAGCCCCTCCTGCATGTAGAATCGGCGTGGTGTTATCCAGGAGTGGTTCCATGTTCCGATCGCTGCTGATACTGGCCGCGGGGCTCGCCATTGCCGCCTGCGGCAACGAGCCCGATACCAATACCAGTACCAATACCAGTACCAATACCAATACCAATACCAATACCGATACCGATGCCATTGCCGATGCCGATGCCGTCATCGACGCCGGGCCCGGTGATGCCGTGGCGGCTTACGAGCAGGCCATGGAGGCCCAGCGCGAACTGGCCGCCGAGATTAACGGCGTGCTGGAAGGCGTCACCGACGAGGAGTCGGCCGCGGCCGCGGCCCCCAGGATCGAGGAGCTGAGCGGCGAGTTGCAGCTTCTGGCCACCCGTATCAATGCGATGCCCCAGCTGCCTTACGCCGAGCAGCAGCGCATCACGCAGGAACGGGCCGGCAGCGCCGCCGCACGGCGAGCCGCTGGCAAGCAGATGCTGAAGATCGAGCAGTACCCGGTGCTGAAGGAAGCCTGGTCCCGCGGAATGAAGGGAGCCGGGGATTGAGTCGCCCGGGCGCGGCGTGCGCCGCAGGCAGGCATCGGTGACGGCCGCCCCGAACGCAGACGGACGGACCGTTGCGCAGACCCGCCGGCTCACGTTGCGCCGGCTGCGGGAGGACGATGCCGGATTCCTGCTGCGGCTGGTGAACGAGGAGGCGTTCCGCACCCACATCGGCGACAAGAATCTGGCCACGGACGAGCAGGCCCGGCGCTTCATCCGGGAAGGTGCGTGGACCTGCCAGCCGAAGCCCGGGTACGGGCAGTTCCTGGTAGGCAGCCGGGAGAGCGGACTGGCGCTGGGCGTCTGCGGCCTGTTGTATCGGGAGGAACTCGAGGTCACGGACGTCGGTTTCGCTTTCCTGCCGGAGGCGCGCGGGCGGGGCTACGCGGCGGAGGCGGCCCGGGCCGTGCTGGAGTACGGACGCGGTCTCGGCGTTGCTGACATCGTGGCACTGGTCGCGCCGGACAACGCCGCATCCATCCGGGTGCTGGAGAAACTGGGGTTCGGCCTGCGCCAGCAGCTGCGGCTGGGCGGGCGGGAGACGATGGTCTGGGGGCCGCTGTTGGAGGTGTAGAAGGTGTAGGAGGGCCTTCAGGCCCGATCCCGATCCTCTCTCGCCGCTCGCCTCAATCGCCGCTGCAACCACGGCCGGATGCGCAGAAACCCCCGGTAGAGTCGTTCCAGCACCCACAGCACCGGGCGGAAGCGCGCCAGCAGGCCGAGGGGCCGTAGCGCCGGGATGGCCCGCCACATGGCTGCGAAAGCCGCGGCGCCGGAGACGATGGGCCGGCCGTCCTCCCGCGCGTGGAAGCGCTCGAGGAGGGTGGAGCGGTCGAGCGGGCAGTCGCCGCCGTCCCGGATGGCGACGAAGCGGATGGCGCCGCGGCGGTCGAGCCGCCGCATCAGCGCGATCTCGCGCAGGCACAGCGGGCACTCGCTGTCGTACCAGACGGTCACGTCGGCATTGGCGGTGGCAACGCTCATGTGCGGGTATTCGGGCCGGCGGCCGCGGCCGATGCAGGCAGGGTCAGCGCTAGGCCGCGTTCGTGAGCTCGAGCAGATGGGCGAAGGAGGGGACGACGAGTCCGTCCTGGCGCCCGGCCAGGTAACGTTCGTTCTGCGTCGCCGGCGTCAGGTGCTCCGTCACGCTCCAGCCGGCATCCTCCGCGAGGGCCTCGATCTCGTCGGTGTCGAAGAAGCTCAGCATCGGTTCCTGCTGGAAGGCCACGGCCAGCCGCGTGCCCCACAGCAGCAGGTTTCCGGCGGCGGTGGGCGGATGCGCGCTCCAGTAGTCGAAGACGATGCGGGAGCCGGGCGCGGTGCACCCGGCGAGCGCCGCCAGCGTGTTCCGTATCGCGTCGCGGCTGAGATAGTAGGTGGCGCCGAGCCAGGAGACGAAGTCGGGCGCGGGACGGACGGGCCAGACCTCGCCCAGCTGCACCGTCTCGAAATCCAGCGGCAGGAAGTGGAGTTCCGGCGGCAGGTCCAGCCCCCGGCTTTGCAGCAGGCCCTGCTTCCACCGCTGGGTGGCGGGGTGATCGATCTCCAGCACCTCGATCGGCGGCGCGGATTGCCGCAGCGCGAAGGTATCGAGGCCCGCGGCGAGTATGACGTAGCGCTCCGCTCCGTCCGTGCGTGCCTCGGCAAGGGCGTCTTCGGCGTAGCGGCAGCGCACGACCACCTGGGAGCGCAAAGCCGTGAAGGCGTCCGCCTGGCGCACATAGTAACGGCGCCAGAACCGGGACAATCGGCCCAGGCGGCGGATGTAGCGCTGCTGATAACCGGGCAGCAGCCGTTCGGCGACGGCGTCGTCGAGGACGACCGGCGCGTCGTCGATGCGCCCGTGCACCGCGCGGGCGAAGGCGGTACCGAAAGCGGTGCGGCTGGGGGCATCTTCCAAGTGTCAGGCGTCGTCCATGTTGACGATGACGAAGACGATGGCGCAGCAGAGGAAGTACTGCAGGGCGCCGTCCAGGGATTGCGCGCCGAGCTGGGTCTGCCACATCTGGAACCACGACCCGCCGATGGCCAGGAAGAACCCGAACCACACGATCATGCCGATGCCGGCGCCCATCAGCGCCCAGGTCTTCGCTCCGTTGAACGCCGCCGCCGGCGCGCGGCGGTTCGCCCACAGGTCCCATGCGCCCTTCAGCGCCACCAGCCCGGCGGCGAGTTCGCCCGCGATGATGACGGCCAGCGCGATGCCCGAGAGGATCGGGCTCGTCACCGGCGGGCCCAGCGACGAGGCGTAATATTCGTGATCGGCCATCGCGAGGACGGCGGCGACCACCTGGTGCGCGGCCTCCAGGTTGACGATGTTCTGCAGGCCGTAGAAAAGGGCCATCAGGCCCAGAAACGCGATCAGGACGATCTTCAGGTAACGGATCGGCATGGCGGCGCTCCCCCCAAAGAGACACGGCGCCAGTCTACCCAATCCCGTCCGTCATCGCAGATATTCGGGTCGCCCGCGCCGCGGCCCGTGCCTAGTGTCGGCCCCCTTCGCAACCAAACCGGGGAGGAGGTCATGGAGACGGACCTTGAGAGGAAGGGTGCCGGCGCCGCGCCGGCGGCAGCGGCTCTCGTCGTAGTGCTGCTGATGAGCGTGGATGTGACCGCGGGAGCGGTCGCCGATCCGGCAGCAGCCGGGCCAGTCGTCGGACCATTGGTTGAACGCATGGCCGAGCCCCCTGCCGGGCGGATCGGTGAAGAGCGTTCGGGCTACCGGCGGCTCGAGGACGGCGAGGAGCATCGGCTGCCGCTGCACGAGCTGCTGCAACGCGGCGAGGCCGCATTCACCGCGCGCTGGACGCCCGCGGAAGGAGCCGGACGGCCGCTCAGTGCCGGCACCGGCGGCCCGCTCGCGGACGCTTCGGCACCGCTGGTCTTTCCCCGCAGCTTCAACCGGGTTTCGGGGCGTGACGCCAACAGCTGCGGCGGTTGCCACAACCTGCCGGCCGGCCGGCCCGGTGGCGGCGGCGATTTCGTGACCGGCGTATTCGTGGCCGCCCAGCGTTTCGATTTCGCCACCTTCGACGTCAACGATACCGTGCCGCTGAAGGGCGCGCGGGACGAGGCAGGCGCCTTCACCATGCTGCAGAGCATCGGCAATTTCCGCGCGACGCCCGGCATGTACGGCTCGGGTTACATCGAGATGCTCGCCCGCCAGATGACCGCCGAGCTGCAGACCATCCGGGATGCCACCCCGCCGGGCGGCGCCCTCGCGCTGGAGACCAAAGGGGTGTCCTTCGGGACGATCCGCCGTTATGCCGACGGTGTCTGGGACGTCTCGGCAGTGGAGGGCCTGCCGCCGCAGAGCCTGGCGAGCGCGGGCGCCGAAGACCCGCCGAGCCTGGTCGTCCATCCGTTCCACCAGTCGGGCAGCGCGGTATCCATCCGCCAGTTCACCAGCAATGCATTCAATCACCACCACGGCATGCAGGCAGCGGAGCGCTTCGGCGACGGCGTCGATGCCGACGGCGACGGGATCGCCGACGAGCTGACTCGCGCGGACATCACGGCGGCGACCCTGTTCCAGGCGACCCTGCCGGCGCCGCGCCAGGTACTGCCCCCCGGCCGGGAGGCCCGGCGGGCCGTGCGCCGGGGCGGGCAGTTGTTCCGGCGCATAGGCTGCGCCGATTGCCACGTGCCGGCCCTGCCGCTGGTGGACGAGGGGTGGGTGTACACCGAGCCGAATCCCTACAACCCGCCCGGCAATCTGCAGCCGGGCGACACACGTCCGCTGCGCGTGGATCTCACCCGCGACGAGCTGCCCGGCCGCCGGCTCCGGGCCCGCGACGGCGTGGTGTGGGTGCCGGCGTTCACGGACCTGAAGCTGCACGACATCACGGGCGGAGCGGGCGCCCCCGGCGGCGAAGCCATCGACATCAATCACCCGGCGGGCTCACCGGCATTCTTCGCCGGCAACCGGCGGTTCCTGACGAAGCGGCTGTGGGGCGCGGCCAGCGAGCCGCCGTATTTCCATCACGGCCGCTACACCACGCTGCGAGAGGCGACGCTGGCCCACGACGGCGAGGCACGCGCGTCTCGGCAGGCCTATCAGGCGCTGCCGGAGCACGAGCGGGACGCGGTGATCGAGTTCCTGAAGTCGCTACGGGTCGTTGCGGCCGACGACCGGCCTCGTCGCGATCGAGATCGCGATAGCGATCACCACCGCCATCACGATGACCTGAGCCCTCACAGGGCCTCGGGGCACTGACGTCGCCGGCGCTGCCGATGAGTGCGTATACTGCCCCGGGCCGGCAGCCGCTTCGGGGGGAGCATGGAGTACATCGGTCTCATCGGCAGCGTCGCGCTGCTCATCTGGCTGGCCCTCAGGGGCATCAACATCGTCTTCGCGGCGCTGCTGTGCTCGGTGGTGGTCATCGCCACCAACCAGCTGCCGGTTGCCGCCGGGCTGACCGAGTATTTCTCGTTCGGGCCGCTGGGCGCGTTCACTTTTGCGGGACGGTTCTTCCTGCTGTTCGCCGCCGGCGCCATGTTCGGGCGGGTCATGGGCGAGAGCCACGCGGCCGCCAGCATCGCGCTCGCGCTGGTGGAGCGGCTGGGCGCCCATCGCGCGCTGTGGATCACGGTGCTGGCCTGTGCGCTGCTGACCTACGGCGGCGTGGTCGTGTTCGTGGTGATCTTCGCCATGTATCCGCTCGGGCTGAAGCTGCTGCAGCAGGCGGACATCCCGAAGCGGCTGTTCTGCGGCGCGCTGGCACTGGGGGCCGGCACCTTTACGCTGACGGCGCTGCCGGGCACGCCGTCCATCCACAACGTGATCTCGGCCGCGGCGCTGGAGACCACCCTGTTCGCCGGCGGCTGGTACGGGCTCGGCGGAGGCGCCCTGATGTTCGCCGGCGGCATGTGGTATCTGGAGCGCCAGCGCCGAATCGCCGCCGCCAACGGCGAGCATTTCCAGCCGGCGCCGAGCGACCCCGTCTCGACCGCGAACGCCGGCGATCCCGGCTATCCGCACTGGCTGCCGGCGGCGCTGCCGCTCGCGCTGGTGCTGGGGACGATCGTGGCGCCGAGGCTCATCATCATGTCGCTGGACGAGGCCACGCTGGCGCAGCCGGGCTGGTTCTTCGCGCTGCTGCGCTTCGCCGACAGCCAGCCCGTCGTCTGGCCCAGCATCGCGCTGCTCGCCGGCACACTGGTCGCGGTGCTGATGTTCCCGATGGTGCGCGGCCGCGCGCTGGAGGTGGTGGGCCACGGCACCCAGGACTCGATCATGCCGCTCATCAACACCGCGGCGGTCATCGGCTTCGGCGGCGTCGTGACGCAGACGGCGGGGTTCGAGCAGTTCACCCGCCTGATGCTGGAGTCGGGCCTGCCGCCGCTCGTCTCCATGTTCGGCTCGGTGAGCCTCGTGGCCGGCATCACGGGATCGGCCTCGGGCGGCCTGCAGATCTTCATGCAGACCATGGCGCCGGCCTATCTGGAGATGGGCATCGAGCCCGGCACGCTGCATCGCCTGGCCACCATGGCCAGCGGCGGTTTCGACTCGCTGCCCCACTGCGGCGCGGTGGTCGCCATGCTCACCATCACCGGCCTGACCCACAAGGAAGCCTACCGTGACGTGGGCATCGTCACGGTGGTGATCCCGGTGCTGGCGACGCTGGTGATGATCGCCGTCGCCGCCATTACGACGTAGGAGGGGCGTGTAGGAGGGCCTTCAGGCCCGATTCGATAATGGATCGGGCCTGAAGGCCCTCCTACAATTAACGGCAGCCGGCTTCCGGGATTACGCGTTCTATCCGCCGCCAGTCCACGATCTTGAAGTTCTGGCTGTCGGCGCCTTCGTTGCGCCCGTCCTGTGCCACGAAGATACCGCGGGGGAAGCGGGGGCCGAGGTCGGCGGCGGTCGCGTCGATGCCATCGGTCTCCTCCGTGCCGTCGATGCCCGCCGTTTCGTTGTCGGCCACGCGGAAAGAGACCAGGTAGCGCACTTCGTCGCCGAGGCAGTAGACGGCGTAGCTGTTGTCGCCCTGGCTGGAGGCGAGCAGATAGCGCGGGCCCGCGGCGGGCGAGTAGATGGTGAGTCCTTCCACGTCGGCCACCAGTGCCGGGCCGTCCACGCTGTCCACGAGTTCCGGCGCCCAGGCGGCCGCCGGGTCGAGCGTGCCGCGCCAGATGCCGCGGGGTTCCTCGCCCACGTAGACGTGCCCGGCGGCCTCGTCCACCACACAGCCCTCGGGCTGGCCCGCCAGGCGGAACTGCCGGGCGAGCCGGGCGGAGAAGGCAGCCGGATCGGTGCGCGAGAGCGACCACTGCTGATAGCGGCCGTCCTTGTCGTTCACGAACACATGGAAGCCGTCGCCGCCCGCCGAGCCGAGGCAGATGCCGTAGATCTCGTCGAGCCCGGTGGCGACGGCCGAGCCCGGCAACGGCCGCACGCCGCCCGTCGCCGCGTCGAGCAGGAAGACCTCGATGCTGCCGGTGGTGCGGTTGGATGCGACGGCCACGGCGTCGCCGTCCGGCAGCGGGCGCAGGTCCACGTTGTTGAGGCGGCCGGACTCCAGGGTCCGGGTCTCCCGGCCGTCGAGATCGTAGACGTGCAGGGCCCGCAGCTTGTTGCTGCCGAGCACGAGGGCTCCGCCGTCCCGTGCGGTGCGTGCCCAGATAGCCGGGTCGTCGGCCGCATCGCCTTCGTCCGGCACAGGGTCGGTCTCGACGTCGGCGAGGACGGCCGGATAGTCCGCCGCTCGAGGCCCTGCGGCGCAGCCGGTCAGTGCGAGCGCGGCGAAGAGGATCGTGAACAAGGTCGCGAAGACGAGCGCCGGGCGGGTGGCGGGCCGCAGAAGACGGGTAGCGGTTGCAGTCATGGCAGGGCCTGTCGGTGGAACTACGGGGACTGTTGACGCAATTGCGGATCGAGTCAACTGGCGCCGCGACCGGCAGGCTTCAGAGGCGGAACAGAAATTCCTGCATGCCGTTGCCGAGCAGGATGGCACGCTCGATGGAGAACTCCCGGAAGGCCTTGCCGAGTTCCTCCGGCGAATAGCGCGGCGCCGGGCGTTCGTCCGGGGCGGCGTTGCGCCGCACCAGGTGTTCGCCGTCCGCCGGGCAGAAGCCGCCGGGCAGGGCGGGCATCAGCGGGTCCCGGTAGGCGACCAGGGCATGCACCAGCGTGCCGGGCAGCCCCCGCGCGGCCAGCCGGGAGGACAGGGCGGGGAGGGCGGCCGGCTGCAGGTAGTTGAGCAGGTCCCAGCACAGGACGACGTCCACCGGTTCCGGGTTGCGCGGCGGCAGCGCGTCCTCCATGCGCTCGCGCATCCATTCCTCGCCCGCCTCTTCCGGCGGCACGAGCGCGTCGAGATCGTCCGCGAGGTCGGCGATCTCCAGGCGGCAGCGGAAACGGCCGAACAGATCGATGTTCTCTGGGCGTGCCGGTCCGAGATCCAGTATCACCCAGCGACCGCCGTCCTCCATTCGCTCCACCAGCGAGCGGAACAGCGGGGCCCGTACCGGCCCCGCTGCCCCCGGCAGCGCCTGCGCGGCCGCGCCGGCCATGTCAGGCCGCCGATTCCTCTTTCTTCGCGGTTGACGGCGAAGAGGAAGCCACCGGGGCCGGCTTGCGCGTCGCGCCCTGCTTGCCCAGCGCGGCCTCGACGGCCTCGGCGTCCATCTCGATGGAGCCCTTGAAATGGGCACCGTCCTCGAGGCTCACCCGGGGGGCGGTGATGTTGCCCTTCACCCTGGCGTTGCGGCGAATCGCCACCTGTTCGGCGCCGAACAGGTCGCCCTCCATGACGCCGTCCACGGTGATGGCCTTGGCGTAGACGTCGGCATGGATCTCGCCTTCCTTGCCGATGGTCAGGCTGTTGTTGACGAGCTTCACCGTGCCGGTCACCCGCCCCTCGATGCGCAGATCCTCCTCGCCCTGGAGGTCGCCGTCGATGCGGATGGAGCGCCCGATCACCGCCATCTCGCCGCTGCCGCTGCCCGCGGCACGGGCGGGCTTCGCTGCGGGCGCGCCGGTGCTGCGGCTCTCGCCGGGATTCGGGGCGGTCTCGCCGCCGTCTTTCCTGCCACGTTCAAACATTGCTGTCCCCTCGTCGTGTCGATTTCGTCCATCCGGTCCTGCCGGCCGATCCGGTTGCCGGTCGAGCGGTTCTAGCACGCGCCCGCCCGGCCCAACAACTGTCGCTATGCGGCGACATGTGACGAATTACCGTTCGTCCGGTCCGTTACAATGGGCCTCAGGGAGGTCCGACCAGGGAGGTCCGACCAGGGAAGTCCGACGATGAAGGGGAGCAGCCATCATGACGACCGGTAAGGCGGGATTGACGAGGCGCCAGGTGCTGACGCTCATCGGCGGGGCGGGCGTAGCCGCGGCTACGGCCGGTTGCGGCAATGGCAATAATGGCGGCAATGGCGGCAATGGCGGCGGCGG
>Ga0102943_1000142_pt1 | contig 48993 bp, 42 predicted proteins | sample SalPonC_black_MG_FD_78174 | JGI IMG/M metagenome (GOLD analysis project Ga0102943, IMG submission 78174) | Salt pond soil microbial communities from South San Francisco under conditions of wetland restoration - Salt Pond MetaG... | ecosystem: Environmental > Aquatic > Marine > Intertidal zone >...
CACGGGGGCGCGGGTGACGTAGCGGGCGACGTGCTCCTGCCGCTCGGTGTCGCCGGGCCGGATGGGCTCGCCGGCCCACACGCTGAAGCCGGAGTGTTCCCAGGAGAGCAGCATCTGCTCGGTGTGTTCTCTCAGGCGTCGGGCCTGGCGCAGGCGGGCGAGGACCCGGCGCCGGGACAGTTCGGCGATGGCCGTCACGTCCCAGCCGGCGACCCATTCGAAACGGTGAGCCGGTGGTCCGAGGGGTCCACGTCATCCGTCTGCGTTCGCGCGAGGGCGTGACCACGCAGAAGGTGTCGGTGATCCGGTAGACGCCAGGAATCCGGCGGGGTGGGACGCTAGCGCACCACCCCGTCCGGGTCGTAGCGGCGACGCACCCGCTCGAGCCGGGCGAGGTCCACGTCCGCCTGGCTCTGCTCGCGTTCGTCCTCGCCGGAGTCCTCGGTCAGGAAGTTCACGTAACCGCCGCGTCCGGCGATGCGGTGGACGTTCCGCCAGCAGTCGCGCACCCAGGCCACGTTCTCCTCGTCGTCGTCGGCGTCCTCCCAGGCGCCGGCGACGTTCACGATGAAGCGGGCGTCGCGGTGGGCGGCCGACGTCTGCGCCCCGTTGCGCGCCACGGCGCCGCCGAGCTGGAAGACCAGGATGGCCGCGTGGGGAGAGGGGATGCGCGCCGCGTGCTCCCGCAGCACCGCGGCGGTCTCTTCGTCGAAGCGATCGAGGTACTCGGACTTCCAGTAGTAGCGACGGCCCTTCGGCTGGAGAGGATCGAGCATCTGCTGATGCTCCACGAAGGGCTTGCGGTCGACCAGGTCGGCCACGGGGTCACCGAAGTCCCGGGCCGGTGCGACCTCGCGTGCCGCGGTTTCGGGGTCGCCGCCGTGGCAGACCGCCAGGCCCGCGATCGGTCGACCGTGCAGTTCCTCGGGCAGGAAGGGTGCGGGCGGCGCGTTGCGCAGCACCAGCAGGTAGGTCAGCTCCTCGGAGGCCGCGTCGGTGAGTTCGCCGAAGCGCCGGGTGACCGCCTCGGACTCCTCGGCACGCCGGACGATGAGACCGCAGGTCATCGCGTCGTCGGCGAGGCGGAGACGGTAGTGGAATCGCGTGACGACGGCTGCGCCTCCCCCTGCGCCGCGCAGCGACCAGAAGAGCTCGGGGTGCTCCCGTTGGTCGGCGGTCAGCACCTCTCCCTCGCCGGTGACGAGCTCGACCGCTTCGAGATGATCGCAGGTCAGCCCGTAGCGCCGCGAGAGCCAGCCGAAGCCGCCGCCCACGGTCAGGCCCGCGATCCCCGTCTCCGAGACGATGCCCGAGGGAAGGAGCAGGCCGTGGGGCGTGGTGGCCGCGTCGACGTCGGCCAGGGTGGCCCCCGGCTCCACGTGGGCACGGCGCGCGCTGGCGTCCACTTCGACACGCCCCCGGTGGGAGAAGTCGACGAGCAGACCGCCCTCGGCCAGAGCGCGGCCCGCGATGTTGTGGCCGCCTCCGCGCACGGTGAGCGCCACGCCGTGGTCGCGGGCGAAGCGCACGCAGCGCGCCGCGTCGGCGGCGTCGTCGCAGCGGGCGATCAGCGCCGGGCGGCGCTGGATCATGGCGTTCCAGATCTGACGGGCCTCGTCGTAGCCGGGCTCGCCGGGCGCCAGGGAACCTCCGGCCAGCTCCTCGCGCAGCGCCCGCACCGCCGCCGGGTCGACCTGCACGGGCTCTCCCTGTCGATCTCGGAAGGACACGGAATCCATGCTCTCCTCCTGGAATCGGGTCGTCGAAGCAGTCTCAGGCTCGCGACGTTGCCGTGTGCACTCCAGTGGAGGATCTGGACCGAAGCGGTTCTGAAAGTGGACTGGTCGTGAGAGCGGCACGCCCGTTACCCTGATCGGCATGAAGGGCTACGGACAGTTCTGCCCGGTGGCCAAGGCCTCGGAGATCCTGGCCGAACGCTGGACTCCCCTGGTGCTGCGCGAGCTGCTCGCCGGTAGCCACCGCTTCAACGACCTGCGACGAGGTGTGCCTCTGATGTCGCGGTCTCTGCTCTCCAAGCGGCTGCGCTCGCTCGAGGACGCAGGCGTGGTCGAGCGTCGCGCGCGCCCGGGTCTCCAGGCCCACGAGTATCACCTCACGCCCGCCGGCGAGGAGCTCCGACCGCTCGTCGAGGTCCTGGGAAACTGGGGACAGCGATGGGTGCTCGCCGACGTCGAAGAGGACGACCTCGATCCCTCGCTGCTGATGTGGGACATCCGGCGGGGCGTGCGCACCGAGCACCTGCCCGAAGATCGCATCGTCGTGCGCTTCGACCTACGGGACGTCGCCGGAGCGCACGGGCGTTGGTGGCTGGTCGTGGGCGGCGGCGAGATCGATCTCTGCCTGACCGACCCCGGCTTCGAGGTGGGCCTGCACCTGCGGGTCTCCCAACGCACGCTCACCCGCTACTGGCTGGGCCAGATCGACTGGTCGCAGGCCCTGGCCGACGACCTCGAGCTGGTTGGCCCTCGCTGGCTGCAGCGCTCGATCCCCACGTGGCTCGGACGCAGTGCCTTCGCCGGGGTCGAGCGGCCCTCAGGACCTTCGGGATGACGGGGGCGGTAGACCGAAGCTGCCGCTGCCGCGGTGGAAGTGCGAAGGCTTCCGTCGGGGAACATCCCCAGACATCCCCAGGTGTCACCCGACCGGACGGGTCACGGGGTCACGTGCTCTCGTACAACGTCGGCGCCTTGCCGCGGCCCTCGTGCTGGGGATCGGGGTCGTGGCTTCAGTGCGATGATCTGGTCACAACGCTCCCACCGAAATCGAGACCGCGTTCTCTGTGAGAGGGAGCGACGACTCGGCCAGGCAGACCACACCGCCCGGGCCGATCGGCCGATCGAGCCTCGCGAGAGTTTCGAAGCTCCGCACGGCATCCCGCCCCGGCGACGCCGTCTTCTCGAACTATTCTGAGGGCGATGATGCCCTACATCCCGCCGCAGGTGGTGGCGACGAGCCACGTACGCTGGCCGCGGCATCCGCTGCAGCGCTCGCCGAAGTGCTATGACGCCATCCTGCAGGAGGTGTGGTGATGAGCGAACGCATCGACGGCCTCTGCGAATGCCTGTCGCTCAGCGTTGTGGCCCATCACTATGCGACACTCGCCGACGAGGTCGTCTGGCTGTCGGATTACGACCCGCAGTCTTCTCTCGCTTGATTGAACTCCTCGATCCACCGCGCGTGCGACTCGTCCGCCGGGTCGAGCAGGCTCAGCGCTCCAGCGGCGCCGGCCCGTGCCTCCTCGCTTCGCCCGAGGCCGCAGAGGACGTTTGTCACGGCGACAAGCGAGCGCAGCCGCTGGGAATTCGTCGGCGCGTTGATCGCGTCGTGAATCGCGAGTTCGGCGCGATACTCGATGAGCGCCCCGTCCAGATCGCCGAGCCCCTCGAGCGCTTTCGCGCGCCCGCGTACGAGCGTGGCGTACTCGAGGCTCGTCTCCCCGATCTGCGACTTGAAAACCGGCCTGACGTCGTCGATCAGCTCGAGCGCCCGGCGGTAGTCTTCCATCCGCAGCGCGACGCTGCTCATGTTCACGCGCGTCCGAGCCCCCGCGAGACTTCCCTCGCCCAGGGCGGCGTCGCGCATCGCCGCGACCTCCTGCAGCATGGCGAGGGATCGATCGTAGTCACCTTGCTGATAATGCACGTTGGCGAGGTTTTCCATGGGGACCGCGATCCGCTGATGAACCTCGCCGTACACACGCTCCGAGGCCTCGATCGCCTCCTGGAAGATCGCGACGGCCTCGTCGAAGTCGCCGCGCCGCATTTTGGAGACGGCCACGTTGTTCAGCGCGTACAGCAGTAGGACGTCGTCGGCCGCTTCGCGCCGGTGGGCGAGGGACTCCTCCGCGTAGCGCTCGGCGAGCTCGGCGTCTTCACGCCAGTACGTCGCGAGCATCGAGCGAACCTCCGCGATGTACGCCAGAGCCGAAGGAAGGTCGAGTTCCGCGGCGGCGTAGAGTTCTTCAGCGTCCGCCAGGGCGTCCTCCGCCTCCTGGTATCGAGACAGATTCGTGCAGGTCCGGGCGAGGTCGGTGTAGACCGTCACGGCCTCGTAGGCGTGTTCATCCCCGAGCGTCAGGAGAATCTCGAGCGCGCTCGCGTAGTTCGCGGCGGCGCTCTGCCGGTCCCCCCGGTCGGCCAGCGCTTCCCCGAGCCCGCGGTGCGACGCGGCCTGATCCGGCCCGTTCTCGTCCGGCGTCCCTTCCCGGAGCTGGAGCGCGATCCGTAGTTCTTCGATGCCCTCGTTGACCTGCCCCAGGCTCGCGAGGGTGTTGCCGAGGAAGGAGCGGACCTCCGCTTCGATCATGGGCTGATCCTCGAGCGTCTCGCCCGCATTTTCCGAGGCCTTCATGAGGACTTCGCGCACGGTGACGTCGCGTGACTCCCCGGCGACGGGGTCGGGCGCGATGAGCACCTGCTGGAGGAAGTCGCTCATCGCCAGCGCCCGCGCCGCCTCACGCCGCGCGACCTCGGTCTGCTCGATCGCGACCGCGCGCTCCGACTCGGCGACCTCGCGCTGCTCCGCCTCGGCTTCCCGCGCCGCGAGCGCCAGGTCGCGCTGCTCCCGCGCCACGGCAGCCTGCCACGTCGTGCCCGCGAGGCCGAGCAGCACCGCCGCCGACACCGCGCCCGCGAACGCCACGTCGATCCTGCCCGCCGGAGGTCCGAACAGGGGAACTCAGTCGAGCGCCCGACGGAAGTCCTCGATCAGGTCCTCGAGGTTCTCGATTCCCACCGAGCAGCGGATCAGCGTCTCGGGGATCCCCAGTTCGGCTCGCGCCTCGGGCGTCAGTTCCACATGGCTGGTCACGGCCGGCGGGCCGATCAACGTCCCCACCGAACCCAGGCTCGCGGCGCGATGCGCGTAGCGCAGCCCGCCGAGGAAGCTCCTGACCTCGTCCATCCCTCCGCGCAGGGAGAAGCTGACCAGGCCCCCGAAGCCCCGCATCTGGCGGTCGGCGATCTCGTGTCCGGGATCGTCCTCGAGGCCGGGGAAGTACACGCGCTCGACGGCGGGGTGCCCGGTGAGGAAACGGGCGAGCCCGGCCGCGTTCTCGTTCTGTCGCAGTACGCGCAACTCGAGCGTCTTGAGGCTGCGGATGAGGAAGTAGGCCACCGGCGCAGCGAGCGTCGCCCCGTTGATCTCGCGGAAGCGGAAGATCTCGCGCACGAGGTCCTCGCGTCCACACACCACGCCGCCCATGGCGTCGGAGTGCCCGCCGAGGAACTTCGTGGCGCTGTGCAGGACCAGATCCGCGCCCATTTCCAGCGGACTCTGGTTGATCGGCGAAGCGAAGGTGTTGTCGACCACCACGACGGCGCCGCGCGCGTGGCCGGCGCGTGCCAGGCGCTCGATGTCGAGGATCTTCATGGTCGGATTCGTGGGCGTCTCCAGGTAGAGCAGATCACAGCCCTGCTCGACCGCCGCCTCGAGGGTCTCGTGGTCCTCGGTTGGACAGAGTTCGACCTCGACCCCGTAGCGCGGGAGGAACTCGAGGAAGATCCGGCTGGTCCCGCCGTAGGTGTCGCGGATGCTGACCACGCGCCGACCGGGCTCGAGGAGAGCGAACAGGGTGTTGCTCACCGCCGCCATGCCGGTGGCGAAGCTCGTGGCGGCCTCGGCGCCCTCGAGCTGTCGCATCTTCTCCTCGAACACCTCCACGGTGGGATTGGTGTTGCGGCTGTAGATGTGCCCGGGCGCCCGTCCGGCTCCGACCTCCATCCACTCGTCGAGATCATCGAACCCGAAGGTGACGCTGTGCACCACGGGCACCTGGGTCGCACCCTGCCAACCGAGTCCTTCCTCGCCGCTCCAGACCGCGCGCGTTCCCGGCCCGATGTTCTTCTCGCGTTCCGCCATGACCTGGTCCTTCTCGAAATGGTTGCGTATGTCGCGGGGAGGGTACCGCGCCTCATGCGTCTCGCCGCCCGCCGTGCTCGAGGACGATCCGCCGCAGGATGCCGGCGAGGTGGACCACCGAGTCCACGTCGACCCACTCCTCCTCGGTGTGCAGACCGCCCCCGGTCGGTCCGAGGATCACCGCCTCCGTCCCGACCTCGCCGAGCAGTCCCGAGTCCTCCCACCAGCCGTGGTGCTGCCGACGTCCCGGTCGGCCCGTGACCTCCTCCACGGCGGCGAGGGCGGTCCGGACCAGGGGGGCGTGGGGATCGATCTCGTAGGGAGGGCGCCAGAGCACCGGCTCGATGGTGGCCTCGAGCTCCACCACCCGCTCGCGGGCGCGGTCCAGGGCCGTCTGCAGATCCGCGTGGACCTCGTCCCGGGTCTGCCCCGGAATCGAGCGACACTCCACGTCCGCGTGACAGGCATCGGCGTAGACGAAGAGGTGCCGCCCGCCGGTGAGCACGGGAACGTGCAGCGAGGCCGGCCCCAGGGCCGGATGGACCTGCGCGGTCGACCACTCCCGCCGCAGCCGATCCAGTTCGACGAGCACCTGACCCATGTGGAGGTTGGCGTCGACGCCGAGATCGGGACGCCCCCCGTGGGCCATCCTCCCCCGGGTGCCGACCCGGAAGATCCCGAAGCCCCGGTGGCCGATCACCACGTCCAGATCGCTCGGTTCGATCACGATCGCCGCGTCGGTGCGTACGGTCTCCAGGAGGGCGGCCGAGCCGATGCTCTCGTGCTCCTCGTCGGCGACGAAGGCGAGCACGAGATCGCCGTCCAGCCGCAGGTCCTCCTCCGCGACCGACTGGGCCACGGCCAGGACGGCGGCCATGCCGCCCTTGGTGTCCTGGGCGCCCCGGCCGAACACCTTCCCGTCGCGATGGTCACCGGAGAAGGGTGCGGCCATGCCGCCGACCCCGACCGTGTCGAGGTGGACGTTGATCATCAGGGAGGGGCCCCCACCGGCCCCGGGCCGGCGCGCCACCACGTTCGCCCGGCACGCGCCGAGATCGTGGAGCTCGGCGTCCCAGCCCCACGAGTCCAGCAGGCCCGACACGAAACGGGCGATCTCGAGCTCGCCCGGACCGTCCGGATCCAGACCCGGATTTCGCGAGTCGATCCGGACCAGGCTCTGCAGGAGGGAGACTAGGGCGTCGCGGTCGATGCTCATGGGCGGCACTCTATCCGATCGCCGGCGAGGGGGCCTCAGGGAATTCGTCGCCCGTTCCCTGCGTGGCGTCGCACGAAAGCCGGAGACGCGGACAAGATCGGCGCGGACGCTCTCGATCGACCGCAGCGTGGCGGCGGCCGCTGCTGGCGAACCGTCCAATCCTCATCCACCGAAGTGCTCACCGCGAGCGGTTCCGGTCGACAAAGGAACCCCACGTCACATCGTGAGGCGGGCTCTTCTCGTCCGTCCGAGAACGGGCCGCGCGCGACGCACGAGGGCCCCGCACCGTGCGGTGCGAGGCCCTCAGGTCGGGACACGTTTCGTGCGCCGCGTCAGCGGACGACGGTCACGCGAGTGCTCAGCACCTGGCCGGCTACCACTGCCTTCGCGAGGTACATGCCGGAACCGACCGCGCGGCCGTCCTGATCGCGGCCGTCCCACGTCAGGGCCGCGGTGCCCGCGTCGGCGCGCAGCTCGCGGACGGTTCGGCCACGCACGTCGTACACGGTGACGGTCTGCGCGGCGTGAAGCGCAGCGCCGAACTGGAAGACGGTCGCCCGGTCGGTGACGGACGGACTCGCCGACAGACGGAACGACACGTCGCTCGCCGTCGGCGCGGAGGTCGCGCCGCTGCGAACCGGGATCGTCTCCTTGTACACCTCGCCTTCGAGCGAACGGAACACGACGCGCAACTCGCCGTCGACCAGACCGTCGAGCGGCAACGCGGCCGCGCCGCTATCGTCGGTGTAGCGGTTGTCCTGGAAGTCGCCCGCCCGACGACTCGATCCCGCTTGGATCTGCAAGACCGAGACGAGAACGTTCTCGACCGGATTGCCGAACTCGTCGATCACGCCGAATTCGTAGGGACATTCCAGGCACGCCGGATCGATGACCTCAGGGAAGAGCAGCGTCCAGCTGCGCGGCGGAGCGCGGCGGATGTCCATGTCCGGGTCCCCGAGTAGATTGTACATCCAGGCGTTGTCGTTGTAGTGGGCCGCGGCCATCTCCGCCTCGGCCGTCTCGATCGCCTGGGCGTGCTTGGTCAGCCCGTAGTCGTACACGGCCCGGAACATCGCGCGGTCGAGCTCGTGATTCGGGGTCGTGTAGCTCGGCACGCTCGCCCCGTAGTGCGCGACGGCGGCGTCGGAGGTCTCGAGCCAACGCTCGCCGATGCAGTCCTCGGTGTCGAGGTTCGCGTTCGTGCACGCGAACGACCAGATCACCGGGGTCTCGGGGGCATTCGCGAGACCGCTCACGTCGGACAGGTTGTAGTACTCGTTGGAGGTGTTCCAACCGGTCCACGCGCTCGAATTGCCGTGGCCACGGTAGGCGACGAGACCGACGCCCTCATTGATGAACCCGCTGACGTCGGCGTCGCCGACCGACGAGTCGTCACCGTAGAAGGTGTTGAACGAAGGCGGGGTCGAGTAGGTCGCCAGCCGCACGGATTCGTGGGCGCCGACGTACTTGCCCGGCGCGTTCTCCTTGTGGGCCACGAGGCCGACCTCGCGAAAATTCGTGAACAGCAGCCGACCGTCCATGTAGTTCAGGAGTTTCGCGACCTGAGCCTCGAGATCCGTCGCGCCGTCGACGGACAGACGACCCAAGTAGATCTCCTCATCGAGGTCGACGCCGTTCGTGCTGGCATAGGAATCGTCGGTCGGCACGTCGCTCGTGTAGAGCTCCATGGGCGACGCGCACTGCGGGATGTCGTCGGTGTCGCCGACCAGCAGGCAGTACTTGTCACGGTTCACCGGGCGGGACTCGTACCAGTCCCTGATCGCCAGGCGGATATCGGAGCAGAAGCTGCCCACGTCCTCGAGTTGGAGCTCGGTGACGAGGTAACCGCGCCCTTTCTTCTGGTTGATGAGCGGCAGCAGCGCGTCGCGCAGCTCGGCTCGGTACACGAAGAGGTAGTCGGCCTCGAAGGTCAGCGGGTTCACCGGAAAGAACTCTGCCACGAGTTCCCAGTTCAGGTAGCGGAGCCCCGCGATCCGCTCGCGCTCGAGCGTGATCGGTTCGCGCGAACCCACCCCACCCTGATGTACGAAGGTCGCGCGGAAGACCGGACTCACGAGCAGCGCGCCCTCGGCCGGATCGAACTTGCAGGGGTAGAGGAGGCATTCGGCCTCCGGGATCGCCCGGCCACCGCTGCCGAGGACCTGGCGCGTGCCGTCCTCGGGCGGCCAGGGTCCTTGGAACGCGTAGATCTCTTCGTCGAAGAGGAACTGCGCGGGCGCGCCGTCTTCGTCCTCGAGGTCGAAGTCGCCGAACTGGAAGTCCCGCTCGGGTACGGGCTGCGGATACACGAGATCGATCCCGCCGACCGGGACGTACTCAGCCTGGACCTCGGCGAGCTGGACCTCGACCTGCTCGGCTGGCAGGGCCAGACGCAGCTGCACGGCCGGAAGCTTCGGCGCGCCCGGCTGGGCGATCTGGCCGAGTCCGGGGAAGAAGACTTCCTGGTAGGTCCGTTGGTCCGGACCGATTCGTTCGACGACCCAGAATCCGGGGATCCGGACCTCGACGGAGGTGAAGTCGGCGTCGCCTTCGAGCGCCACGACGCGCGCCGGCGTGCCGGGTTCGGACTGGCCGTCGAGCGAGATCCACTCCGCGTCTTCGCGCGGCGGCGGGAACTGGGCGAGGGCGTCGGAGACGAGGAAGAACGCGAGGGCGAAGATCGAGAGGAGCGCAGGTTGGGAGCGCATCGAAATCCTCCAGGGGCAAGTGCGGAATTCCGAGCGACGTCACCGCTCATGAAGGCTAACACACCCGACCGATGGATCGCACACGCCGGAGTGTACGGCCCCGCAAGGGTCGCGTGGCCGCGGCCGTGGCTTCAGCGCGCGGATCTGGTCACAACGCTCCCACCGGAATCGACACCGCGTTCTCGGTGAGAGGGAGCGACGACTCGGCCAGGCAGACCACACCGCCCGGGCCGATCGGCCGATCGAGCCTCGCGAGGGTTTCGAAGTTCCGTACGGCATCCCGCCCCGGCGACGCCGTCTTCTCGAACTACCGGATCCGTCACGCGGAGACGATTCTCCGCACGGCGGGCTCGCTCGTGTGGGCGAACAGCAAGAGGCGTGTCGGGTCGCTCGGGGTTTCTGCGCGTCATCCGGTGAACCCTCACTCCCGTCCTGCACGGAGGTCCCATGCGACGCTTCGCGTTTCTCCTGCCCGTCCTCCTGCTGTTCGTCTCCGCGTGCGGCGACTCGTCGACGTCACCGGACGACGGTACGCCTGCGGTGGTGTCCTTCACCGTCGACCCCACGACCCAGGTCGGCGGTGGCGTGGTGACCGTCGTCGGATTCGATGCACCACGCGAGGACGCCCTCCGGAGAGCCCGCATCGCGGGTATGGACGCGACCGTGATCGAGAGCAACGGCGAGCGAATGCGACTGGCGGTCCCCTCTTTCCACGACGGCACGGACTTCGCGCCACCTGCCGGGCCCGTTGATCTGGAAATCCTCGACGACGGCGTCGTCGTGGCGCGCGCCGAGGCCGCCCTCACGGTCACGGCCCCGGCGCCCGCACCCGATGCATCGTTCCGGATGACCACGGCGCTCGGCTCGCTGACCCGTGACGTATCCGATGCCGCTCTCGCACTGATCGACGGCCCGGGTACGGAGGAAGGATTCGCCCTCGCGCTACGGGCCGCGATCGACAGTCTGGTGACCGGACGCGGTTCCAGCTCGCTTCGCGGTCGCCTGGAGGCACTCGACGACGAGCAGTTGTCCATCCTGGACCGGCTCGTCGCCTCGAGCGGCGTGCTCGCGACGTCCGAGCGCGCGGCCGAACGCGCGCGCGTGCTCGCGACGGCGATGCCGAGCGCGTCGCCGTCCCGGACCACCGAACTGCCCGAGTCCGAACTCGCGGCGCGCATGCAGTTGCAGGTGATGCTCGCGGACTTCGGCACCGACTTCTTGAACGAGTCGAACGGTGACCTCGGAGCCGTCATGCTCGGACTCACGGGCGTGGGTCTCACGACAGGAATCACCGCACCGGGGCAAGCGGTGCTGGGCACGGTGGCCACGGTGCTCGGACTCGTGAACTTCGCGGTGAACAACGTCGTCCTGGGTTACCTGCCCGCGCGCGTCGACGTCTTCGAACTCACGGTGGCGGAGGAGTTCGTCTCACCAGGCGAGGTGCCAGAGACGAACCTACGAATCGTGGCGTCGAACGATCCGCCGGCGATCACCGTTCTCGATCTCGTCGACCTCGTCCTCGGCGCGCTGGGAATCGCCGCGGGAACTCCAGAGGCCGAAGACGTGGTCGACGTGGTGAACGGCGTGTGGAACAGCGTACTGGACATCGTGCGGAACCGACTCGGCGCCTATGCCGCCAGCCATCCCGATGCGGACGTCGCCTTCGACGTCGCGAGCATTCCGTCCATGACGTGGTCGACCACGGTCACCGACTCACGCTTCGCGGCTCCCCTGACGTTCACGCCCGACGTGATCGGTCCGGCCGAGAACGACATTCTCGCCTGGCGAGCAGCCGTCGACGGACACGGCGAGGGACGGATCTACGCCCGCATCCAGTCAGGCCCCGACGTGACGTCCCTCCCGCAGATTCCCGGCTACACGTACACGGCGGGCGCGTTCGGACGGGACGTCCTCCAGACCGAGGAGGTGACCGTGCGCGTCGCCGCTCCGCTCTTCGTGATCGCCTCCATGGATCCGGCGATCTCGCCGGGTGGCTCCAACGGACTCGAGGTGCGTGTCGGGACGATCAGCGCCACGGGCGACAGTCTCGCCCTCGAGGGGGCGTCGGTGCAGTGCACGGCGGACGGGGGCACTCTCGATCCCGCGTCCGGCCTGACCGGCCCGGACGGACGCTTCGACACGCTCGTGACGCTCGACCCGGGCAGCGTGGGCGTGACCGTCGACGTCGTCGCGAGCGATTCTGTCGGCCAGAGCGTCACGACGACGACGGGCGCGACGACCGAGGAACAGATCGTCGCGACGATCTCGCTCCCTGAGCGCGTCGGCTTCGACGAGGACGTACCCGTGGTCGTGACCGCCCAGCTTCTCACGCAATCGGGCTTCGTGCCGGCCGAGGGCGCTTCGATCTCCCTGTACGACGAGACGGGGAGCATCGTCGGACCGTCCGACGGCGTGGCCGACGCAGAGGGCGTGTTCACGTCGATCGTGAAACTGGACGACCCGGAGAACGAACTCGTCATCAGCGCCGAGGTCGACTACGCCACGCTCGACGGGGTCGAGGTCGAAGCGCGTGCACTGCGCGAGGACTCCGTCGAGATCATCGTCACGCGCGTCATCGGCTACTCCGAGGTCTTCGCCACCTGGACCCCCGAGGACGGTCAGCCGAACGAGCGCTTCGTCGAGGAATTCCAGATCGAGGAATTCGACGAGGTCACGGGCTCGGTGACGAGTTCGACGTCGGTCACCGGCTCGGGTTCGCGGGGCGGCATGACCGTGAGCGGATCGTCCTCGGCCGACGTCACGGTACGGATCGACACGGACGGAAGCGGAAGCTTCCGAAGTCTGACCCTCGACGGGTCGACCGAGACCACGCTCACGCTCCTGAACCCTCCCGCTCGGCCATACCAGGTCCAATCGGAGGCGGTGATCGAGGTCGAGCTCGACATCGCCGTGTGGGGGACGGCCGCGAGTTGGTCTTTCAGTGGCTCTTCTTCGACCAGGTCGGTCGACGTCGAGATCGAGGGCGACGACGACCTCCTCGACTGCTTCTCGGAGACCGGAGGATGTTCGAGCCCGTCGGGGAGCGGCCCCTTGCCCGTCGGTTACTACGACGTCGACGTCGGTCTCGGCGACGACACCTTCTTCTCCGAACGCGCAGAGACGGCGGACCAGGGGACCCAGAGCGAGAGCGGAACGTTCTCGCTCACGTTCACCGCGCGTCACTGAGTGCGGGGTGTCGGCATCGCGCCGATCGTTCCCAGGTGCGCGAGCAGCCGATCGGCGACCGGGTCGTTTCCTGCTGACCGGTTCGCCAACGCCTTCTTCATTCCCGACATCCAGCGGCTCGACGTGATGCCGCGCCGGCTCGAACTCGCTGCCGGGCGGCCCGGTCACTTCCTCTCGTACGACGTCGGTGCCTTGCCGCGGCCTTCGTGCTGGGGGTCGGGCCCGTGAAGATCTCGCCCTTGGGCGGAACGGCGCCCTCGATGGTGGTGCGGTCCACCCGAGTGCGCTTCTTCGAGCGCGACGATGATTCCTTCGTCCGCGTCTTCGACGACTTCGTCGTGCTCCAGATGCGGTCGAGGACGGCCTTCGGCACCCCTTCGGCTTCGAAGGCCGCGCGGGCGTCGGTGGGTGCGATTCCCTCCTGCTCGATCCACGCGGGGACGGCCTCCACGAACGCATCCTCGAGTGTTTCGAGATCGACGCTCTCGGCCCGGGCACGCTCGGCGCGGAGCTTCACACGCGCGATCGGATCCTTGGTCCTGGCGATCCGTGTGTCGAGCTTGTCGAGTGCCGCCTGGTCGATCAGCGAGGCAGGATCGGCCAGGGCCTTCAGGTACTGGGCGACGGCGTCCATGTGATCTTTCTGGTTCGTGGCGGCGGTGCCGAGAGCGGAGCCTCCGAATCACCCGCCGTCGGCGTGCTCCAGCCACCGCAGGGCCTCTGCCGGCTCCAGGACGTCGGCCCCGGGGTGCGGCCGGCCGGCGAGGAGGTCGCGGTCCGACGACACCACCGGGACCCGGGCGGCGGCGGCCAGGGCGGCGAACTTGCGGTCGGTGGGGTCGGGGACGGCCTCGAAGGCGTCGGGATCGGTCGGGCCGTCGAAACGTCCGGCCTCGCCGAAGACGTCTTCGACCTCCTCCCAGGAGATGGGGGGGATCCGGCGGAGGACGGCACGGGTCTCGCGCCGGGTCGCCTCGTTCCAGACCACCACGAGCCGTCCCTCGCGGGCCCGCTCGATCAGGCGGGCCGAGGCACTTCCGCGGCGGAAGCCGGCAGCCACGAAGACGTTGGTGTCGAGGACCAGCCGCGGCGTCACGACGACACCAGCCGTTGGAGCGTGGCCGGATCGATCGTGTGGCCGCCCTCGAACTCCGTGATCCCGAAGGCGATCCCGGCCTCGCGGACCCGTTCGAACTCGCGGGCCAGAGCCTCGGCGGGGACGAGCGGGTCTTCGGTGCCCACGACGAACTCGAGGTCGTAGGGGGCCGCGGCGAAGCGGTCGAGGTCGACGTCCTGGGGCAGGCCCGATCCCCAGCAGATCAGCCGGTCGATCCGCGGCCCGCGCAGTGCCGCCCAGCGGCCGGCCGTATGGGCCCCCTGGGAGAATCCGAGCACGGTGGTCCGCGCGGGTGCGCCGTCGCGGGCGTCGAGGTGGGCGATCAGGGCGTCGAGCCAGTCGAGGGTGTCGGTGATCTCGAGTTCGCGGTCGTCGCGGGTCATCCACGAGGCCCCGACGCGCTGGTAGCGGTCGTCGGTGTAGAAGCGCGACAGGCCCTCGGGGGCGACGATCTGCCGCCCCGGCCCGGCGATCGCCCGGAAGCGCCGCAGGAAGCGCTCGGCCCGCTGGGCGTAGCCGTGCAGCACGATCCAGCGCGCCTGGCCGGCGCCGCCGATCTCGTACCAGCGGGCGTGGCGACGCACCGGGAGCGTTCCCCGCGAGGTTTCCTGCCTGTCGTCGTCCACGCCGCGCCTCCCGGCCCGATCGAGCTTTCTTCGAGGGGGAATTCGACTAGTCTGGACCGTGTCCCCGGTCCGGTCGCGCCCTCGAGCCGGACCCGCGTCGCCCGAGAAATCGCTCTCGACCCGGAGTGCGCCTCCACGCCATGGCCCGTACGAACCAACGAGACTACGACAAGTTCTTCAACCGCGAACTGAGCTTCCTGGCCTTCGCCCGCCGGGTCATGGAGATGGTGCACGATCCCGACGTGCCGTTGCTCGAGCGGGTCAAGTTCGCCGGGATCGTCGGCATGCTGCACGACGAGTTCTCGATGAAGCGCCTCAGTGGCCTGAAGCGCCAGATCCAGCGGCGCAAGCTGAAGCGCTCGCTCGACGGCCGGACGCCGCTGCAGGAGTTCGACGCCTGCCGCGAGGAGCTGCTCGTGCAGTCGCAGCAGCTGGCCCTGGCGGTGAACGATTCGCTGCGTCCCGCCCTGGCCGAAGCGGGGATCCCGATCCTCGACCACGCGGCTCTGTCGAAGAAGCAGATCAAGGGCCTGCGCGAGTTCTTCCAGAAGTCGGTGCTGCCGATCCTCACGCCCCTGGCCGTCGACGCCGAGCACCCCTTCCCGTTCATCAGCAACCTGGGCCTGAACCTGGCGATCTACCTGCCCGAGGACAAGGACGGCAACGAGCGCTTCGTACGCCTGAAGATCCCCGACAACCGGCCTCGCTGGGTGCCACTGCCCGACGACGAGGGTTTCGTGCCGCTCGAGCAGGTGATCGCGGCCAATCTCGATCTGTTGTTCCCGCGGACGCCACCCACCCGGGTGCACACCTTCCGCGTGACCCGCGGGGCGAGCGGGGATCCCGACCGCCCCCTGGCCGACCTGACCATCGAGGAAGCCCTGAACGAGCCGGGCAGCATCGTCCAGCAGGTGTCGGGCGAGCTCAAAGCCCGGCGCTTCGCCGGAGCGGTCCGCCTGCAGGTGAGCAGCGAGATGCCCAAGAAGACGGCGCGCTGGCTGGCCGAGCAGCTCGAGATCGAGCGCGAGGACATCTACCCGACCGAGTACTTCCTCGGCCTGAGCGATCTACGCGACTTCGACGTCCCCGATCGCAAGGAGCTGCGCTACCCGCCGCACACGCCGCGCGTCCATCCCCGCCTCCGAGGCACGAACCTCGGCGATCCCGAGACGGTGTTCGACGAGATGCGCCGGGGCGACCTGCTCGTGCAGCACCCCTACCAGAGCTTCGACGCCTCGGTCCTGCAGTTCCTGCGGGCGGCCACGCTCGATCCGCAGACCCTGGCCATCAAGCTCACGATCTACCGCACCAGCCGGAACAGTCCGATCGTCCGCACGCTGGCCGAGGCGGCGCGTCGCGGCAAGCAGGTGGCGGTGCTGGTCGAGATCACCGCCCGCTTCGACGAGGCCCCGAACATCCAGTGGGGCGAGTACCTCGAGAAGGAGGGCGTGCACGTCGCCTACGGCGTGGAGAGCCTGAAGACGCACGTGAAGCTGGCGCTGGTGGTTCGCGAGGAGGAAGGCTCGATCCGCCGTTACCTGCACGTGGGCACGGGCAACTACCACTCGGGCACGGCGCGCATCTACGAGGACATGGGCTTGCTGACCTGCGACGAGAATCTGTGCGAGGAGGCGGCCGAACTCTTCAACGAACTCACCGGCTCGACCGTCTACGACTACGAGCACCTGCTCGTCGCGCCACACAACATGCGCGAGCGCTTCGTCGATCTGATCCGCCGCGAGGCCGAGCACGCGCGCGAGGGCAGGCCCAGCGGGATCCGCGCGAAGATGAACCAGCTACAGGATCCGATCATCATCCGTGAACTCTACGCGGCCAGTCAGGCCGGAGTGCCGATCACCGTGAACGTCCGCGGGCTGTGCTGCCTGCGCCCCGGTGTGAAGGGCCTGTCCGAGACGATCCGCGTGTACGGGGTGGTGAGCCGGTTCCTCGAGCACAGCCGCGTGTACCGTTTCGAGAACGCAGGCGAGCCCGAGCACTTCATGGGGTCGTCCGACTGGATGGCCCGGAACCTGAACAACCGCATGGAGTGCATCACGCCGATCCACGACGCCGACCTGCAGGCGGAGATCGACGCGATCTTCGACGTCTACGACCAGGACAACTGTTCGGTCTGGGACTGCCAGCCCGATGGCAGCTACGCGCGACGACGCCCCGCGGAGGGCGAGGAGCGCTGGTGCGCCCAGGAAGTCCTGATCGCGCGCGAAGACGGCGAGGGCCCGGCCCACCGGCCTCGCGCCACGGGTCGTCGCGCATCGAGCAGTGCGTGAAGGCTCACTGCGCGACGATCGAACCGCCGTAGAAGTACCAGCCGAGGCCCACGGTGAAGATCACGTCTCCCCAGAGGCCGTGCTCGACGGTCGCCTGCAGGGTCGATCGCGAACGGAGGTACGTGCGGGCGAACAACCACCCTCCGGCCGTGCTGAGCACGGGGGCCAACCAGTTCGCGAAGAAGAGGTGGGCCAGGCCGAAGGCCAGAGCGCTGGCGGCGACCAGCGCGCGGTCGCCGGGAAACAGCGCGCGGTAACGGTGGAACAGGAAGGTGCGGAAGATCAGCTCCTGCGGGTACACCGACAGCAGAGGGTAGGCGAGCATCACGGCGAGCCACATGCGGGGGGTCTCGCGGGGGAATCGGACGAACAGCTCCGGCTCCAGCCACCATGTGAGTACGGTCAGCACGACCGTCGACGGCACGAGGATGCGGAGGATCCGGCGTAGCCCGTCGCCGAAGGCCTGTGCGTTCCAGAGTCGTCGACGGTCGAAACGCCGGTCGGTCAGCAGGATCACCGTGAAGACGGCGGCCAGTGCGAGCAGTGTGGGAACGATCATGCTCGCGAAGTGCTCGCGGGCGAACCAGAGCCCGATCGGCACGACCACGTAGAGCGCCGTGAATTCGGTCGCCAGTACGAGACGCGCTCCCCGCCGCGGCAGGAGGGGGCCGCGGAGGCCGTCTTCGGCCGTCGTCGCCTTGGATTCCACCACGCCTCGCCATCCGTGCCCGATGTGGAAAGGGCGGGACCGTGTGGCCCCGCCCTCGGGATTCCGGCTCAGCCCTGCTCGGGGGGCTGGGCCAGGATCGCGATCCGTTCGCGGCTCGACACCACCACGCCTCCGGGTTTCTCCACGGTCACCGCGAAGAGATAGGGCCGGTCGACGTCGAGTTTCGCGCTGATGGGAACGATCACCTCGTCGGCTCCGGACGGGACGTCGAAGACGCCGCCGTCGACCGGGAAGCGCTCGTCGCGCCCCTGGTCGAAGATCCAGAGCTGGTACTGGAACTCGCCCGGGTCGTTCGCGGCGAGGCCACCGATCTTCATGGCGCCCTCCTGCCGCGACGAACTCCACACCACGTCCCCCGAGACACTCTCGGCGGTCGGGTCGTCGGTGCCGGTCCAGTCCCAACGGACCAGGTCGTTCGAGGCGACGGTCCTCGAGTAGATCTCGCGTGGGGCGGTCGTCTGCTCGCCGCCCGGCTGCAACGACCAGGCGACCCAGACCAGGAGCAAGACCACCGCGGCGGTGGCCAGCGCACGCCACGCACCACCCGGGGCCGATCGGCCGGCCGATCGGCTCCGCCGCCGCGGCAGGGGATGGATGGTCGCCTGCTGGTGCACCCCGTAGAAGACCTCGGCATCCTGCTGGATCCTCGTCCGGAGGTGCTCGGGCATGGGCTCGTCGCGGCCGTCGAGCGCGAGGTCGAGCGAGGCGGCCACGAACTCGAAACGGTCGTCGTCCAGCGCGGGGTCGAGGGCGAGCAGGGCCTCGAGTTCGATGCTCTCCTCGCGGTCGAGCGTTCCCAGGGCGCGGTTGATCAACAGTTCCTCGGCGCGTTCGCGAGGGTCATAGGCGGATGCCTGGTTCATCGCTCCACCTCCCCGCGGAGCGGACCTGCACCGGGTCCTTCGGGCCGGGGGTCGGCCGCGTCGACGTCCAGCGCCTCGCGCAGCGCGATCAGGCCGCGTCGGATGTGGGATTTGACGGTGCCGAGCGGGATGCCCGTGCTCTCGGAGATCTCACCGTGCGGGATCCCCTTGAGCACCGAAAGTTCCACCAGCCGGCGTTGCTCGGGACGCAGCTGGTCCAGCGCGTCCGTCGCCAGCCGCGCCTCGGCGTCGCGCTCCATGCGGTTGTGCGAATCGTCACCGATCTCGGGTGCGTTCTCGTGTTCGATGCTGTCGAACTCGGGTTGCCGCTGGTGACGGCGGAGCCGGTCGATCAGCCGACGCCGGGCGATCATGACCACGAAGGTCTTCTCGGACGATCGTTCGGAGTCGAAGCGGTGCGCGCTCTTCCAGAGATCGATGAAGATCTCCTGGACCGCGTCTTCGGCGTCGGTCTCGTTCGGCGACATGCGGCGGGCGATCGACCACACGAGACCGCCGTAGCGGTCCATGCAGGCATTCACCGCGCGAGCGTCGCCCTGAGCGACCGCCAGGAGCAGAGATTCGCTCACGTCGGCCCTTCGTTGGGTTCCGGTTCGCTCGGCGAACGCGCGGGGGAGCGCCGCCGAGCGGTGCCGCGGCAGGAAGTCGCCGCGGGCCATCGTTTCGGCCGTCATGTTAGTCGCGACGCGGGGTGGTGTCGACGTCGGGCGCGGGTCGACCCCCCCCGCGGCGCCGATGCCGGGCGCGCGAGTGATGATTCATGTCCGCGGACCTCGGTCCGCCAGGGGTTGGAAGAACAGGAGGTCGTACCCCGTCGGGCCGTCCCTGCTGCCCTTTTCGCGACGTACGGAGTTCCAGATGCACGGGAACTCCACCGGAGGGACCCGCTTCCCACGCACCCGGACTTGCTGCTAAGATGCAGAGGTACCTGGCTCCGGTTTCGCCGCCGGATCCTCAACGCTCGCCATCTGCTCCATCGGCTCGTCCATCCGTCGGTTCGGGTGTATCTCTCGCCGAGATCCGGTGGCCCCTCCACCGGACCGGGACGCTGGGGCAGGGCTTCGGGCATCGCCGCCGGATCGCCCGGATTGTCGCCGCGGATCGCGCCACGCGGCCTGAATTCGACCGGTCCGATGCCGGGAGAACACATGACCGCTCGCCTCGCCGCTCCTCGGCGGTCGTGCATCGGTGTCCTCGTCGCGCTGACCTCGGTGTTGGCGTCGACAGTGCCGGCGCACGCCGTGACCGCGCCCTCCTTCGTCCGGACCACCGGCCTGGCTGGTGTCGACGTTCCCTCGTCCTCGACTGGCCTCTACGGCCCCGGCGTGGCCGTCTTCGACTTCGAGAACGACGGGGACCTCGACCTGTTCGTTCCCAACGACCGATCGGGCCACCAGCTGTACCTGAACCAGGGCGACGGGACCTTCGTAGACATCGCGCCGTCGCTGGGCCTGGACTTCACCACCGAGCTCCCGCCCTTCGACGATCGGATCCATCCCTTCGAGTCCGATCCGACGGCGATGATGCCGAGCTTCGTCGACACCGACAACGACGGCGATCTCGACTTCTTCCTGACCTGCTGGAACAGCTACAACCGGTTCTTCGAGAACGTCGACGGAGTCTACGTGGATCGCACGCACGAGAGCGGTCTCGACGTGGTGGGCCACTCGGCGACGGCGGCGTGGGCCGACTACGATCGCGACGGACTGCTGGATGTGTACATCGCCGACTGGGGTGGTCGCGATCACCTGTTCCACAACCAGGGTGGCAACGTCTGGTCGGACCGTTCCGAGCGGATCGGGATCTACGACGACCTGAACGGACAGGACCGTGCTGCCTGGTCGGCGATCTGGTTCGACCACAACGGTGACGGCTGGCTCGACCTGTACGTGGGCAACGATTACGGACAGCCGAACCAGCTGTACATGAACGAAACCGGTCAGCGCTTCCGTGATCGCGCGACCACGCTCTTCCCGGAGTTGCAGGATCCCACACGGACGATCTTCCAGAACAACGCCACCATGGGGCAGACCCTGGGCGACTTCGATCGTGACGGCGACTACGACATGTTCGTGGCCAACAGTCTCGTGAACGACCTCTACGAGCGGCGGGGGAACGAGTACCACGACCTCATGGAGGATTCCGACACCCCGCGCGACCTGAAGAACGTGCTCAAGAACAACGACATCGGTTGGGACTGCGAGTTCGTCGACGTCGACAACGACGGCTGGCTCGACCTGTTCCTGGTCAACGGCTACATCTTCCTGTGCCTCTACGACGACCCGCTGAACCCCGACTGCGGCAGCGAGGGGCAGCCGCAACAGCCCAACCTGCTGTGGATGAACGACGGCGCCGGCGGTTTCGCAGAGCTCACGCAGGAAGCCGGACTGACCGATCTCGGGTGGGGTAAGGCTGGAGTGTGGGCCGACTTCGACCAGGACGGTCGGCTCGACGTCTTCGTCACCGACAGCGGCAGCGAGGACAGTCCCGCCGATCATGGTCTCTGGCGCAACATCACCCAGGACGTCGGCAACCATCTCAGGGTGCGCCTGACCGGTACCGTGAGCAATCGCGACGCGATCGGTGCCCGGATCCACGTGCGCATGGGCGACGTGGTGCTCATGCGCGACCGCTGGTCGTCGACCGGCTATCTGAGTCAGGACGGTCCGGAGGTCCACTTCGGTCTGGGCGACGCGACCGTCGTCGACGAGCTGACGATCACGTGGCCTCGTGGTCAGGTCGACGTGTTCGAGAACGTACCGGTGAACCAGACCCTGTACATCGAGGAGGGGTCGGGCGGAACGGCGGTGTCGAACCTGCCGTCGCCGATCCTGTCGGGCCGTGCCGAGGAGACCGGGCTCCGTCTGCGCTGGAGCGTGGAGACCGACTTCGATCGCTTCCTGATCACGCGGTCGTCGCCCGGTACCGTCGCCGGGACCATCGCCACCATGAGTGCCGAGACCGGCCGGACCGTCTACGAGTTCGTCGATGCCGCGGTCGAGCCGGGGCGGACCTACCACTACCGCGTGCTGGGCGAGACCGACGGCCAGCGGGTGGAGAGTGCGTCGATCACCCTGGAAGCCGCCCCCGGCGCGGATCGGTTGCAGGTGGCCGGGGCTGCTCCCAATCCCTTCAACCCACGAACCACCCTGCGTTACCGCATTCCTGCCGACGCCGCCGCGGTGCGCCTACGCCTGGTGGATGCCGCCGGACGTGTGGTCCGCAGCTTCGAATCCGGTCCTCGCGGCACGTGGCAGTCGCTGACCTGGGACGGCTCCGACACGCAGGGTCGAAACGTGGCCAGTGGGACCTATCGCTTCGTCGTCGAGGCCGACGGCCGCGTGCAGTCGACCCCCCTCACGTTGGTCCGCTGATCCGGGGAGCACTTCATGACATTCGAACTGCGTCGCGCGGTGATGCTGTCGGCCGGGTTGCTCGTCATGGGTCCGGTGGGTTGCTCGGACGACGACTCACCGACCGATCCGGGCGACACCGGACCCGATCCCGAGGCTCAGCTCACCGAGCGGATCCGTACCGAACTCGAGCTTTGGCCTCTTTCGGAGACCGTGCCCTACCCGGCCGAAAACCGCCCGTCCGACGCGGGCTACGCCGAGAGGGTGGAACTCGGACGGCTCCTGTTCTTCGATCCGTTGCTGTCCGGACCCGAAGACATCTCCTGCGGCCACTGCCACCACCCGGCCTTCGCGTGGGGCGACGGCCGCGGATTGTCGATCGGCGTCGGTGGGGAGGGCCTGGGACCGGATCGGGAGCGCGGTCTGCCCCGGGGCGAGGCCAGTCTGGAGACCTGGGAGTTCTTCACGCCGCGCAACTCGCCCACCGTGCTCGACGTGGGCCGGAACCTCCCCTTCGAAAGCGGCGAGGGGCCGTGGGACGGGCGCATGTTCTGGGACGGTCGTACCTCTGGTCTCGAGGCGCAGGCGCGTTCGCCGTTGCGCAGCCGCGACGAGATGCGCCACGACTCGTACACGACGCACGACGCGGTCGGCGAGGTGATCGACAAGCTGCGGGGAGTGCCCGAATACGTGCAGTTGTTCATGGACGCCTTCCCGGGCGTGCTCGACGAACTGGGAGTCCCCGAGGACTTCGAGGAATTCGCCGTCAACGGCAACACCTACTCGCGGGCCATCGCCGCCTACGAGCGTGAGCTGATCACGGGCGACAGTCCCTACGACCGCTTCGCCCGTGGCGACGACGACGCGCTCACGCCGTCGCAGAAGCGCGGCCTGTGGTTGTTCCACGAGGTCGGGTGCGTGGACTGCCACAGCGGTCCCACGTTCAGCGACTTCGAGTTCCGGGCACTGGGTGTGAAGCAGGGCGGACCGGGCAAGCCGCCGATCCACGAGCGCGGCGACGGATCGGACATCGGTCGCTTCGCGGCGAACCCCGAGGCACAGCTCGATCCGGCCAACCGCTGGGCCTTCCGCACCCCGTCGCTGCGCAACGTGGCGTTGACCGCGCCCTACTTCCACACCGGTGGGGTGGGCACGGCCGGCGACGCCGACTACCAGACACTGCGGCAGGTGGTCGAGTTCTTCGACCGCGGCGGCAACGACGAAGGGCTTCCACCCGACGCGGTGCATCCCTTCGTGCGCCCGCTCGGGCTCGTGGAGTCGCAGAGCGACGACCTGGTCGCCTTCCTCGAGAGCCTGACGTCCACACGGATCCTGAGCCCGTACATCGATCCGACCGTCCCGGCCGAGGTGCCCAGCGGTCTGGCCCCGCCGCCGGTGCTGCCGCCGGTGATCGGCAACTGAGGCCCTCCCTCGGGCGGCCCTCCGGGACTTCCGGAGGGCCGTCTTCGTGCTATCCTGCGCGCGTCTCGTTCCCGGACGCGTGCGCCGTGCCCCGAGCCCTCTGTCTGCAACACGTTCCCTTCGAGGGGCCCGCCCGGCTCGCCCCGTTGCTGCGCGAGCGTGGCTTCGAGGTCGTGGTGGTGCCGGTGTTCGAAGGGGGTGATCTGCCCACGCTCGGGGCAGGCGACGTGGTCGTGGTCACCGGCGGCCCGATGAGCGTGAACGACGTCGAGGATCACCCCTGGCTGGACGACGAGATCCAGTGGATCGGTGCGGCGCTCGATACCGGCCAGCCCGTTCTCGGCATCTGTCTCGGGTCGCAGTTGATCGCGCGGGCGCTCGGTGCCGGTGTGGCGCCGAACGCCGAGCGCGAGATCGGCTGGTTCGGTGTCGAGCCGGTGGGCGACGAGCCGCTGGCCCGCGCCCTGACCGCGCCTCCGCGCGTGTTGCACTGGCACGGCGACCGCTGGGAACTCCCCCGTGGGGCACGGCTGCTCGTGCGCAGCGAGGGCTGTGACCACCAGGCCTTCGCGGTGGGAGCCGCGGTGCTGGGGATCCAGTACCACCTCGAGATGGACCACGCCGCCGTCGCCGCCCTGGTCGAGAACTGCCCCGACGACCTGGCCCCGGGCCGCTGGGTGCAGAGCGCGCCCGAGATCCTCGACGCCGACCTCGAGTCATCGCACGCGGCGCTGGAAGTCGTGGTGGAGGAGTGGTCGCGCTCGTGGTCGTGCTGAAGGAGCCGTCGCCATGTCCGACGATGCCGTCGTCTTCCTGAACGGAGTCTTCGTGCCGCTGGCCGAGGCCCGGATCTCTCCCGAGGACCGGGGCTTCCTGTTCGCCGACGGCGTCTACGAGTCGATCCGCTACTATCCGTCGCCCGATGGCGGCATCGGGGTCCTCTTCGAACTCGACCGACACCTGCAACGTCTGCGTGCGAGCCTCGACGAGATCCGCCTGCGCGGGGTCGACGTCGACGCCCTGGGCGAGGTCCTTCCCGAGTTGATCCGTCGCAACGGGCTCGAGGGCTCACCGTCGAGCATCTACGTCCAGGTCACGCGCGGGGTGGCGCCGCGCACGCACGTCTTCCCCGACGCCTCGACGCCGCCCACGGTGTACGCCCGGGCCCGGTACTTCGATCCGCCGATCGATGCCTGGCGGGACGGAGCGGCTGCGGCCACGTTCGAGGACCAGCGCTGGGGCCGCTGTGACGTCAAGACCATCGCCCTGCTGGCCAACGTGCTCGCGAGCGAGGACGCGCGTCGTGCGGGCGCGCGCGAGGCGATCTTCGTGCACGACGGCGTGGTCACCGAGGGATCGCACACCACCGTGGCCTTCGTGCGCGACGGGGTGTTGCGGACGCATCCCTCGGGCAAGCGCATCCTGCCGAGCGTGACCCGCGAGGTCGTGCTGCGGCTGTGCGGTGAGCTCGGCATCCCGGTCGAGGAGCGGGCGGTGGCCGTCGACGAGTTCCCCCGCGTCGACGAGGCCTTCGTGATGGGGACCACCACCGAGATCATGCCGGTGACCATGATCGACGGGCGGCCCGTGGGTGACGGCCGGGTCGGGCCGATCACTCGCCGGATCCAGGACGCCTACTTCGCCCTGCACCCCTGAACCGCGGAATCCACGGCGGAGGTGATTCGTCCTCCGCCGTGGATCGCACGCGCTCAGTACATCGAGCTGGCGGGTGCGCGGTCGGCCACCCCGGCCAGATCGAGCAGGAAGGCGTAGTTGCGCGCCGTCTCCTTCTGCCGCGACAGGCGGCCCGAGGCGCCGCCGTGGCCCGCTTCCATGTTCGTGTACAGGAGCAGGCGATTGTGGTCGGTCTTCGTGGCGCGCAGCTTGGCCACCCACTTGGCCGGCTCCCAGTACTGCACCTGGCTGTCGTGCAGACCGGCGGCGACCAGCAGGTGCGGGTACTCCTGGGGCTCGACCTGGTCGTAGGGCGAGTAGCTCAACATGTACTCGTAGTAGACCGGATCGTTCGGGTTGCCCCACTCGTCGTACTCGAAGGTCGTGAGCGGAATCGTCTCGTCGAGCATGGTGGTGACCACGTCGACGAAGGGCACCGATGCGATCACGCCGTCGAACAGAGCCGGGGCCATGTTGACGGCCGCACCCATGAGCAGTCCGCCGGCGCTGCCGCCCCAGGCGTACAGACGATCGGGGTCGCCCCAGTCCTCCTCGGCGAGGTAGCGGCCACAGTCGATGAAGTCGGTGAAGGTGTTCATCTTGTTGAGCAGCTTGCCGTCCTCGTACCACTCGCGGCCGAGTTCCTCGCCCCCGCGGATGTGGGCGATGGCCCACACGAAGCCGCGGTCGAGCAGGCTGAGGCGCGAGCTCGAGAACGTGGCCGACATGCTCGAGCCGTAGGAGCCGTAGCCGTACAGCAGGAGCGGGTTCTCGCCGCGGTCGAGCAGGTCCTTGCGGTAGACCAGCGAGATCGGCACCCGCGTGCCGTCGCGGGCCTCGGCCCACAGGTAGCGGCTCTGGTAGTCGTCGGGATCGAAGTCCCCGAGCACCTTCGTGCGCTTCTTCAGCTCCTGCGTGCGCGCGCGCATGTCGTAGTCGTAGGTCGTCGACGGCGTGGTCATCGACGTGTAGACGTAGCGCAGCGTGTGCGTGTCGACCTCGGGGTTGGTGGTGATCCAGGCCGCGTAGGTGGGGTCGGCGAACTCGATCGAGTAGGCCTCGCCCTCGTCGGGATGGACTACGATGTGCGGCAGGCCGCCGCGGCGCTCGCGCACCACGAGGAAGTCCGAGAAGAGCTCGAACTGCTCGACAAGGGTGTCGTCGCGGTGGGCGATCACATCGGTCCAGTTCTCGCGGCCCGTGTCGTCGCCCGCGACCTCCATCAGCCGGAAGTTGTGCGCGTCCCAGTTGGTGCGGATCACCCAGCGGCCGGCGGCGTGGTCGATCGAGTACTCGTGACCCCGGTCGCGGGGCTCGAAGACCGTCCAGTCGCCGTAGGGCTCGTCGGCGGACAGGATCCGGTGCTCGGAGGTCAGGGTGTGCGACGAGCCGATCACCAGGTACTCGCGCGACTTCGTCTTGGTGACGTAGCACGAGAAGATGTCGTCGGTCTCTTCGTGGACGAGCGTGTCCTCGTCGTCGCGCTCGACGTCGTGGCGCCAGATCTGGTAGGAGCGCAGGGTCTGCGGATCCTTGGCGGCGTAGAAGAGCACACGCGCGTCCTCGGCCCACACGATGTTCGGGGTGACGTCCTCGATCGTCTGGTCGAGGACCTCGCCGGTCTCGAGGTCTTCGAAGTGCACCGTGTACTCGCGCCGGCCCACGGTGTCGACCGCGTAGGCGATCATCTGGTTGTCGCTGCTCACGGTCAGGCCGCGCAGGGCGAAGTACGAGTGGCCCTCGGCCAGCGCGTTGGCGTCGACCATGACCTCCTCGGGCGCGTCGAGGTTGCCCTTCTTGCGGCAGTAGACGGGGTAGTCCTTCCCCTCCTCGTAGCGCGTGTAGTACCAGTAGCCGTTCAGCTCGTAGGGCACGGACGAGTCGTCGGGATCGAGGCGGCCGACGATCTCGTCGAACAGCTCCTCCTGCAGGTCCTCGGTGTGGGCCATCACCTCTTCGGCGTACTCGTTCTCGGCCTCGAGGTAGTCGATCACCTCGGGATCCTCGCGGCCGCGCAGCCAATAGTAGGGGTCGACGCGCGTGTCGCCGTGGATCGTGATCTCGTGCGGGCGGCGGTCGGCCTCCGGCGGAGTCGGCTCGTCGGCGAGGGCGGGAGCGGCGACGCTCCACAGCAGGGTGCCGAGGACGACGGCGGTCAGCCGGGCCACCGTGCGGCGCTGGTTCAGGATTCGGTGCATGGAAGGGACTCCGGGGTGGAATCGGACGGTTGCTTCGACGAAGGTCGGCGAGGATAGCACGAACCGTTGCGGTCTACGCGATCGCGCTCGGACCGGTTACACTGCCGGCCTTCCGTGGGTTCCGGGCGTCGTTCCGGGCCATTTGATCATGATCTTGACCGGGCTCGCCAGTGGCGAGTCGGGCCCTCGCGGCGAGGACCGATGCGCGAAGCCGACCGTTACACCGTTGCCGAGGAGATCGCCCACAGCATCACCCACGGTGTCGGTCTGTTGCTCGGCATCGCCGCCCAGGTGCTGCTGATCGTCTTCGCCGTGCGCTTCGCCACGCCCATCGCGGTGGTGGCGGCGAGCATCTACGGAGCGACGCTGGTGTTGCTCTACGCCGTGTCGACCCTCTACCACGCGCTGCCCCGCGGCCGGGCCAAGCGCGTGTTCGAAGTGCTCGACCACTCGGCGATCTTCCTGCTGATCGCGGGGACGTACACGCCCTACATGCTGGTGAAGATGCCCACCGGGTGGGGCTGGTCGATCTTCGGGGTGGTGTGGGGGGTGGCCGTGGTCGGGATCGTGCTCGAGGCGGTGTTCCAGGGACGTGGACGGAAGATCCAGCTCGCACTGTACCTGATCATGGGCTGGATGATCGTCGTCGCCATCGAACCCCTGCTGGGATCCCTGCCGACCGGTGGGCTCGTCCTGCTCGGCGCCGGCGGGGCCTTCTACACGCTCGGCGTGATCTTCTACCAGTGGCATTCCCTGAAGTACCACCACGCCGTGTGGCACCTGTTCGTGCTGGCCGGCAGTGCATGCCACGTGTTCTCGGTCCTGTTCTACGTGGTGGGGCCGCGATCGATGCAGTGACGGTCGTGCGCCCGGGCCGGAAACCGCGGGCGCACGACACCGGACGCGTCTAGAAGGTGAACCAGACCCCCGCCCGGGTCGCGTTCTGACCCAGGGTCTCGATGGTGGTCAGACTGTCGCCGTCGTCCTGGGGCGAATCGGACTGGACGGCGATTCCGTGCTCGAAGGTCAAGCCGAAGTGGTCGGCCAGGCGAACCTCGGCGCCGAGGTTCAGTTCTCCGCGGAACCGGCTCTCGAGCCCCGTGGGTGCCAGATCGTCGAAGCTGGCGAACATGATCGCCGGGCGCACGAAGAAGTAGCTGTCGAGGTAGTCGTAGAGGATGTAGGTGGCGCCACCCTCGACGAAGAAGTTGGTCGCGGTATCGGTGTCGCCGGTGCCGTCGACCACGACGTCCGTGGACTCGAAGCCCAGGCCGACGTCGAGGGCGAAGCGGTCGCTCGTGAAGTAGCGGACACCGACCGGGGCGTCGGCACTGGAGAAGCCCAGGGCCAACTCACCCCTGCGCTCGGCGGCGCCGGCCACGGAGCTCAGGGCGAGAAGGGTGACCAGGGTCGTCATCGTGATTCCACGCAGCATTTCGAATTCCTCCCTCGGAAACGTGGATGGGCGCGTCGTCGTGGACGGCGCGTCGACGGTTCCCCAGTCTGACGATCCGTGTCCTCGGCGCACACGTGCGCGCCCCGATCCTGGACGGGGGAGTTCACCCAGGATGGCGGGGCCGGAACGGTTCTCGTCGGAGGGAGTCGTCTCCGTGGGCGCGGGTGCGACCTCGGTCGGGTGCCTCAGGGGCGCTCGACCGCGCCCGCGTCGTAGGGCGGGCGCCGCACCCGACCGTCGATGTCGAAGGGAAGGTCGTCGTCGAGCTGGTCGAGCAGAGCGCTACCCGCCGCCGGTATGACGTCCGTCGACCTGAGATCCCAGGTCAGGGCGACGAAGTCGTCGAGGCCGTTGCCCACGTAGAATCCCTCGTCGATCCCGTCGACGGGTCCGCTGATGGCGTTGAGCAGGCCGATCACCGAGGTCGGTGTGTCACTGCGCAGGGCGATTCCGTCGCGGGTGAGGATCGCGTTGCCCTGCATCGTGGTCCCGGATGCTTCGCCCGACATCCAGCCCTGCAGCCGGACCGCCGTTGGTCCGCTCGCACTGACGAAGGTGTTGTTGATCAGGTCGACGAAGCCAGGGCGCAGGCGTCGCTCGCCGTCAAGGATACGCTCGTTCGACAGGAAGGCCGCACCAGCCGTCTGCAGGACGACGTTGTTCCGGACGACCACCCGCCGGGTGACCTGGATTCCGGGACCACCCACGTCGAGGACTCGATTCCGCCACACGGTCGACGCCGCATCGTCACTGCCGAAGAGCACGATCCCGGCTCCGTCGACGTTCCGCACGACGTTGCGACGGACCGAACCCGTGCTGCCCGGATGCAGCAGGATTCCACGGGAGAACGGGCCGGTCAGGTCATGGATCGTATTGGCGACGATCACGGCCTCCTCGGTGCGCTCGGTTCCTCCCGCCTGCCCCAGGACGATGCCCGGTCCGTTCTCGCCCAGCCCGGTGATCGTGCACCGCGTCACCCGGATCCGGCGGTGGAGGAAGGGTGCCGTCGAGATCCCCGAACCGGAGGCCGCGCTCAGGCGACAGTCGTCGACCCAGACGTCGGTCGCGTCGTGCAGCCGGATGACCTCGACGCCACCGCGGAGGTCGAGGCCGCGGATCGCGACGGCTCGGGCGCTCGCGGTGAGGCCGACGTCGATCAGGTTCTGCAGGGTGTTCGGCCGGACGATCAGCGGTGGGATGGTGCCCGCGCCCTCGACGAACACCGGTGCGTCGGCATCGGCGGCGACGTCGATCCGGAGCTGCGAGGCCACGGCCCAGGTTCCTTCGCCGATGCGCAGGTGCATTCCCGGAGTCAGCGCGAGGAAGGCATCGCGTAGGCGGTCGCCGTTCTCACTGTCGCTGAGATCGTCGTCGTGGACCAGCTCGACGACCGTGTCCGGGGTGGCGTCGGCCCACGACGGAAAGAAGAACTCGATCCCGACGTCGACGGGATCGGGCGTCGGGTTCGTCGGGCCGGAATCGCCGGAGTCGTCCCCGCAGGCGACGAGGGCGAAGACCGCGGAGAAGGCGAGGGCCCCGGCGAGGGCGGGAAGGGGACGGGCGCGGGTCGGGCACCGCATCGGGCGCAGGCCTCCGGATCGAAGCAGGATCGGGAGCCTGTGGGTCGACTATGTGCGTTCGCGGGTCGTTTGTCACGCATGGGGTTCGTGCGCCGCGGAGGCTGTGGACTCCGCTCGGGAAATGACCGAGATTGCGTCTTCGCAGGTTCGCACGGATCGACCCGAACGACAGTGAAGGGACTCATGGCCGCACGCTGGATCTCTCTGCACGCGATCGCGGAGGCCGTCGCTTCCGCGGCGGAAGTGGGATTGCGATCGTCGTGGATCGGACGTGCGCTGACCGTGCTGGCCGCCCTCACGATCCCCGTTCTCGCTCGGGCGGACGATCCCGTTACCTTCGAATGCGATCTCGTCCTCGACACGCGCGGGACCGAGGCCGAGTTCGGACGGATCTGCAGTGTGACCGTCGACCCCGGCGGCGAGCCGATCCGCACGCTCGCCCGTGGTGACGGCAGTCAGGACATGCGCGACCTCGCGATCGCCGCCGACGGTCGCATCGTGATGAGCTACGCGCGGATGAACGGCGAGTCCGAACCGTTCCAGCCGCAGCTCGTGCACGTGCTCGGAGCCGACGGCACCCACGAGCGCTCCTTCGCCGAGACGACCTTCTGGACAGACGCACTGCTCCCGCACTGGGCGCAGGCCCTCGCGCGGGGACGGATCACGCTCACACCCGGGCACGATCCTCATCCACGGAAGCCGTCGGCATCCCGAGGACGCCGACCTCGACGATCCCGAGGCACCGGTGCGGTGGCAGCGCAGGATCTTCGTGTACGGCCCAGATCTCGACCATCGCGGCGCGGTCGACGCGCCGGGCTATCCCTACGCGATCGATCGCGAAGGACGGTTGTGGTGTGCCGCGCGCGACACCGAGGTGCCGGTACTGGAGCGGTATCGGGTGGTGGAGAGGTAGCCCGGTGGCGACTTCCGGTGCGGAAGTGACGCGCGTCGCACACGGAGGCGTCACCCACCCATCAACGCCTTCACCGCACCCCAACTGCTCGCGCCGCCGTCCACCACACGATCCACTTCGAAGCTGATCGTCAGCCCGGTCAGGTCGATCGAGGCCGGTTCGTACCAGCCGCAGGCGAGGATGAAGGGATTGGCTCCGACACGGATCCGCAGCGTGAGGACCGGATCTTCTCGCAGGTAGTCGAAGCCCTCGCCGCAGTCGGAGGTTCCGCTCGGTTGGAACGAACCGAACCACCACTCGCCGGCGGGCTCGCCCTCGACGAAGAACATGTTCTCGGCGTAGAAGAACCGATCGCCGCAGCCCTCGGGCGTGTCGATCGCGAAGCTGACCCGGGGTGTCTCCGGGCTCCGGGAGCACGGTTCGGGTTCACCGAAGCAACAGCGGACGGTCCCGTCGTTGCGCTGCAGCGTCGCGGCCAGTGTCGCCCCGCGGATGACGGTCACGCTCGCCGGGACGTCGACGGGGACTTCGATCACGTGCTCGACGGGTCCGTCGGTCGTCTCGGACCACGATTCGTAGGTGCCGTCGAGCGAGGGGATCGACAGGGTCCAGGCCTCGGCACGGGCCGCGGAGTGCGCGAGGCAGAGCACCAGCGGGAAGAGGAGGAACACCGGCGGTCGACGGAGCGACAAGAGGGACCTCCGAGCGTGAGGGGTTCCGCGGGAGCCCTTGGATGATCCTGTCCCGGGGTCGCGCTCGTCAAGGGTTCCCCCGTGGGCCGTCGGTCGTCGCCGAAGCCTAGAACCCCGCCGCCTGTCCGTCCTTCCGCGACTCCGACGCGCCGATCAGCACTCCCGTTTCGGGGTCGCGCATCACGGCCTGGTATCCACCGTAGGGCCCCAGCGCGAACTGCACGTCGTGGCCGGCGGCGAGCAGGGCGCGGATCGTCGCGTAGTCGAAGCCGGTCTCGAGGTTCAGCGTGCCGCCGTCGGTCATGGTCTCGCCGGTGGGCTGGCTGCTGCCGCGATGGCGGATGCGCGGGGCGTCGCCGGCCTCCTGCAGGTTCATGCCGAAGTCGACGAGGTTCATGACGATCTGCGCGTGGCCCTGCGGCTGCATGGCGCCACCCATCACGCCGAAGGCGATCCACGGCTCGTCGTCGCGGGTCACGAAGGCGGGAATGATGGTGTGGAAGGGACGCTTGCCGGGCTCGTACACGTTGCAGTGGCCCTCTTCGAGCGTGAACAGCTCGCCGCGGTCCTGCAGGACGAAGCCCAGGCCCGGCGGGGTCATGCCGCTGCCCATGCCGCGGTAGTTGGACTGGATCAGGCTGACCATGTTGCCGTCGCCGTCGGCGGTGGCCAGGTACACGGTGTCGCCGTCCTCGAGCTTCGGGTCGCCGGCGTCGTAGCTCCGTGCGCGGCGGTCCATGTCGATCAGCGCGCGCCGTTCGGCCGCGTACTCCTCGCTCACCAGCGCCTCGATCGGAGCCTCGCAGAAGTCGGGATCGGCGTAGTACTTCGCACGGTCCTCGAACACCAGCTTCTTGGCCTCGGTGAACAGGTGGATGTGTTCGTAGCTACCGAAGCCGTGGCTCGCGAGGTCGTAGCCCTCGAGGATCTCGAGGATCTGGTTGGCGGCGATGCCCTGCGTGTTCGGCGGCAGCTCCCACAGTGTGACGCCGCGGTAGTCGGTGCCGACGGGCTCGACCCACTCGCTGCGATGGTCCGCGAAGTCCTCGTACGACAGGAAACCGCCGTTCTCCTGCATGAAGTCGGCGATCGTGCGGGCGATCTCGCCGCGGTAGAAGACGTCACGTCCCTCGATCGCGATCTTCTCGAGCGTGTTCGCCAGGTTGGGGTTGCGCCAGATCTCGCCGTCGCGCGGCGCGCGGCCGTCGACCGTCATCTGCTCGGTGAAGCCCGGGTTCTCCGACAGGATCGGCACGCTGCGGTTCCAGTAGTGGGCCACCAGTTCGCTCACCGGGAATCCCTCGCGCGCGTAGCGGATCGCCGGCGCGAGCACCTGTTCCATGGACAGCAGACCGAAGCGGTCGTGCAGTTCGAACCAGCCGTCGACGGTGCCGGGCACGGTCACCGGCAGCGGGCCGTAGGGCGGGATCGAGTCGTGGCCGTTCTCCTCGAACCACTCGAGGGTCAGCGACTGCGGCGAGCGTCCGCTGGCGTTCAGGCCGAACAGGGCGTCGCTCTCGGCGTGGTAGACGATCGCGAAGAGATCGCCGCCGATTCCGTTGCCGGTCGGCTCGACCAGGCCGAGCACCGCGTTCGCGGCGATCGCCGCGTCGATCGCGTTGCCGCCCGCGCGCATGACCTCGAGCGCGGCCTGCGTGGCCAGGGGTTGGCTGGTGGCCGCCATGGCGTTCAGGGCCATGACCTCGGACCGCGTGGCGAAGGGCTCGCCGGTGATCCGGTCGGCGGCGCCGGCGGTGGGGGCGATCAGGGCGAGGGCGAGCAGAAGGGCGACAGCGCGGGTCATGGAGAGCTCCGTCGGAAGAGGGAAGTCGACGGGGCAGCATAACGGATCGGTGCGTGCGACAGAAGGGTCCGTCGTTGAGCCCGATCCGCCGACGCCGTAGACTGGCCCACACTGCATTCCTCCTGCGCGGGACGCCGCCTTGGCCGACTTCACGCTCGCCGATGTCCTCTGGGCCGTGGCCTTCCTGCTATTGATGGTCGGCGGCGCCTTCTTCTTCTACCGCCTGGCCCGGCGTTCGGAGAGCGACTTCTTCCTGGCCGGGCGTGGTCTGCCCTGGTGGCTGCCCGCCTCGAGCGTGTTCAGCACGCACACCGCCACCGACACGCCCATGTGGATCACCGGCGTGATCTACAGCCACGGCCTGCGTGGACTGTGGTTCACCTTCTTCACCGCGTGGACGGCGATCGGCGCCTTCGTCAGCGCGCGCATCTTCCGTCGTTCGCTGGCCTACACGCAGGCCGAGTGGCAGACCCTGCGCTTCGAAGGCCTGGGCGCGGAGATGCTGCGCGGCTGGATGGCCGGATGGCAGGTGTTCATGAACATGTTCATCCTCGGCTGGGTGGGCATCGCCATGGGCAAGGTGTGCAACCTGGCCTTCGACTGGCCGGTGTGGGTGGGCCTGGTCGTTCCCAGCGTGATCTGCGCGATCTACACGCTCGCCGCCGGCTACTGGGGCGTGGTCATGGGCGACTTCCTGCAGGGCATCGTGGCGGTGTTCGCGATCGTCCTGGTGTCGTTGGTGGGCGTGGCCGCGGCCGGTGGGCCGACCGGGGTGACCGAGCGCGTCGTCGAACTGGGTGAGGCCTGGCGCCTGGACGCCTTCGCCTTCACCGGCTGGACCAGCGGCGAGTTCCCCGCGCTGTGGTTCGTGACCATGCTCGTGATCGCCGTGCTCGGCGGTTTCGGCATGGGCACGAGCATCGACTGGTACGTCGAAGCGCAGCGGATCCAGAGCGCGAAGACGGTGCGCGACGCCACCTGGGGCCTGTGGGCCGGCGGCGCGGTCACGCTGATCCGTAACGGATTCTGGGCGGCGGGCATCCTGGCCTTCTTCACGATGGCGCCGGCGATCACCGAGACCTCGTCCTACGAACTCGGCTGGTTCCGTCTGGGCTTCGAACTGCTGCCGGCGGGGCTCGCCGGAGTGTTCTTCGGGGCGATCCTCGCCATCCACCTGTCGACCATCTCGTCGCACCTCAACCTCGGCGCGCTGTACTTCACGCGCGATCTGTTCCAGCGCTACCTGCGGCCCGACGCCGGCGAGCGTCAGCTGGTGTGGGTGGGCCGGGCGTCGACCTTCGTCCTGCTGGTGGGCTCGTTCTTCTACGGATTGATGATGGAGGACATCACCAGCTGGCTGATCTTCGCGCTGTGGCTGATGATGGCCGGCGTGTGGCTGCCGAACGTGCTGCAGGTGATCTGGTGGCGTTTCAACGCCTGGGGCTACCTGGGCGGGTGGATCGCCAACCTGGGCGTGAGCTGGCTGGTGGTGTGGGTGCTGCCCGAGTTCGGCGTGATTCCCATGCTCGAGGACTACCAGCAGTTCTGGCTGCTGCTCGCCCTGGGCGCGGCCGTGTTCCTGCCCGTCACCCTGCTCACGCCGGCCGAGAGCATGGACCACCTGGTGCGCTACTACGTGATGACGCGACCGCTCGGGTTCTGGGGCCCGGTGCACCGCGAGGCCGTGCGCCGCGGTCTGATCGAGGACGAGCCGACCCGCGCACGCTCTCGAGGACCCCGCCCGCTGATCCGTCGGCAGTGGACCGCGGCCGAGGCGCAGGACTGGACCCGCGAGGACTGGATCGTGATCGTCCTGTCGCCGGTGGTCATGGCCCTGCTCATGCTCGGCGTGACCGGAACGCTGTTGCTGCGCGTGGAAGGCCTGGTCGCGCTGGTGCTGTCGATTGCCGGTGGACTGCTGATCAAGTGGGTGATCGATCCCAAGCTCACCGCGGTGTCGGCCGAGTACGAGGAACAGCAGGCCGCGTACCTGCGCGAGCTCGAGCAACGCAACCGCTGGTCGTCGACCGCGGCCGAGGAGGTCTGAGCGTGGATCGTGGACTCGCCATGGTGATCGGCATGACCATCGCGTACCTGGCGTCGTTCGCCGGACTCTGCCTGGCCTGGTGGAGCTACCGGCGGCGTGGCCCGCGCGACCGAGGCCGGGAGGACGACGACCGATGAACGAGTTGCAGCCCCTGGCGGCCGAACCCGTGTTGCAGGGCTTCGTGTGGAGCTGGGTGGTGCCGGCGCTGCTCTTCGCGGTGTCGTTCGTGGCGACCTGGAGGCTGTACCGGCACTTCTCGCAGGACGGGGACTGAGGCGTTCACGCCGGTGGAAGCGCGGCGCCTCTTCGAACCGCGCCCGGTGCGATGCCCATCGCCCGCTTGAAGGCCCGGCTGAACGCCGCTTCCGAGCGGTAGCCCACGCGCTCGGCCACGTCGACGATCGAACTCGACGGTTCGCGCAGCCAGTCGACGGCGGCCATCATCCGCCAGCGCGTGACGTACTGCATGGGCGTCTCGCCCGCGAGTTCGCGGAAGCGTGCCGCGAATCCCGATCGTGACATCCCCACCGCCGCGGCGAGGGACTCGACCGACCACGGTTCCGCCGGATCTCGGTGCACCAGTGCGATCGCCCGGCCGATCCGGGGATCGCGCAGCGCGCGGATCCAACCGGCGTCGGTGGAGTCGTCGGTCGCCATCCACGTGCGCAGGGCCTGGATCACCAGCACGTCGGCCAGGCGCGTGATCACCGTCTCGCCGCCGGGTCGCAGTTCCTTCGCCTCGGTGGCCATGAAGCGGAGCGTGCCGTGCAGCCATTCGACCTGGGCGCTGCTCCAGCCGTCGACGCACACCATCGGTGGCAGCAGGTCCATGAGCTGCCGAGCAGCGGGATCGTCGAAGTGCACGGCCCCGCACACGAGGGTGGTGGGGGCGCCGCCACCGCCGTGGCGGATCAGTTCGTAGCGATCGCTCAGCTCCACGCGGGGGATCGCGAACAGATCGTCGGCCGGTCCTCCGGCCTCGCTCACCAATCGGTGGCCGCGTCCGTGCGGGACCAGCGCGAGTGTGCCCGGCTGCAGCATGCGCGCCGGTGCTGCGTCCATCTCGAGCCAGCAGCGGCCCTCGGTGACCACGTGGAACATCAGGGTGTTCGGCAGCGGCGGCATCTCCATGCCCCACGGCGCGGTCAGCTCGGACAGGGCATAGAAGGTTCCGCCCATCCGCAGCATGTGGAGGACTTCGCCCAGCGGGTCGCTCGAGGCCCAGAAGTCCTCGGTGGGCGGGTCGGGGAGCAGCGGTGTGTCCATGCCGGCCATGCTCGGGCATCGGACCTGATCGCGCAATGGAGAATGGATGATCGAGCATCGATGTTGGACTCAGTGGCATGGATAGTCCGTTTATGTCCCGGTAGCTTGGACGAACAGCAATTGAGCCCCCCTGAATCCTTGCCGAAAGGTCGATCCCATGCAGTCCCGTTCGTCCGAACCGACTTCCCCTTACGAGCAGCGCCCCGTCCTCGTCGTGGGCAGCACTGGCAAGACCGGCCGCCGCGTCGTCGAGCGCCTCGCGTCGCGGGGGCTCCCCGTGCGCCACGGCTCGCGCCGCGCACCGATCCCCTTCGACTGGGACGATCCGCAGACCTGGGCGCCGGCCCTCGACGGCGTGCGCTCCGCCTACGTGACCTTCCACCCCGACCTGGCGGTACCGGGCGCGCCGGCGGCGATCGAGCGGTTCTCGCGGTTGGCGACCGAAGCCGGCGTGCAACGGCTCGTCCTGTTGTCGGGGCGTGGCGAGGCCGAGGCCCAGCGCTGCGAGCGGATCGTCGCCGCGTCGGGTGCGACCTGGACCGTGGTCCGCGCGAGCTGGTTCGCGCAGAACTTCAGCGAGGCCTTCCTGCTCGACGCGATCGTCGACGGCACGGTCGCCCTTCCCGTGGACGACGTCCGCGAACCCTTCGTCGACGCCGACGACATCGCCGACGTCGCGGTAGCCGCGCTGACGACCGACGACCTCGTCGACCGGGTGGTGGAGGTCACCGGGCCGCGGCTGATGACCTTCGCCGAAGCGGTGGGCGAGATCGCCGATGCCACGGGCCGCGACGTGCGATTCTTGCGGATCCCGCACGAGGACTTCCTCGAGGGACTCGGCCGGGCCGGGGTGCCCGAGAACGCGGCGGGCCTGCTCGACTTCCTGTTCCGCGAGGTTCTCGATGGCCGCAACGCCTCGCTCACGAACGGTGTCGAGGAAGCCCTCGGTCGTCCTGCCCGTGACTTCCGGGAGTACGTTGCACGCACGGTGTCGACGGGCGTGTGGTCGACGGAGGTGGCACGATGAGCGGGTCCGACGTCGTGGGTGTCGTGTCGATCGTGACGGCAGTCGGCTGCGGGCTGATCGCCGGGGTGTTCTATGCCTTCTCGAGCTTCGTCATGCGTGGTCTCGACGAGCTGGGCGCCGCGCCCGCGGTCGAGGCGATGCAGTCGATCAATCGCACGGTGCTGCACCCCTCGTTCCTGGGAGTCTTCCTGGGAACGGGGGTGCTCTGCCTCGGCCTGGTCGTGGCCGCCGTCGTGATCGACGAAATCGCCGGTGCGGTTCCGCTGGTGGTGGGCGCGGCGCTCTACCTGCTCGGAACGATCCTCGTCACCGGGATCTTCAACGTGCCCATGAACGAGCGGCTGGCGGCGATCGATGCCGGTGGTCCGGCCGCCGAGACCGAGTGGGAGACCTACTTCCGGCGGTGGGTCGTCTGGAACCACGTCCGGACGGCGGCAGCGGTCGTGGCGTCGGTGGCGATGGTCGTGGGGCTGGTGTGAGAGGCGTTCGGGCGATCCTCGGGATGATGCGCGGAGATTATTGACCGACGGTCGGTCAATGACTACCTTCCTGGCGTCCCGGATCCCTTCCCTCCCACCGAGGAGCCCCCACGATGACCGGAACGACCCCCGCCAGAGCCCGACGCGGTGCTCGGATTGCTGCCCTTCTGGTCTTCGTCCTGTTCTTCCCCCGGCCCGCGCTCGCGCAGGGCTGGGATCTGTCCCTCGGCGTCGCCGCCGTCACCGAGCCCGTCTACCCCGGTTCGGACCGCTCCTATGTGGCCCCGACCCTGGACTTCCGGGCCTCGTCGAGCCGAGGTGCCTGGTCGTGGTCGGCGTCGCTGCTGCAGGGGGTCGACGTCACCTGGTTCGACCCCGACCGCGGATTGTTGGTCGGCCTGAACGTGAACCAGGGCGACGAGCGCCACAGCGACGTCTACTCGGTCGCCGGCTTCGAGATCGAGCACGGCGACGAGACGCGTCGACTGCTCGCGGGTTCGCCAAGTCTGTCGAACGCGGTGAACACCACGGTCACCCTCGGAACGCTCACCCCGATCGGGATCGTGGGAGGAGCCGCCGCCTATCACCCGACGGAGGTCGAGGCCGGTGGGGACGACGAGCTCCGCCACGGCGCGCTCTTCTCGCTGCTGCACATGATCTCGGTGCCGGTCGGGCAACGGTTCGAGGTGGCGACACTGGCGCAGCTCGAGTTCATGGACGGCGAGTTCGCCAGGGCGTGGTACACCGCGGTGGAGAGCAATGACCTCCACGGACCCTTCGCCGCCGGCGCCGGGTTGCGCGACCTCCGACTCGCGGCACAACTCCGGTTCGTGGCCACCGATCGCGTCAGCGTGTCGTCCGTGGTCGTCCACACGCGCCTGCTCGGCGACGCGGGCGACAGCCCCTACACCGTCACGCGTGACCAGATCGCGGCGAGCGTGCAGGCCGACTACCGCTTCTAGACCACCTTCGTCGAGGAACGACGTCGTGAACGCAGCGAAGAAGACCCGCACCGTGAAGAAGCCCGAGATCCGTCGCCGGGAGATCGTGGCGACCGCCACCCGGTTGTTCCTCGACAAGGGCTACGAGCGTACGTCGACGACCGACGTCATGAAGGCGCTCGAGATCGCCAAGGGCACCATCTACCACTACTTCCCGTCGAAGGGGGCGTTGATGGAGGCGGTCGTCGACCAACTGGCCGACGACTACGTCCAGCGCCGCGTACGGATCGTGGAAGAGATCGACGGAGACGCCATCGTGAAGATCGAGGCCTTCTTCGCTCCTGGTCACCGGACCGACGAGGAGACCCGGAACACCGAACACCTGCACTCCGAAGACAACGTCCGTCTCCACACGCGCCTGCTGGCGGTGCTCGTCGAGAAGATGGCCCCACCCTTCGGCGAACTCATCGCCCAGGGCTGCAGCGAGGGTGTTTTCCGCACCGAACACCCGCTCGAAGCCGCCGAGCTGTTGCTCGCCGGTGTCCAGTTCCTCACCGACGACGGGGTCTACCCCTGGGATCGCACCGCCATCGAGCGCCGATCGCTGGCGTTTCCCGACCTCGCCGAAACCCTGTTGAACGCCCCGGCCGGTTCCTTCGCCTGGTTGTCGAGGACGGCCGAGGACGACCCCCACGACGGATCGCAGTCGGATCGCGATCCAGGAGAACGGTCATGAACGAACCGAGCCCCCGCTCCTCGACCCTGTCGAGTCCCTGGACCTTCTTCGCCGTCACCTTCTTGTGGACGTGGGCGCTCTGCGGCGTCCTGATCGTCTTCGACCTGTCAGACCGACCGGCACTCTCCGGAGCCCTGTTGCTGGGCGCGATGATCGGCCCGGGTGTCGCCGGCATCTACTTCACGCAACGAACCCGGACCCGCGAGCAACGCCGCGACTTCTGGCGGCGCGTGATCGACGTCCGTCGCCTCACCTGGCCGTGGGTGGTCGCCGTCGTCGCGATTCCCTTCGGACTGCAGATCGCATCGGGTGCGTTCGACGGGCTGCTCGGCGGCGCCGGACCATCCTGGGGCGAAGCGGCGGGTGCGTTCCTCGCCGACCCGGCGACGCAGATCCTGTCGCTGTGGATCATCAGCCTGGTGCCGTTCTTCGAGGAGATGGGCTGGCGTGGCTACGCGCAGGATCGACTCATGGAACGCCACGGCGCGGTGGGAGCCAGTGTGATCCTCGGCGTGGTGTGGTCGGTGTGGCACCTGCCGGCCTTCTTCGTTCCGGGCACCTACCATGCCTCGATGGGGTTCTTCACGCTCGAGGCGCTGTTGTTCTTCGTGGGCGTGGTCGCGCTGAGCATGGTCGTGTCGTGGATCTACATCAACACGCGGCGCAGCATCCTGATCATGGTCGTGCTGCACGCCATGGTGAACCTTTCGGGAGAGCTGATCGCCCTCACCGAGCGCGGTGAGGTGTTCTTCACGGTGGCCTGGATCGTGGCGGCGGTGGCGATCGTGCTCACCTGCGGCCCGTCGATGCACGCGGGACGCATCCGTTGGTCCCGCCGGGTGCCCGCGGCCACCGCGCTGCTCGTGGTCGCGGTGGGTGTGGCGGTCGTGGCCCCGCGCGCGGTCGCGAACCCCATGATCGACGACGAAATGACGCGAACGCTCGGCGAGGTGCGCGCCGAGTACGACCTGCCGGGGATCACGGCCGCCGTCGTTCTCCCCGACGGATCGGTGCACACGGCAGCGAGTGGATTCGCGGACGTCGAGCGCGGGATCGCGATGCGCCCCGACACGCCGATGCTCGCCGCGAGTGTGGGCAAGACCTTCGTCGCGGCCACCGCGGTCTCTCTCGCCGACGAGGGCGTGGTCGACCTCGACGGGCCGGTCGCCCGATGGCTCGCCGATCGCCCGTGGTTCGAGCGTCTGCCGAACCACGCGACGATCACGCTGCGCCATCTGCTCGACCACACGTCGGGCGTGGTCGACCACGTGCACGACGAAGCCTTCCGGGAAATCTTCGCGCGCGAGTGGGGCGACCCGTCGGCCGACGTCTCGGCCGAGCGGTGGATCGGGCTCGTGCTCGACCGGGAGCCGCTCTTCGCGCCCGGTGAAGGCTTCGCGTATTCCGACACCGGCTACCTGCTGGCCGGACTCGTGATCGAAGCGGGCGCCGGTCGTTCCCTGGACGAACTCGTGCTGGAGCGTTTCGTCGCGCCTCTCGGCCTGACGTCGACGCGACCGTCCGATCGACGCGATCTACCGGGGCTGGCCTGCGGTCACGTGGCGGCGGACGACCCCTTCGGTCTCCCGCGGCGCACACTCGACGCGCGGGGGATGATGGTCTGGGATCCGGCGATCGAAGGCGCCGCCGGCGGCCTCGCCAGCACGGCCCGTGATCTCGCCGTGTGGGCGCACTGGGCCTTCACCGAGGGGCCGACCCGGCCGGCCGTCACCGCTCCGGAGCCTTCGGTCGGGGCTGCATCGGGCTACGCACTCGGCGTCGCCTTCCACGAAGGAGGTGCGTTCGGACCGACCTGTGGGCACGCGGGATGGATCCCGGGAACCGTGACGAGCATGCGCTTCCACCGCGACCACGGGGTGGCCGTGGCCTTCCAGGTCAACACGGACGTGGGAGCCGAAGTCTTCGTGCCGGAGCTGGAGCAGCGTCTGGCCGGCCTGGCCGTGGAGGCGGTTCACCGGGCGGGGCGCTGAGCGTTCTCATCCCGCGGGTACCGCCCCGACCTCCGGCAGATGCGTGTCCCACCATCCGGTGGCGTCGTCGTCCGACCAGCGTCCGGCATCGGCGCACGCCGCCAGCCGCCGCGCGAGGTCGCGTGCGCTGGCCGGCCGCCGGTCGGGGGCCTTCGCCAGACACCCCACGATCACCGACTCCAGGTCGTCCGGCACGTCGAGTTCGAAGCGCGCCGACGGCCGCACCGGTTCGTCACGCGCGTGGGCCACGGCCTGCTCCATGGCCGATCCCTCGAACACCGTCTGCCCGGTCAGCAGCCAGTAGGCGACACAGCCGAGGGCGTACACGTCACTGCGGGGATCCGCCTCGGATCCCATCGCGAGCTCGGGGGGCATGTAGGCCGGCGTGCCGATCGCCTGGTGCTCGACGGTCATGCGGGTGACGTCGCCGGTCACGGGGGTTCGTTGCTTCACCAGACCGAAATCGAGCACCTTGAGGAAGTCGGTCCGCAGGCCGTAGCGGCAGGTGTAGAGGTTGGCGGGTTTGACGTCGCGGTGGATCAGGCCGAGCGCGTGGGCCTCCTCGAGCGAGGCGCAGGCCTGCCGCAGCCAGGCGATCACGCGCGCGGGTGGGGCCGGACCGAAGCGCCGTACGAAGGCGTCGAGGTTGATCCCCTCGAGCAGTTCCATGACGTAGTAGAGGGTTCCGTCGGGGGTCTGGCCGTAGTCGAAGATGGTGATCGTGTGGGGGTCGTGCAGCTGACTCGTCAGGTGTACCTCGCGTTCGAAGCGCCTGCGCGCGACCTGCGACGATCCGCGATCGACGCCCAGGACCTCCGGCCGGATCAGCTTGATCGCCGCCGGCCGGGCGAGCATGCGGTGCTCGGCCCGCCACACCTCGCCCATGCCCCCGGTTCCGATCTTCTCGACCAACTGGTAGTTGCCCATGCGGCGCGCCTTGGAGAGGTCGCGCGCGAGGGAGTACACCACACGTGATCCGAAGATCGCGATGCCAGCGCAGATGAAGGTGGGCACCGTGGCGTCGACGACGTAGGGCCAGGCCCAGGGTTCGATCGCCTCGGGAACGCCCTGGATCCACATGGCGGCGATCAAGACGACGGGAACCATCGACGCCGTGGCGAGCGTGGCCACGACGGTGCGCACCATGGGCATGGGCACCATGAGCGGGAAGACCAGCAACCACACCCCGACCCAGGTCACGCCGTCGGTGTAGAGCAGCCGCAGGCCGACCTCGTTGATCGGCGCGACGACCAGCTCACCGGCCTGGGCGGGGTCGACGCCCATGGCTTCGGCCACGCGCTGCACGAAGCGCGTTCCGTGATCCAACCAGAGGAAGACCGTGGAGAAGATGCCCAGTCCACCGAGGATCTGGAAACCCACGGCGAAGTCCGGGAAGACGCGGGCCGGCACGACGCGGCGGCGGCAGACGTACCACACGGCGAGACCGGCGACGATGCACGCCACCGTGACCGCGTCCATCACGGATTGGTAGACGGGAAGCGTCTTCCCCAGGTGGACGGCGCGGTGGAAGAGGAAGTTCGCCGCCCACCCGCCGGCGTAGACCAGGCCCATGCCACCGAGACGGCGGTACATCTGGTCCTGGATCTCGGGCGCCAGGCCGGCGAAGCCGGAGGTGCTGCCCGCGCCGAGCGCGACGGCCTCGACACCGGCGTGGGGGGTGCTCTCGCGAGCCATGGTGCGCGCGGCTCCGGAGAAGGGAACGGGACGGTGAGGGGGGAGTGTATCGACGCGGTGGGAACGGCACAAGGCGGCGTCGCGGTTGTCATTCGCGCCGTGGCCCTCGATGATGAGGGTCCGGTCGTCTCTCGACTTCCGCCGCGAAAGTGGGCCCGATGTGTTCCGTACCGTCACGACCCTTCTCCTCGTCCTGTCCGTTCCGGCCATGAGCGCGACGCCTTCGTTCGACGCCGCCTCGGTCGAGCGTTTCGTCGCGCTGGCCCTGGACTGCGTGCACCAGGAATACCCGAACAAGATCGCCCACGTGATGAACGGCCCCGACGACGTTGGCGAGCCGCACGAGCTCACGCCCGCCTTCTACGGCTGCTACGACTGGCACAGTTCGGTGCACGGGCACTGGCTGCTGGCACGGGCGGCGCATCGGTATCCCGACGCCGACTTCGCCGCGCCCGCCCGTTCGGCGCTGGAGCGGAGCCTGACCCCGTCGAACATCGAGGCCGAAGTCGCCTATCTGCGCGGAGAAGGACGCGCCAGCTTCGAACGTCCCTACGGTCTGGCGTGGCTGCTGCAGTTGGCGAACGAACTGCGTGCGTGGGACGACGCCGACGCGCAACGCTGGGCGCGGACCCTGGAGCCACTCGAGCAGGAAGCGGCGCAACGGTTCCGCGACTGGTTGCCGAAGCTGACCTATGCCATCCGTACCGGTGAGCACAGCCAGACCGCCTTCGCACTCGGACTGGTGCACGACTGGGCCGTGGAAGCCAGCGACGACGATCTTCGCGAGTTGGTGCGCAGGAAGGCACTCGCCTTCCACGCCGACGACACCGTGTGCAACCTGGCCTACGAGCCGTCGGGTCAGGACTTCCTGTCGCCGTGTCTGGCCGAGGCCGACCTGATGCGTCGCGTGCTCGATCCGTGGGCCTTCGCGGCGTGGCTCGATGCCTTCCTTCCGGGCATTCCGGCCGACGGGGTCGATGCGGCCTGGCTGCCCGTCGCGATCGTGAGCGACCGGTCCGACGGTAAGCTCGCGCATCTCGACGGACTGAACCTGAGCCGCGCGTGGATGCTCGAGGGGATCGTGGCGGGGCTGCCGGACGACGATCCACGGCGGTCGACGTTGCGGGACGCGGCCGGTCGGCACCGAGAGGCCGGGCTGGCCGCGGTGACGGGTGAGCACTACGAGGGTGGTCATTGGCTGGGGAGCTTCGCGATGTATCTGGGGACGGGGGTGGGGCGGTGACATCGACCGGTACGGGTCTCGACAGACGGTGCGTGAAGTCCGCACATCGATCGTCGCGCTGCGCGTCTCGGTAGGCGTCGTCGTTCAGAGCGCGTAGACGCGACTCGCCCTCGGAGGTCCCGACCCGGACCGATCGCCGGGCAAGTCCCCGGTTGGATTTCCGACCGCCGCCGCGCTATCCTCCACGTGGTACCATGGATCGGGTGCCCCGCGAGCCTCCCCTCGCACGTTCACGATCGCCGTCTTCCCGAAGGCGAGCCCCACGGAGTCCGAACGACGCAGACTGGTAATGGATTCGGCGGGCCATACGCATGGCCACCCCATATCGACGACGCCGCCGCGGTCCGTGGCCGGAGACGTACCGGCGCCGCGCATTCTTGCCCGGATGTGCACCGTGGCCGTCTCGAATCGATGGAATGTCGATTGCAGCTACCGAGCCGCAGTCCAACAGTCACCAGGGACAGGCGGAGTTCTCAGGGACGTTCCACCTTTCCCGGACACGGAGCGCAACTATGCGAGCAGTCTTCGACTTGGTCCCGGCGTCGGTCCCGCGGGCTTTCGCCCAGCGACTGCGCACATTGACGCTGCTTCTCGGAGTGATCCTGCTGGGGACGGGATGCGGTGCGTCGGCGCGATCGGACTTCGATCTGAACCGTGGGCAGTCCACCGGCCCCAACGCCGACGAAGCGGAACAGGTCTTCGCCGGCGGAACCACGGAGTTGGGTTCGGACGAGGAATGGCGTTACCGCATCCAGGGTGGCGACCAGCTCGAGGTGGTCTTCTTCACCCACCCCGAGCAGAACCGTTTCGTGAAGGTGCGCCCCGACGGATTCGTGAGTCTTCCCTATCTGGGCGACGTCCGGGCCGAGGGCAAGTCGCCCGAGGAACTCGCCGGTGAGGTGCAGGGCGCCTACGCCGAGGTCCTCGTCTCGCCCCGCGTGGACGTGATCGTGCAGGAGACCGGGGCACGTTTCTACGTGCTGGGTGAAGTGACCCGCCCGGGAGAGTACCAGTACGAGCGGCGCATCGACATCATGCAGGCGCTGGCCCAGGCGGGGGGCTACCGTGACTCTGCGCGTCTCAGCAACATCATCCTTCTGCGCAAGGGCCAGGGCGACGAGAAGTCCTTCGCCGCCCTGCTGAACATGCGGGAGTACATGGCCGACGACGATCGCGACGCTTCGCTTCAACTCCGGCCCTACGACATCGTCTGGGTCCCGAGGAGCAACATTTCCAGATGGGACAACGCCACGGAGCAGGCGTTGCGCGGTATCCTTCTGGCCGAGGACGTGGCCATCTCGGGTTGGAGTCTCGTCAACTTCGAGGACGTCTTCGAGAATCGGCGATTCTGAGCCGGAGCTCAAGCAGGAGAACGAACATGAGCGGTATCTATTCCCAGGGACCGGGCCCGACCGAACGCGACACCACGCTGCGTGATCTGTTGGCGGTGGTCTTCAAGCGCAAGTGGATCATCCTCGGAATCTTCTTGGTCACGTCGCTCATCATCGGTCTGAAGACGGTGACGACGCCCACGACGTACACGGCCGATGCCACACTGCTCCTGAATCGACAGGGAGCTCGGTCGAGCGTACTGGAGCGCATCAGCCGGGCGCTTCCCTGGGTCGAGGTCGTCGAGTCGGAGATCGAGGTCCTGCAGAGCATGCCCGTGCTGCAGAAGGCGCGAGCGAAACTGCAGGATCCCGCGGAGGGGGATCCCGTGGACATCTCCCTCGGCAAGCTGTCGAAGTCGATCGCCACCGGGGTCGTGGGGGAGTCGAACGTACTCTTCGTCTCGGGAACCCACCTCGACCCACAGATCGCTCAACGGATCACGAACGCTGTTGCCGAGAGCTATGTCGAGTACCACGATCAGATCTACGAATTGCCCAATGCAATGGGGATCATCGGTGCGCGCGCCGACACAGTGTTCGCTCGGTTGGAGACCCTGGAGGCGGAGCGGTCTGCGATCCTACGCCAACTCGGAACGGGCAACATCGATCACCAGAACCAAAGGCTGACCGATCGCCGAGAACAGTTGCGGCTCCGTCTCTCGGGCAACGAGCGCGACATCGCGCGCCTGCGAACGCAGATCGAAGACGCGAAGAGATTCCTGGCCAACGAAGCAGGGACTCTCCCCTTCACCGAGAACACGGGGTCGGTCCAGGGTGGATCGATGGTCGAGCGGGTTCGCCGGCTCAACCGTGAGCGGGACACCCTCCGCGAGCTCCAGGACAAGTACACCGAGAAACATCCGCAGGTGGTCGAGGCGCGTCGGGCGGTGGCGAGTCTGGAGGCTTCGGTCGAGGAGCACACCCAGCAGATGATCGCGATGCGGGAACACGAGCTCCGGGTCGCCCAGAGTGTCAACGACGCGTTGGTCCGGCAGCTCGACGAGCTCGAGACCGAGATCGGGCGTATTCTCGACAACAGCAGTCGTCTGCAGACGCTGGAGTCGCAGATCAGTTCGCTGCAGAGTCAGTACGCAGAGCTCTCGGAGCAGTCCGTGGATTCGGAGATCAATCGCCAGAGCTTCCGGGACTACAGCGTCGCGGTTCTCAGTCCTGCGGTCGGCGCCAGGGCGAACGCGAAGGCCGACATGGTGCGCCTGGCTCTGGGTCCGATCCTGGCGCTGATGGCGGGCATCGGGCTCGCATTCTATCTGGAGAATCTGGATCACTCCCTCGGCAACCGCGACGACGTCGAGCAGCACCTGGAGATCCCGGTCCTGGCCAGCTTCCCCGACAGTGACGACGCGCTCCAGGAGCCCCCTGCGCCCGAGGAGTCCATACCCTTTCGGAGGAAAGGGAACGAGGTGAGAACCTGAGAGCGCGTCCGTTCCCGAAGTTCGGAGCGGATCTTCCCCCGAACGTCCCCGGCCCACCGCACGGTGGCCGAGTTCCGATCGTGCGACCGTGAAGCCCCGCGACCGCCGTACGAGCAGGGCCGACGACGCGGTCCTGTCACGTGAGGTCGCTCGTTCTCGTACCCGAGCGACCAGCAGTCCCCCATCACCGCTCCCCCTGGATCCGAAGCCCTGATGACTCTCCGCACTCGACGCCCGGTCGTTTCGCCGGGCCCGCTCCTCGCCCTCGTGGCCGGCGCCGTCCTCGTTTCCGCAATCGCGAGTGAGCGGGCGTCCGCCCAACTCCCTGACGCTGCGTCCGAAGTCCGTCCTCTCCTGGTCGGATCCGAAGCCCCGGACGTTCCGCTCACCACGGCCGACGGTACCCCGACCACCCTGCACGCCGTCCTCGGCGACGCCCCGGCGATCGTGGTGTTCTACCGTGGTGGGTGGTGACCCTTCTGCGTCGCGCAACTCGGTGAGTTGCAGAGCGTGGTCGAAGACCTGGCCGAGCGGGACTACCAGCTGATCGCCGTGTCTCCCGACAAACCATCGAAGGTCGCCGAAAGCGTGAAGAAGCTCGGGCTCGAATTCCCCGTGCTCTCCGACGCGCCGGCGGAGGCGATCGAGGCCTTCGGACTGGCCTACGTGCAGACCGACGAGCGCTACGCGAAGCTGCTCGAGGAGTCGTCGGGCCTCGACCACCACGTGCTGCCGGTGCCGGCAGTGGCGGTGATCGACGAGGAGAAGGTCATCCGCTTCCTGCACGCGGATCCGGTGTACCAGCGGCGGTTGCCGGCTGGGGTTCTCGTGGAGTTGGTGGGAGCCTGGGCCGGGGAGGAGTGAGGCAGCGGGACCACGGGTCATCGCACGGCACCGGTCTCGCGGATGTGCTGACCGCTGCGACGGCCTCCGAAATTCGGAGCGTCCCTGAAGACCCTGAACACGAAGCACTTCCCGATGATCCGTGGGCTGCGTCCGGCGTACCGAGAGTCCTGA